>Ga0255049_10002050_pt1 | contig 10763 bp, 24 predicted proteins | sample JV7_2_3_MG_FD_183615 | JGI IMG/M metagenome (GOLD analysis project Ga0255049, IMG submission 183615) | Seawater microbial communities from Jervis Inlet, British Columbia, Canada - JV7_2_3 | ecosystem: Environmental > Aquatic > Marine > Inlet | place: Canada: British Columbia | collected 2016-10-06
CGTATTTCCCCATCTCGGACTACAACGACTGTAAGAACCCGCTCGAGGCCGCTAAAGAGGCTGCTATCGAGCGGCGCAAGGAATACGAGCAGGCCCGATTCGGGCAAGACCCGGGAGCCGTGGCGCCTTAGCCGGCGAAGCGTTAGACCTAAGCCAAACACCCAGGCCACAAGGAGGCCCACAATGACCGCAGAACCCGAGACCAACGAGACGGACATCGCACCGGACATCGAAGAGACCGCAGAACCCGAGGTTGAGACTCAAATCATCATTGAGACCACCGAGACGGTCGATCTCGAAGAAGAGGTAGCGGACATCGAGGAGGACCCTGAAGAAGAAGAGGAGCCCGAGCGAGACCGTCACGGTCTCATCGTCATCGTGAAGCGTGACGAGCGCGGCCGAGACCTCTCAACGACCGGCACCGAGGTTTGCCCCTTTTGCCGCAGTGAGCGCGAGGACTCGCAGATGTCCAATTGCCAGGACTGGCGTCCCGTGGGCTCCATGGGCGGCATACCACCGCGTAGGCGAGCCTGTATCCGGTGCGCGCAGACGAACCAGGCCATCTTCCTCTGCAACAAGAAGGGCGAAGACGCGCCCACGCCTCCCAGCGAGAACCCCGACATTCTCGCGGACGGCCCGGACAACCCTCTACCCAAAAAGGGCGCCACTGGCTCGATCTCAATGAAGGACCGAGTCGCGGGGCTGAATCCGAAGTGAAGCCAAAACGAGAGCTGCCGGTTGCCGCCTACACGCTTGGGCTTCTCGCGGTAGCTCTCGTCGTTGTCTCTGCTCAAGCCGTCCTGGACCATACCGATCTTCGAGCTTCAGCTATAGCTCTCGCCGTCTTCGCTCTCTGCATCCCAGTCCTCATTTACCAACTCAACAAGAAGCCATGACTGCCACCCTGTTCGCTCGCCTCACTAACTCTCACGACTCTTCAGCTACACCTGAACTCAATCGGATGCAGTTTTGCAATCACGTCGCCACAGAAGTCTTCAACGTCACCGACGAGGCGATGAGCTTCCTAGCCCTCGACATCACGGACGATGACGATAAAGAGTTGTTTCGCTCTCTTGTAATGCGAGTGAGAATGGGGCAGGTAGACCCCTCGCTGATCTACGCGTGCGTGGGGCACCTGGAGACTGGCGACATGACCGAGCAGGAAGTCCGCTCAGCCTGGGGCATCTAATGGACTGCGCCAAGAGAGCCTTTGCGGACATTGAAGCCTGGGTAAACCAGGAACTCGATGAAGTATACGGGCTCGCGTCAGGGCGTATTAGGCGCATCGTGTGCATCGTTGGCTGCACGCCTTCACGTAGGTCCGATTCCAGCGAAGACCCAATGAAGCACGCTCCAGACAAGTACGACATAGCCGCCCTCGTTGCCATGATCATCGCGGGCTACATCTTCGCGGCCTGGTACGCATTCGGAGCAGCGATGCCATGGCCATTCAACTAGACCGAGACCTCGCTACCCTTATAAGTGCAATCTTCACTCCTATAGGAGTCCTCTTCCTACTCTGGGCACTTGTCCAGATAGCCAACTACTCCCCGTCATGAGCACTACAGAAGAACAAGAACTACGCGCAGAGATCCAGAGCCGGAAAGATGGCCTACACCGAGCTGAGAGGCGCCTTGAAGAGCTCGAAGCCCAGGGCACCCTACATTGGGTGGCCACGGACAACAGGCCGGCGCCTGGGGCCATCAGCCTAGAGGGCATAATCGAAGACCTTGCGCAGCAAGTGAACGCCCTCGGGGCCAAGGCTGCTGAGACGACTGCGCGTGTCGAGGCTCTGGAGGCACTCGCAGTAGAGGAGCACCAGGAGCTTCGAGAGAGGACTGAGGAAGAGCCCAAGTTAGAACTGCCTCCGGTAGACAAGCAGATTTGGGTCAGCCCTGACGGCGATCACGAGATCTGCTACGGCCCAGGGACAAGCCCGGGTGAGATGCAGAACATCGTAGCCGTCAAGGATCGAGACGCTGGATATCCGGAATCCACAAGCCTCGGCCTTGTCACTCAAAAGGACGCGACCCTTTCCGTGATCTGGGCGATGTGGGAAGAAATCGAGGGACTCAAGAAGCTCCTCTCATGAGCTGGCAGAAAGATCAACTCGCGCGCCGCTACGAAGGGCTGAAGCAAGCGGGCCTCGAAGGTGCCCGTCTAGCTCCGCGGTGCGAGAAGCACGGCCAGCCCCTCGCCGGCATCATCCCCGGGCCGCCCGTTGAGGGATTGCCCTGTCCCGAGTGCCTCCGATCGCATCTCTTCACTCACCACGAGGTAGAGCCGACGCTCTACCCGTTCCGGCGGTCGCACAGCTACATCGGCGAGTTCAGGTTCCGGTACGCAGACACTACCCGCTGGCAAAAGAGGCTCGTGACTACCGCCATTCTCAGCCGCAAGTTCCCCGACACGACCCTGCACCTACAAGCAGGCACGGCCTGGGAGAAGGTCTCGTGAACCGACGCTCCTTCCTCACTCGAGCCCTAGGCGCTGTCACGGTAGCCCTAGCGCCCTCCTTCGCTGTCCGGGTCTCAAAGCCTGAGATCACCGCGGAGCAGATCGCCATTGAGTACCTCGAAGACCTCAACAAGAGGCTCACCTTCGATCCTGCAACGGGAGCCTTCGCCATCTCCCAGCTAACGTAAAACCCCCTTCTAGACCCCTAGACATAGACACCGTCACCCTATGAGCGACCAAGAATACTTCGGCAGCATTGAGCGCCGCATGGCACGCCTCGAAGACCGCCTCACAGCCCTAGAGAACCAGCTCTCCTTTAGCCCTCAGTCAGAAGAGACCCCCGATCCCTGCACCCACGGTGGTCCTCGCACAATCTGGGCTCGCGACTCCCTCCTTACCTGCGATCGCTGCCAGCGCGTAGGGCGCAGGCTAGACAACGGCGGCATCGACTGGGACGCATTCGCCACTGGGCCCAAGGCAGAGCCCTGCCCGCCCCTCGTTGAGGCTCAGCCAGCAGAGACCCCAGAGCCCTGTAAGCACGAGAGCTACCATGACGGCGAACTCCGCGGGGACGAGAACGTGTACTGCGATGCCTGCGACGTCTTCGGACGAAGGACCCCGGACGGCATCGAGTGGTTCCAGTGGTCCGAGAAGGAGATCCTGACCCCTGAGCCCTCTCAACCCCAATCCCCCAGCACAGAGCAGCACACCGCCCCTGAGAGCAAGCTCGTTGAGGAGTTCCTGAGCTGGCTAGATGCCCAGATACTCACGCTCAACATCTCCACGCCGCCACTCCACGCGATCAAGCCTGAGCAACTGATCATGGAGAGCGCCAAAGCCACCCTCACAGTCCTAGCCACCAAGCACGGACTCCTGTCCGAGAAGGACTAAGCCAATGCTCTACGAAGAACCCGACCTCTCCATAGCTCCTCTCGCCGACTGGTTCCCCACACAGTGCCCCAAGTGCAAAAAGCTCTGGTGGTACCGACCCCAAGACAGCGCCAAGGTGTGGTGCTGCTACTCAGTCCCGCTCTCCCAGGAAGACACCAAAGCCTGGATGGATTGCTGGCCCTCACGCTGGTGGCGAGTCATGTACAAGCAAGCCTACGAGCAGGGTGTCAGCGACGCACAAGCCGAGGCTGCCGCAAACACGCCTGAAGGCATCGCAAACCGCCTCCTAGAAGGCGTCAAGGACAAGCACGGCCCTGGCGCACCATTCGTGTACCACCCGCCCGAGCCCTGCGAGCACGTGTACAAGACAAAGCTCGGAAGAACGACCCGATACTGCCGGAAATGCGGACGCCGCCCGAAGACCGAAAACCCCTCTAAAGACACCAAGAAGTAGGACACGCCACCCTATGGGCAAGCACTCAGAGACACCCGAAGAACGAGCACGCAGAGAAGGCTTCTCGGCAGGCTACCGAGTCGCCATCAACGACTTCCAGAATGACCTCATGGCCAGGAAGGAGGACAACCACACCAGGGTAAAGCGTGCCCAGAGCCTCCTAGCAGCCAACCTCAACCCAAACCTCTCTGACAGGGAACTGCTCCTGAACCACCTCAGAGAGGCCCTACCTGCCCCCTACTGCAACCAGCTCGCCCCAGACGACCCCTGGATCTACATCCTCGACGTCCCCGAAAACCTGCTCTGCTCCATCCAGGACAAAGCCTACGTCCTCGCTCACGAATTCCTCGACCCTCTCGGCATCGAGATCGAACCTATGCACCTCGAGGCCGTCTCGCCAGGACAGTCCAAGAACCACTTCGCAAAGCACCTAGCTCAACTCAAATCAGCCCTCAACACACCGTAAGGCTACTCGACACACCCTATGGACAACCAACAACCAGAACCTCACACCCCCATGCCTCCCGAGACACGAAAAGCCTTCGACTCCCTCATAGGCAAGCACTCAGAGACACCCCAAGAACAACTACGAGCCCTACAGGAAGCCAGCATCAATGCCATGGTCCCGGGCTTCCGGAAAGCCATGCAGGAATGGGAAGACTCTCTATGGGCAACCAACCAGGGCCCCTCTTCCCGATAGCCAAAAAAAATAACAGCCAGGGGCCCCTAGCTAGAGAGAACAAGGGGGGGCCTCAGCTAGAGTGAGTAGGGGGGCATAGCTAGAGGGGACAGGGGAGCTGGTGAGACCGCTAGGCAGCCTCTGCGTGTGTCTGAGGGGGCTCCAGAACCGATGAGTAGCCTCTGCATGTGTGCGGGACAGCACTGAGACCGTTGGCTGACCTGCGTATGTGGCTGAGAGGTATATAGTACCTATGCCCCCGGGTGTTGGATCTGGGGGGTCGGGTTGGCTGTGCGGTGGCTCTCTCAGCTTAGCGATGGCCTCACACAGCTAGAGCGCTCCTCAGCCGCTCTCTCTGCCCTGCTGTCGAGGCTTCTCTCTCGATGCGAGTGATGAGACGTGCTGGGGTATCGGCTTCCCAGGGCTCACTACAGCGGGTGTGAGCTACTACACTGGTCTGCACTAGCTAGCGCTACTGGTGTATTAGCTGTCGTAAGTGCTGCTGTACTAACGTCTCACTGCTCTATATGCACAAGACTTACCAAACATATAGCAAGTCACCCGTTCGGTTGAGCCCTCGAATTCGCTTCTAAGTCTTTTAGCTTAGGGGCCCTTAGCCCAGGGCGCCTAGCGAGTGTATCACCACGAGCACCCAGCAGCGCCCCAAGCTGAGCGCTCCTATCCATAGCTGGTGTAACCTACTGCCACAGCTAGAGATACACCGGCTACCCAATAAAGATCCTGGTTATGTGGCAACCTTTCTGCTACTCAACCGATAGAGTAGGTGCGAGCGGTGAGGCTTAGAAGCGCTGATGTGTGAGTCGGCGAGCCCCCGAGGGTAACGATAGCTGTCGTGTTATCGCCTCCCTTAGCTGTGGCCTTGTTGTGAGCCTTAGCAAACGGCGCGTCTGGCGCCATTAGCCCAGGAGGGCGTAAGAGCATGGAAGCGAAGAAGCAGAAGAGGACGTTGGCATGTGTCGCTGGTGAGAACGCTCGCCTTCACCGTCAGTGGTCGGCTAGTACCGACTATGCGGAGCGGGTCAGGCTGGAGGCTTTGATTGCCGCGCTTGACGAGGAAGGTTGTCGGCTGCGTGACGCTCGCTCGGGGCGTGGCTACCGGTTGTCCGATGACGTGGAAGCGATTGAGTGTGCGTGTGGTCAGGCGGAGAAGCGGGCGAGGGAGCGTTTGTCTCTGAGGGCCGAGGCTCAGGAGTTGTTGTCAGAGAGCGAGGCTAGCGGGAGCCTGGACACAGGCGCGGCAGTGGAGCTTCTGGAGCGTTTGGCAGGTGAGTAGCCGAAACTGGGCCATTGGTGGCCTGGTCGTCCTGGGGTTGTGCCTAGGGCCTGACGATGGCAGCAACCACGAGTTCAGGAATAGGTGTGAGCTATGACGAACGCAGAGAAGAAGACGAGCGACGACGCGCAGGCCGCGTGCCGGGTTATCCAGTCGTACTACAGGCAGAGCGTGAAGGGCTCGGCGCGGTGCATTCTGGAGCGTGTGCTCTCTGGTGAGCTAGGGAGCGATGAAGACCTTGGGGTGGCGGTAAACGAGTGCGTGAACGATTCGCGCTTTGTGACGCACTACTGGGACCAGGACCTGTGCCTGATCGCGACAGAGCACGAGCACGACGTGGACGACCAGGGCGGGGAGTTCCCTCTCTGGGGCGACCATAAGACAGCAGCGTGTGCAGCGGCCTTCGAGGGGGACTTGAGGGACTCGTTGCAGCATCAGGTCGAGTCTCCGGAGCTGTACGGCTGGGAAGGCGAAGGGCTGGCCCGGTTGGATGCCATGGACGGGGAGCTGAGCTATGAGAACTGAATCCGAGGCGTTAGAGGCGCGTGTGGTGCTGGCTCAGTGGTACGCGCAGGAGGTCCGGGCAGTGGCTAGGGAGGCTCTGGAGCTTGAACGAGGGCAGAGCGTCTACCCGCTCGCCCAGGCGTCCGAGTGGTGTACAAAGCCTGAGCTACAGCGGATGGTGCTGATGTGCTCTCCGTCCGTGGAGCTTCGCTTCACTGTTGGGTCTGAGGAGTACGCGCAGGCAGCTTGGTGCTGTGACGTGAACAACGCCCACATAGAGCTTGAGGCTGAGCGCGAGCGGCTAGAGAGCGAGGAGGCTAGCGATGGGAAGTCTTGATCTAGGTCGCTGGGGCTGTTCCTTCGCTGAGTTGCCGGCTTCTGTGCGGTTAGCTGCACGGGGACGTCTGGAGGCAGCAGGCGGTCGTGTGGTGCTGTACAGGGGCGGTGGCGTTGTTGTTGACGTGTCGTTGCTGGACGGTGCTGGGGTGACTGACGTGCGTCGTGTGGGCTGTGAGCTGGGGCTAGCGCCAGGGGTGCTGAGCTTTGGTCCTGGTGGTGCGAGACTGGTGTTTCAGCTTGGGGAGGTGGCGTGATGGCAAACCCAAGCGATGGAGACCGGGTGCGGGTAGCTGGCGGCTGGCAGGCTTGGCGCGCGGGTGTGCTCATTCGCACGGAGTGGACAGAGCTAGCCCCTGGAGTCTCAGTGCCTATCGGATTGGTTGTCTGGGAGGATCGCCCGCATGATGACGCCTCGGGGATTCCCCTGTTCTCACTGGAGCGCATAGACCCCGAGGAGGGCGAGTAATGGCTGCTGCAATGATGATGCTGTGTGCTGGGGTTCTCCTGGTGCTGTGTAGCTGGGCCTGGGGAAGGCTAGAGCGCTGGGAGGGGCGCAAGAAGCAGGGACAGCCGAAACGCCCTTAGGGGCGTCAGCCTGGCCGTTGTGGGCGGGCTCTGACGAGGCAGCAACCCGAGACTCGAGATAGGTGTGAGCTATGAAGACGCTGGAACAGATCAGGGCTGAGATAGCAGCCCTCGACGCGCAGATTGAATCGAACAACAGGCGCTTGGCGCACGTCGACAAGTGGTCCGGAATCTTCACCGGATACCTGTGGGTTGTCGGCATCGCCCTTGGCAGCCTGCTGGTGGGCGGCTTGCTGGTGATTGCGTTCGACGAGGACTCTCGGCACTTCTGGCTCGGAGAGCCTGAGGCCGTAGAGCAAGTTGAGGAGGGCGAGTAATGGCTGCGGCATTCATGCAGTGGTTTTGCGTTGGGCTGCTCGTGAGCTGCCTTCTGTTCGCCTTTGTGGTCACGGTGCGGTTCGCCTGGGGCTGTCACAAGAGGGACGAGCTATGAAGTCCCAGGACACTACCGCGGAGCTGGCTGAGGCTGTGGTGACCGTGGCTCTGGGCGGTGAGCCGCTGAGGTGCCAACACCCGGGGTGCTCGGTTCAGGCCTCGAGGTCGGTCGAGCTCAAAGATGCCATCGGCTCGGTCCGCATCTGGACGTGTGGCAATCACCCGGAGGACAAGTCATGAGTGAGAAAGCCACAAGAGTCTTCCCGTCTGACCTAAGCCGCTGTGCGTGGTGTGGGTGTTCCTTGGGCCCCGACAATCTAGATGGATCGTGCGCCCCCTGCGATGACAAGCTCATCCAGTGCCCAGAGTGTGACGAGTGGATGATGCCCGAGACGCATCTGGACGCGACGTTCGGCTGGTCAGGCTCTTGACATGGCTGCACCTACCGTCCGAACCCTCTCGCTCTGCTCTGGAGCCGGTGGGCTCGACCTCGGCGTTGACCTCGCCCTGGCCGGAAGGGCTCGAGCTGTCTGCTACGTCGAGCGGGAAGCCTTCGCTGCGGCCCTCCTCGTGGCAGGGATGGAAGCGAAGGCCCTGGATCCAGCTCCTATCTGGGACGATCTCGCCACCTTCGGCGGTCGAGCGTGGCGTGGCTGCGTGGATCTCGTCTTGGCGGGGTTCCCCTGCCCGCCCTTCTCTGCTGCTGGAAAGCGCCTTGGGGCTGCCGACAAGCGCGACCTCTGGCCTCACGTTGCCCGCATCGTGCGGGAAGTGGGACCGGGCTTCGTCTTCTTGGAAAACGTCCGGGGGGCTGTTCGACACCCCGATGGACTCGGGCGCTGGGTCGGAGAACTGGCCGATCTCGGGTATAGCTGTTCGTGGGACGTGTTTTCGGCTGCCGGAGTCGGCGCCCCGCATCGGCGTGAGCGGGTCTTCATGTTGGCCTACGCCGACGGCCGGGGACTCGAAGAGCTCGGGGAGCCGGAACGCTCCAGGATCGAAAGCGAACGCGGGGGTCTCGCTCTCGGATGCAGTCACGACGGGCCAGAGCTCAGGGCGTGGCCGCCCGGCCCTGACGGGGACTGGAGCGGCGTCCCGGCCGAAGCTCAACCCTCGATTCGTGGAGTGGCTGATGGGATGGCCTCTCGGGTGGACCGGCTTCGAGCTTGCGGAAACGGAGTGGTCCCGCTGGTCGCGGCACATGCGCTTCGAACTCTCGCGGCTCGAATGACCGACTGAACACCTGGGCGTCTCCCTCTTGGCGCCTGGGTAAGCGCCTGAGCCTTGGCAAGGGGCTCAGTTGTCGCTGGGGCTGCCGTTGCTCACACCAGCGGTGGCCCCCCTTTCTATTAAGGAAGGGAGTTCCGGTGTCTCGGTGCTGGTGAGGGGCAGAGGCACGCTGTGCTTGCGGTCCTCGAGCGTGATCCCTTCCATGATGTCATCAGTCGGGTTCAGGTCTACCGCGGTCCCTGGACGGCCTACGGCGCGCTGCCAGAGCTCTCGCTGAGCTGAGATCATGGCGCCCAGCTTGATCTGGTCTTTAGCGTTCGGGTACTGGCTGAAGTCGCCCATAGCTGTGCACACGAGGGCCTGGACGACGGCATTCGTATTCGGGTTGTACCGAGCGATGACGTTCGCCGGCGGCAGACCGTTCTTCCCGATGGGGCTGGAGAGGTAGTCCTTGAGGCAGGCCGTGAGATTGTCGGCTCTCTTCTTGGGCCGGCCGAGCCTGTTGGGCTGGTTGTCCGCGGTGAAGACGTGCTCTCTAAGCTGGTGAGGAACCGCGTCACTGACGCTAGCGCTTACCTCTTGCTTACCGTCTTCTAGGGTCATGGTTAGGTGTGCTGGGGTGGGCCAACGCCGGGGGTAGGCGCTGGCCCGTGGTGCCGAGAGGCAGGCGAAGCTGACCCCCGGTGGTGCTACTTATTGCGACTCTCACCGTAGGGCGGGGCTCAGTCTGGGTCAAGGCCGGTGCCTTGGTCGTCTGCCTGGGCTCGCCTAGCGCGGCCTGTGGCGGTGTAGTCGCGCACGATGGGTATTCGGTCGCGAATGAAGTAGCTGAGCACACCGGCGAGGAGAGCGGCTAGAGAGGTGAGGAGCTTGGCTAGGTCGTCCAGGGTCTCTGGCTCCTCGATCGGGGTGGGCTGGGGCTCGAGAGGCTGGGGTGTGACGAGCTCCGGGATCTCGGGGAGAGCGTAGCTGGCGCATTTCCGGCGGGCTGGGCGGTTCAGGTCCCAAGTGAGGCCGGCGCCCAGGGTGTAAGCCTTGCCGTCTGAGCTGGCGCCGTAGTTGGCTAGAGCGTCGGCTCTGGTGATGGCGCCGGTATCGCTGAAGTCTGAGCGGCTGGCGAACAGGTGGAACTCGTCGGGCAGTAGCGGGCTGCGGTGCTCGCGAGGGGCGAGGCAACCAGGGGCAACGATCAGGATGGCGAGTAGCCAGCGCATAGGGAAAAGAACGTAGAACGAGCGCCTACCCGGGTCAAGTGACTCGAATAGACGCTCGCAGGGGTGAGGGGGCTTTACGTGGGGAGTCAGTGGCACCCTCAAGGCTGGTGAGATGGTGAGGGGGAAGCCTTGCATCCGTTTCAGGGAAATCTCGCGTTCATTTCAAGGCGGGGCGGTGCCGGGTCTCGCGTCAGCCGTAACCTCGCGAGTAGCACCGGCGGTGCCCCTTTGCGCCCGGGACCGCTCTAGTTGCTAGTCAAGTCCCGGGGCTGCTCGGTGATTTCAGCGGGCATAGACCTGGGAGTGGCCGTGGTGTTGCTTGGACCAGTCCCATTCGTCCTTGATGTACCGGCGGAAGTCGCCTTGAGATATCTCGATGTGCTCGCTATCGTGCATGGAGAGCATTTCTAGGACCAAGTCGTAGTCCTTCTCGTGGCTCTCGGGTTTGGTTTCGTCCTTGCCTACCCTGACCCAGAGCTGGGCGTGGACGTCGTCCTTGACCTTGTCGAGAAGGGCCTTCACGGCCTGAATCGCGGCCTTGTGATAGCCATGGAGGCTAGCCTCGTACTCATTGAGGTGTTTCGTCCGGTTGTCTTGAAGGGCGAGGTGGACATGGTCGGTCTTGAGCGTGATGGATTTCATGACGGTGGGCTCAGAGTAGGTAGAAGAGAACGAAGGCGAGGCCAATGCCTAGGGCAGCGGCCACGACACAGCGGGCGGTGAAGGCTAGGGCTTGCCCGA
>Ga0255049_10002052_pt1 | contig 10759 bp, 14 predicted proteins | sample JV7_2_3_MG_FD_183615 | JGI IMG/M metagenome (GOLD analysis project Ga0255049, IMG submission 183615) | Seawater microbial communities from Jervis Inlet, British Columbia, Canada - JV7_2_3 | ecosystem: Environmental > Aquatic > Marine > Inlet | place: Canada: British Columbia | collected 2016-10-06
AAATCATTTCTAGTTACAATCTGTATACCCTGCATTTCAAAGCACACAGGGGGCAGTATCTGCCAGATCTTTTTAGTCGGGGGTTTTATCGCCTTCAGAACTTTTACGTTCGGTTGGAGAGACTGTAGGTTGTTTATCCCCATAAGAAAGATTAATAATATCATACTTAATTTTAAGGTCATTATATTTTTTCTCCCAGAATTTAACATCAACATGTAATAGCTTATTCTCTCGGCAAATTACCTCAGCAGCTTCTCTAAGAGAATTTTTCCCCAATAACCCCTCTATATTGCTAGGCTTATTCATTTGGTTCCTTTGGTTAAATTGGGAAGTAGACCTTTGATATAATTACAATTACGTTATATTCTTTATCACAGTTTAGAAATATGATAAATTAATTAAGTGGCCTACCTCCCAAACTCTATACTATGAACCTATTGATTCATAAGCCCTACACATTATATGTGGGCCAAATTTAAATACACCTTCTCTTTGATACCATATCAAATAATCTGGGTGGACATCTATTACATCCTCTATATTAAACCCACGGTATGGACCTTCCATAAAAATAAATTTCAAATCAGTTATTTCTTTACTCTTCGCCTCATTATATTTAGCCTTCTCTATCATTTCATCATAGAAAACTTTATCAATTGCTTTTTTTAATATTGATTTATTTTTCACTGTATAACCTCACCCATAATTTAAGATTTTCTATTTGCTTTTTATAAACCTTTTGTCGAGTCCCAGCATCCAACACTCCCTTTAAAATTTCTTCATACCCATCATCTATGTTTTCACATTGTTCTAATAACAAATTATTTAAGCCTTCTTGTTCAGCCATGACATATCCTCCTTTGGTAAAGGGATTACTATGTTTAAATATACCCAGGCCCATTTTCTAATATCTGAATGGTATTCCTCTCTACCTACAGTACCAAGTTTTTCGGTAGATGGTAACTTGGTGACATGGGTTTTTCCAATTTTAATTTTCTTAATGCCTATGAACTTAATTTTCATTTCTCCATGAACTTCCTTTTCGGTGTGCCATTCTCCAGATGCATCAAAAAGACCTTGTCTAACATGAGGAATTATACACGCCCAATAATAACCTCTTTGCTCAGGTGAAACTTCTTTCTTCTCTTTAATAAGATCAAATTCAAATCTACAACCCTCTAGCTTATCAATACGGTTTTGGAGTTTAATTGGGCTATCATATAAAAGACAACCCAACTCCACCTTACCTGTAATTTTACTGACTGACATTATCCATCACCCATTGAATTTAAAAAACCTTCCTCTAATTCATCATTTACAATTTCACCCTCTTCGGTTTCTTCATAACCTTCAGGAACTTTATTAGCATCAAAAGGGTTCTCTCCATTAACCCTCTTTCTATGCTGTTCAAATAAGTCCTCCCAAGTCTCGGTATTGTTTCCCTGTTTTCCAGATAAAGTTTTAAGTGACTTTTTACCATAATCAAAACAAAACTCTCTGAAGATGATTTCAAATTCATCAAAGGTTTTTGCTTCTTTAAGTTCTTTATTTATCTCTGCTCTCTTTGGTATATCCTCAATAGTGTATTCAGGGACCACAGGGTCTTTTTGAATCTCTACTGGGTCAACAACACCACTGATTGAGAAAGCTTCTCTAAGCGTCTGGCATTGAGCTACCTTCTCAATCATGGTTCTGGGTTTAGTCGCCCAAAGATCTCTGCCTGTTGAATATTCATTTTCATATACCGTTCTCTCAAACGGTATATCAATTCCCTTTACGTGAACTTGACAGGTAGCACTATAATGATACTTTCGTGTAAATTTCTTTTGTTTTTTTGTTTTTTTATCATAATATTCAATTTCAATAGGCTCTTCTATCATTGTGGAAAAGGTTTTCATTCCTGCAAAGTTTCCTGACCTATGAGCGATAGTCCTAAACCCATCTCTACCAACAAATATTTGAGCAGGGTAGCTACCATACTTTACAAGCCAAATTTCTTTCTTTAAAACATCTAATTCATATTCCTTCGCAAGGTGCATGAAAAGACTGAATTCAGCAGGGGTTGACTGTTTGGCGTACATAACCTGAATAAGGTTAAAATCTTGTTTGCTGTATTGGATGGCCGATCTAACACCATCTGTTTTTATTAAATCTAAATTTTGTTTTTCCATTTTATTCCTTTGTTAAATCTATATAGAATAATCTAATAAAACTATATAGAAAGTCAAGAAATAAAACAGATTATTTTAGAAACCATCTACCACAATATGGGCAGGAATAGAATTCAAAGAAAGCACATTTGTAATATTTCCACCTGTGAAATTCTCAACCTCTATTGTAAAAGTATCGCCTTGTGAAAATTGGATTGTTTGATTTAAGCTAAGTACGCTATTATTGGCATTAGCCAAAGATTTATCAAACATATATGCATTAGTACCATTGATCTTTAAAAAGGCTTGAAAATTACCAGTAGGGGCCACGGCTGAATAACCAATTGTACATTGAATCCTGGTTTGTTCTGGGCTAATACCTATAATAGTAAAAGTTCCGGTCCCATCTTCTACAATGTTTTTTGCATAGGTCGAGATTCGAGCCATTGATACGGTTCTATTTGTATTAAAATTAATCTTTACTGTAGTAGTATCAGCAACCAAGGTTCCTGTATTTTCACCATAATACCTCACTCCCCTAATAGTCTCTGTTTCATCAGAAATTAATCCATCTAATCCTTTATTATTTGAAAAGAAAGCCCTACTAGTGGCGTCAGCCACTACAGAAATCGCCCCTGAATCATCTACATTATTTCTTACAATACAAGAGTCGGTACCTGTAAAAGTAAAAACTGCACTTCCTATAAATTTATTTTCTTCAAATACCGTTCCAGAACCAGAAATATCATAAGTACTTCCGGTCATTGTATTATTATCAAAAACTCTCACAGATGTTGAATCAGATGTGAAATCAAAATTACTAACAAAAAAGATTCCCCCTGAAACTCTCATTCTAGGACAAAAGTTTACAGCACTTGTATTCTTAAACATATTAGTATTAAATGCGGTACAATCCACCAAATGAACCAATCCTAAATCATCGGATATACCACTTTCTAAATCAATAAAATAAAAAGCCCCTGTGGAGTTTCCTGAAAAAGTACATTTTTCAATCAGGGTCATTCCTTTATCATCATCATGCCCAGCTAGAATTGTCAAACTAAGAAGTGGAGTGCAAAGAAATACAATATTTTTTATAGTAGTCCTTTTATTTAATACATCCCAACTAGCTGCGGCCGTGAAATTAAAATTAGTTCCGTTTAATTGACTAGGAACACCAATCAAATTTGCACCCTCTGGGAAAGTTATGTTTCCAGCAAAATCATAATCGCCAGCAGGAACAAACACATTAGGGCTAGCAGCAAAAGCAGCGATTAAGGCAGTCGTATTTTGAGCTCCTGTATTTCCTACATCCAGGTTATAATTAATAGCGTTGACAAATGGAGCCGCATCTGTGAGGGTTTCTAAATACTGAGTCCATAATCCAGAATTATTCATAAACCAATTAAAGTCTTGTCGAGGTGGTTTCTCAAGTCTTATAAATCCAGAATCTTTTTTTCCACCCGATGGATCAATAATCGCTGTTTGTCCGCTTGTACCATCTACAGGGTTATTGTTACACCATTCTAGTGCTGTTCCCGGTTTACTTAATAATGCCATTATTTACTCCTATGAAAATTTTTCGACAAATGAACCACCCAAGCCAGCATCTGGAGCATAGTTGGGTTCTGAAAATCCTTCTGTTGTTGCATCGGCTGGATCACCTGTATCGCCTTCAAAGGCAAAAGGTATCTCACCATAAGTTGCGTATACTTCTAATCTAACCCCTGCCTGAGCTACTTGTTCTAATAACTGAATAATATTTAAAGGAACTATCCCATCAGATACTAGGATAAATCCAGCCGGAAATAAACTAATAAAATCAACGAACGTTCCCCCGGCAAAAATAAGCATTGCAGCAATAACGCTCTCAGTCTCTCCATTGGATGCATTTATAATAATCTTAATTCGTATCTGGACTCTATAGTCATCGTCCGACAAACCACCCCTAGCAAGACCTACTATATCCCCTATACCATCTAACTGGACACCCTCTGCATTGTCTAGGTTTCTTTTGAATTGTAAATCATTAAGCATGTCCTTTATATCATCAAACGGGGTTATCAAAGCGCAAAGATATTTTTTAAAATCATCTTTCTGATCAAATTGTTCGATTAATCTTGTTACAGCCCTATTGCAAAATTCTGATTCATCGGGTCCAAAACTCCACTCTCCCCAAAATCCTGCATTATCATTTGTTTGTTGGTATGCATAATTAATCCAAGCTTGACTCTTGACATCTGTAAAAACAAAAACCTGTTGGATCTGCCCATCAAAAGGAAAGTTTAAGGTGGCATACTTAGAACCGCCAATAGTTAAATTAGAAATAATAGGTTCAAATGAGCTTGTAACTTTAGACCCTCCCAAAACGCTATTTGAAAAAATCTCTATGTTTGTTTCATCTACAAAAACACTCACACTGTGATTCCATGTACTTCCAGTTAAAACAAGGTTACTGAGTACAGAAGCACCCCCCACAGAACCAATAAAAGTCGCAAACTTATTATTAGATTCTACGAACGTTTCAAAAAAACTTGCTCCAGCTCCCCCATCGGTTAAGCTTATTATAGTTTCATCTGTAGAGTAGTTTGAATTACTCCAAGCCATCATTGTCAAAGGTTGATCCTTATCTGTAATAACTGTACTGACATATTGAGTTGTTCCATTGTAATCTGTGGCACTTCCAATTTTTCCAGCGACCCCACCACTCACAACACCCCCGAATTCTGTTAACGTAAATCCATTGCTAGACCTATCATCATTACCACCATTGGGAGAAAACATCAAAACATTTGCAGGGTCATAGCATTCATCAGAACCAAAAGGATCTGTTTTAGCCAATGGCAGTGTTGAAGTTGTAGGGGGATATATTCTTAAAATTTCATCAACATTAATGAATAATTGTCCTGTCCAATTTATACACACAAATCCGGTTTGAGCACCTTGATTAAATTCAATCCAATCTGTGGGAAGTTCTACCTCTCCAGAATCCTTTGCAGCTCTACCCCTTGGACCTTCTGTAGTATTTACCGTATCCCACCAGGCCTGTTTCATATTAGATAAATCAACATAGAGAAGATTATTATATAATATCTCCTCTCCTTTGGGGACAATAATACTAGCAAAGTCTGTTTCTGGTAAAGCCATTTATACCACCGTCACTGTTATTCGTGATTCTAAAAATCTAGCAATTGCATTTCCATTAATAGCTATATTCACTTGAGCAGTCCCACCAAATATAACGTCATCAGTTACAGAATATAAAGATTCTCTAGATCTAAATCTTACATCATTAACAGCAGATACCGAATCGGGAATTGTATTGCCTGGGTTAATTGAAACAATCATTCCTGTCACAACCCCGTCTGTTTCCATGTTTCCAGGGGTACAAGTATACTCTCCTGGGCTTGGTTCATCGCTAATCGTTTGAGCTGAAAATGTGGTTGCAACATTATCACTTGGGTTTTCTGTTACACCAAATTTAAATGAACTAATATTCTCCACCCCTGCCACTTGGTAGATAGAATCAAAAAATCTTTGTATAATACAATCCTGTCCAGCCCCTAAAGAATTTCCAAAAGTCGTGATACTTTCCTGAATTTGAACAATACCAGTTGCAGGGAAAATTTCTTCATCGAACAATGAAATTTCTATCTCAGCCCAGATATATTTGTCTTCAGGCCTGGAGAATCTAATTATATGTGGGTTCCCCTGGGAATCTATAACTGTATTAACAATATCCCCTTGTGTCTCAATACCTGCCCCACCTATTTCAAATATTTTAGCAGCAATCAAAAGCTCTGTAGCTGTATCTCCTAAAGGATAAGTTACAATAGCCTCCAATGAATGTGGTGTCCTTCCATCTACATCAATTGAATCGGTTCTATTATCAATTACTGTACAGGCTGTTACATTTGGAATGTCATTGACTAACCTAGCTTCAATTGAAGGTACTGTTCCAGCACCCACCACAGCCAAAGAAGCATTTCGCCTTACTCTAAATTCATCATCTGTTTCGGCATCTAATCCAGGTACACCCAATATTATATTATCAACTCCCGTCAATCCTGCCAATGAAGTAATCAGATTTACAATTGAATTAATGGGCATTTCTAGAGGTCCATTATTCAAAGATTCAGCAATAACAGGGGACCAAATTTCATCTAAATCTAAACCTGTTGATATAAAATCAATAGCCATCGTATTAGATTTATCTACTAACTCGATTGTAAGCGTTAAATCAGTAGTATTAACAGACGATGTATAATCTGACAAAATATTTATTTGGTTTGAAAGATCATTTAAAATGTCAAGTTCTACGATAAGATTACTAGTCACAACATCAAACCCTGCAATGACACTTAACTGGAATGAATGGGGAGCATCTAATTCATTATTAACACTCAGAACAAACCTAGAAGCAACATCGTCAGTGATGGTCACAGCAACAGTAGTTTGAAAAATTTCATTAGTATTAACTTGTGAAACTTGAGTTCCTATAGGTACAACTGTACCCTCATCACCTTGTAAAATTATTTGACCCACTGAAGGGGTTGCTGATAATCGAGTAAGATTATTTATCTCTGCGACATTATCTAATGCGACACCGATTGCGCTAGAAGGATAAGAAGATTGATAAACCAATTCGCTTTGTTCCCAAAGATCACTTGCTATCTCTGAAATTATCCCGTCATATTGCCCAAATACACTATCGGGTCCAGTATTAGCTACCCCGAAAACATTAACGACCTCAGCATTTAAATCTTCTAAAATCTGGTCTAATGTTTTTCTTTCAAATCCTGCACTAGTTAAACCTGCCATTTAAACCCCAAATGATGTAGAAAGTAAATCGGATTGCCCATAAATACTTCTAACTTTAAAACTGATTGTATATGTTCTTGCTACTTTGTCATAATCAGAATTGTATTCTAATATTTCTGTAATGTCCTCAGTATCGATTATTTCCGCTTTTATAATATTATCAATGTCTGGTAAATTAGGATTCTTAACTAAGATACTTTCATAAAATGGAAGTCCTTGTGTAGTATCTAAAAACCATTCTCCTAGAAAAAATCTAAGTCTAATTTTTAAATTTTGTACCATTTGTTCCGAACCACTCACCAATACTAAATCATTATCGACAATAGCAAGGTCGCCTGTTAATGGATCTAATCCTAAATCAACACTCATGATATTAACCCCGTTCCATTATTGTTTTGGTCTAAACTTTTGGTGGCTGTGTTTGAAATCATAGTTGTAAGAATAGCGGCCCCTCCATCGTTGGGAACTGGTACGGGTGGAACTGGGGTATCAATAACTCCTGTCGCACTTACTGTTAATCCATTAATTTCCATATTAGCTATAATATAGTCAACAACTGAAGTATAAGTGATAGTCATATCATCTTTTAATTTTGTAATATCTGAGGCACTAAGTCCATCTAATTTTCCAGCAGAAACTAAATCATCTACGATTTTATTCGCCAATCCTGATCCACTCATTGCCATTAGACTAATATTTCCTTTAACTTAGTTTGAATAACACCCATTGCAGCTAATGAGGTCGGGTCAAAAGGTTGCAATCCAATTCCAGTAATCACTAGTGAACTTTGAATCTGAGTCATCCATTCATCTATTATCCCTACTAAATCTAAATTATTCTTTCCCTTGATGCTTATCTTTCCTGCTTTAGTAATGGTTATTTTAAATCCATTATGGGTAATCTCTAAATCAGTATTATTTGAGGCAGTACTTTTTTGCTTAACTCCAAATAATCCAGGTATAGCCACGGCATCCGATAAATCAAATCTTCTCTTGTCTCCTGGTTGAGATAATTTATTAGTTCCTTTCCATAATTCTAAAGACCTTTCCGAAAAGCATAATAAAACTCCATCCCCTTCCTCTAAGGGAAAAGTCAAACCTGACCTTGAAGTCCTCGGAAAAATCACAGGGACATTGGATAAGATGTCTAAAGTCAAAACCTCACCATCAATATACACCTTCTGAATCATTGGCTTTACGGTGGCTGTATTGGTCTTATAATCAAACGTACTTATCTGTCCAGGTATACAGGTATGAAAATCTTCTGTCATTGACAAGAAAGTCGTTTCTATAGCTTCAGATAATAAATTTTTAGCGGTCATTGATCATGCACCTCTATAGTAGAAATCCATTCTGGTCCATGGGTATCACCTCTATGAATAACACTATGGACATTGAATATTGTGTTATCTGGAATTTCTCTGCTTGAAATACCTAGCTGTCCTTTAGGATTAATTTTAGGCGATAATAAGGACTGAACTTTCCAACCTGGCTTATTCTTTACGGATGTTCCTTTGGCCTTCTTAGTGTCATCTAAAATTCGACTGGGTGAGTTTAACAGCCCACTCTTTGTATTAAGCAATACGGCTGTGGTAGAATCATTCCCATCAAACGGAGTTAATCTTATTTCATTATTTTGGATAGTCCATTCTAAATCTAAATATTCTGTAACCTTGGTTAAGGCCACTTTTGACATTCCAGTAAATGCAAATCCATTTGAATAAATTTTTTCTACTGGTAGAAAAATAGTTTTAAGATTATTCGGTAACGGGAAGGTACTTAAAATTGTTTGTAAAATAGAACGTGCACTTACTCCCTTATTTTTTGAAATTGATATTTTAGAACTGCCCAAAGAGTTCGCTCCATCATTTGCCATTATAGTCGTTACCACATTGGGTCTAATTATCTTATGGGTTACCGAAACAACGTCCCCCGAAAAAAGCAACTGCTCTCCCTCTCCATCTAAATAACCAGCATATAAAATTATATTATCACCCAATTGTTCTGTCTCGATTTTTTTTCTGGTATCTTCTGATAAATTAAAAACTTCTATTTTTGCGGTATTAGGATCCTTACTCTCGACCTTTGATATTTCAAAAGTAATTCTGAGATCTTTAATAGAAATGGCAGTAAGGGCATTGGGTTTGCCTATTGTCAAAGATGCGGACCGCCTAAATTGTGTCAATTTCGTCCTCTGGTACGTAGATTAAATTTATAATAGAACCCAAATTATCCCTGTTAATTTCTGTCTCACTGTCTGTTGTATCAATACAATATAATTCCCCTGGTGGCAATCCTATTGAAGGATACTGAGAAAACAAATTCGAATTTAAAACTAATTTTAATCCATCAATTATATGAACTTCATCAATATCTGAAATTGAAATTGTCCACTGGGCTGAAGTAGTATTGTATAAAAAGGTCAAATTATATGACACCCCGTCCAGATCCATTTGTTGGGAAAAATTCGAAAAAGTTGTATCTATCGGTAAATTAAAAGCCATATCATCCACCACTTAAAAAATTTTGAGCACTTTTTAAATCAGAAACTTTTTTTGTCTGTTCTACATCAGCTTCTACTTTATCCACTTGCCCTTTTTTTACATTAGATTGAGCAGGATCTTTTACTGATTCCTGAGCATTAGGAATAGCAATTGTTTTAGTTTCAGTTGTGTTGATTCTTTTAAAGGTTATGTTCGCTCTTAAGGCTTGGCCTGTTTGACCATCTCTAGGAAATTCTAAAGTCTCAATAGCCATATTATTGTAAACCCTAAGGCCCGTCACAATATCGAACACTTTTGGAATATCATTATCCTGAAAACCTTTTATTTTTCGACCAGCTAAACTCAAAAGAAGATTTTGAGCCGCCTCCACAAAGGTCGCTTCACCCACTCTGGAGTTAACCTTAGCCTCATTTGTATTACTATTTCCTTTTACAGCATCAATAATCAGATTATTAAACACACTCACAATAGGGGAATTAGTAACTATACCTTCCATTTCATATCGTTCGGGTAATTTCCGAATATTATCATTAATATCAAAACCCTCTTCAACTGGGAAATCTGTTATCTCTGCATTATACTGGTGGGATTCTCTAATAGTCGCATCAAATTGAAGCTCTCCAACTTTAGCAGCTTTTCGATTAAATAATAAAGTGAGTGTTTCAGTCGCCATTATTGTTCGTTTCTCCTATTAGCTAATATAGCATTCCCCATGGCATCATTTAACCTTTCATCAAATAATTTTTCAGCACTTTGTACTAAAGAAGTTTGTTGTTCGGCCGAAGTTCCTTCAGGGACTTGTAAAGTTACACTGGCTTTTACATCAATATTTTTACTAGAACCTGTTACGGCTGGCGGTGTGAATCCTGCGAGGCTTGGAGTAGAAAATACATTTCCTTGCTGGGATGATTCATTGGCAGTTCCTCCCCCCTGTATACCAAGTAATCCAGCAACCTTTTTAATTACTGCACCAGCGAAACCAGAAACAATCTCACCTAGTTTCAAAAACATACCAAAGAATATTTTTAAAACTGTTTTTGCTACCTTAAAGGCTATTTCAGGAACTTTCATCCAGAACTGACCCAAAAGCTTTATGTATCCGATAAATCCTTTTATAAGTAGGTTTAAAAATTTATCCCAGTTCTCGGCCCCGCCTTCAGTGACAGCGGCCCAAAAAGACATTATAAAATCTTTTACAAAATTGAATATTGAAACAACTTTGTTTTTAAAATTCTCAAAGTTACCAAGAAGGGAACCTATAACAGAGTCGCCCCCATTTTTCCAG
>Ga0255049_10002053_pt1 | contig 10754 bp, 5 predicted proteins | sample JV7_2_3_MG_FD_183615 | JGI IMG/M metagenome (GOLD analysis project Ga0255049, IMG submission 183615) | Seawater microbial communities from Jervis Inlet, British Columbia, Canada - JV7_2_3 | ecosystem: Environmental > Aquatic > Marine > Inlet | place: Canada: British Columbia | collected 2016-10-06
CGTTCGCGATCCTGCTGTCATCAAGATACTGGTGACATTTTCCGACCCGGGATTGTCAAGCGCGTCCCGCGTCGGGCCTCCACGACCAGGGTACAGGCGTCGTTCGTCGGCCTATCTTGCGTCAGTTGGCGTGATGCGGTCTGCGAGGAAAATTGCCGAGAACTTCAACCTGGAAACGCTGGACGACTGGCCCATCGCTCCGCTCAAAGTGCATTGCCTTGTGTACCGAGTCAGTGACGATGTTGACGTGGAGCAACTGCTGGTGCAATTGAACGATCGGCCGGAGGTCGAGTCCGCACAATTGCTGAACGAATTCGAGGTATCTGAGGCTGCAGAAAAAACTAGCACGGATCCGTACACGAAGCTGCAGCACAATCTCGATACGCTCGAGCTGGGACAGGCCCACGCCTGGTCGGTTGGGCGTGGTACGAACGTAACTATTATCGATACCGGGGCGGACATCGATCATCCAGAGCTCAGGACGCAGATCTCCACTCACCACAATTTCGTCGATGATACCGTCGGCGATTTTTCCGCCGACGCACATGGGACGGCTGTGGCAGGCGTTATCGGTGCCGCTGCCAATAATGGTATAGGCATTATCGGTGTCGCGCCGTCGACGGAAATGTCGGTGTTAAAGGCGTGTTGGTATACGACAGAAATATCTCGCGCGACTTGCGACAGCTTTACGCTCGCGAAGGCATTGAGTCATGCAATCGAGTCAGACACGGACGTTATCAACTTGAGCCTGGGAGGACCTTCGGATGCACTACTGGGTCGACTTGTGGAAGCAGCATTGCGGCGCGGAATTGTCGTTGTCGCCGCTGCACCAACAAAGGAGCGAGCGGTTTTTCCTGCGGCAATCCCGGGCGTAATCGTTGTCAGGTCCGATGAGCAAGTGGATGCGCCGGGCACGATGGACCTGGTCAGGATCAGTGCGCCGGGCGATGACATTCTTGTGCCGGTGCCGCAGGGTGGTTACGATTATGCATCCGGAAGTTCATTATCTGCTGCGCACGTATCCGGCATCGTGGCGTTGCTGGTTGCAAGTCGGCCTGGGTTGACCAATGATGAGGTGAGTGCATTGCTCATAGACAGCCGACCGACCGCGGGTGAATTCGTTAACGCGTGTCGTGCGTTGGCACAACTGCTGGAACGAACCGGATGTCGAGACTTACCCACCGTTGTGTCGCAATCTTTCTAGCACAATTCAAAAACCGGCCGAGAGGCTGACGACGAACTGAGATTCGGCGGAATTCGAAGCGGCGAATCCATCGGGTGTCTCGTTGTCGTACCAGCGCAGATCCACGATCAGGCGGGAAAACCGTGCGGATGCGCCGAGATTCCAATGCAGGTACTCGGACACACCGATGTCGGACATATCATTGCGGCCGAGGGCGGCGCTGATTACCCAGGCATTCGCGACAGGCCATTCAGACCGCAGCTCCCAGTGACGACCAACTCGGTCCAGCCCGTAAAGATTATCCGTGTAGCCAAACTCGATCGAGTATTGCTCGCGCCAGGTTGTGCTGGCCAGCACCTCGTTGTAGTCGTAACTGTGTGAGCCCGTCTGTCCCGGATAGGTGTAACGCAGAACCGTTAATGTTGCCGAAAGCGGCGCCTCCGACGCGTAGTGGTAGCCAATGTACAAGTCCAACTCGGTGTCGCGTTCGCCGATCGCACTAGTCAGGTCGATTGTGCTCGCCCATGCGCCAACGAATATCCCCGCGTCGAACTCATAATCGAGCCCAAGCTGGAATGCCGGGTTGCCGTCGGACTGTGCCAGGCCACGATAGATGTACTCGCTGGTCAGCGAAGCTATGCCGGTCAGTTCCGATGCCATGGCTGTTGGTGGAGTCAATTGGTAGCCAAGAATAAGCAAAGTGCACCAACTGAAACGAGATGCGCCCGTCACGCTAGTCACAAGTCACGCTGTCGCCCGCCCGCTGGCACCCCGCCGGCAAGCCAAACTCGTTCCAGTATTCTACAAGCCCCAGATCAGTGGCCAGTTTCGTAAACTGTGGGTCCTGGCGAAACGCCTTAAGTTCGGGTGCCCATAACAACCAACCTGCATCGACAATAAATTCTTCGAGATCCGCGTTGGCTACCCGGTGGGCGTCATCGAGCTGGCCAAAACTGACATACGCCGGCACTGAAAACGATGGCGCTGCAGCCACATCGTGCTGTGCAAGCGTCTCGAGAAACAAAGGTCTTTTTGCCGCATCCATCATCGCCTCAACGAATAGCGTAACCATGTTGATCGGGTTATCAGCTAGATCGTCGAATTGCTCGGCGAGCACTAGTGCCTGGTCTAATTCTCCGAGATGCAGGTGTGCCCAGATTTGCAAGTACAGACCTGCGCTGTTGTCCAGGGCCCACACCGCTGTACTATATTTCACGAAGTTGCTGGCGTCACCGAGCTCCCAATATGTTGCCGCCAGATTGGCATTGGTTCCCCGGTGCAGCGGGTCGAGTCGATAAGCGATCTGGCCCTCTATAAGCGCATCGTGTTGACGGCCCACCATATTAAGGTGCTCGCAATACCAAAGATGTGCCGTTGCATTCTTCGGCTCGCTGGCGATGGCACGCAGGTAATGAACCTCCGCTCTTACCGGCTGCTTGTCTTGTATCCGAGCCATGTCTCCAAGCACCGCGTGGGCTTCCGCCAGTGAATCGTCCAGTGATAGCGCCTTCTCAGCAACGGACACAGCCAGGGAAAAATGTTTTTCCATCGGCGCGTCAGAATAATTCGGCAATGTTACATGTGCCGCCGCCAGGCTCGACCAGGCCCGGGCAAACATTGGATCAAGCGTCGTAGCCTGCTCAAACAGGCTAATGGCACGACGGATGTTGTCTTCGCCGCGGCGCTGCCAGAAATAACGGCCCTGGAGGTAGAGCTCGTAAGCCTCCAGGTTTTCAGTCGGATTTTGCGCACGGCTCATCGCCTCCTGCTCACCGGCACCCAGGGCAATTTTCAATGCCCGCACTATTTGCGCCGATATTTCATCCTGGATGGCGAATATGTCCTCGAGTTCGCGGTCATAGGTCGCTGACCACAAGTGACTGTCGGTGCGAACATCGATCAACTGCGCTGTTATGCGGACCGTATTGCCGGCTTTGCGAACACTGCCCTCAAGCACGTGCCTGACGTCCAGTGCCTTTCCAATGTTGGTAATACTGGTGTCCTTGCCTTTGAATGCAAATGAAGAGGTGCGCGACGCCACCCTGAGCCCTTCCACTTTGACCAGGACATTGAGCAGTTCCTCTGAAATGCCGTCCGAAAAATATTCGTTGCCGGGATCGTCCGACATATTGACGAATGCCAGGACAGCGACCGACTGTTCCTCTCCTGCCGCGTCAGCAATATCAGAGTCACCCGCTTGCTCTTCACCCCACTGATGCGTGCTCACAAAGAAAACCAGGGCGACCGCAAGCGCGGCGATGATGACGAAATCGAGTTTGCGTCCAGTCAGTTGAGTAATCGAATGGTCGCGATCGACGTCCTTTTCTTTTTTTATTCCTTCTGGTGTGAGCTCAAAGGCCCAGGCAAAGATCAGCGCCACCGGAAGTCCAATCATCAGCAGCACGGTGACCAGGGTGGCGCTCCAATCGGGCAGCCTAAGCATCGGGAAGGTTGTCGCTGAGATCTCGATCATTAACCAAGCGGCTACCGCATAGGCAATAGCTACGCGGATAACGTTGCGGCGCTTGAGTTCTTCGAAAAATGACATGCGCCAGATCATGGACCAAAGCGTGGAACTTGTCGATTACTGGGGCAGAGGGGCGGGCACCTGTTTGTATCGTTCAAGGTTGAGCAATGGCCCGCGACTGAGCTGCACCTCTAAACGTTTGCTATCCAACGAAATCCATACGTGTTCGAGTGTAGCGTGCTCTGTCTTGATCGACGCATTGCCGATCATCTTGTCCATGCCCCACGACCAGCTCGAACAGTTAACACTACCGACCAAAGTATCATCGTCCGCGCCGGCGTAAAGTTCTGCACCATCATCTGGCTGAAGTATCTCGTTGATCTCAAAGCTTCGCAAAGTATATCGACAGCCGTTTTTCTTTTGCTGCAGAAGAGCGTCCCGGCCGACGAACTCAGCCGCATCCAGGTTGACGAGCCACCCCAGACCGAGCTCGTAGGGCGATCGTTCAAACCCGGGCTGAGGTTCCAGTTCTGTCGCGAAGTCCCAGCCCGCGACAACAAAACCGCCTTCAAGCCGGCATGCCTGAAGCGCGCTGAGACCATAGCCGGGCAACTCGATACCCATCGCCGACCTCGCAGACTCGATGCGCTGCATGAATGAATCGGCCAGCCCTGGTTCAAACCAGCACTCGTAGCCCAGATCGGCGGTGAAGCCCATGCGCGAGACTCGAATCGTGCCGCCGGCCAATTCGTAGTTTCGTACTGCAAATGGCTCCAGTTGTTCGATGCCGTCGAATCCCATATTTCGCAACACCGCTGCGGAAAGCGGGCCTTGTATTGCAACTCCGGCCCACGCGTCGGTGCACTCCGTAAATGTTACGTCGCTGAGCTCAAACTGGTTACACACAGATTCGAAATACGGCGAGTGATCGACGTCCGATGGCATCAACAGGTAATCATCGTCTGCATACTTGTACAGAATGGAGTCATCTTTGGCGCTGCCATCCTCATTACAGAACACCGTGTAGGTTGCGCGCATTGACGGAAGATCGCTGACCGGTCGTGTTAACACACGATCGAAAAACGCCCCGGCCCCGGCTCCGCTAACGTGAATCTTGCGAATGGGTGAAACATCGAATATCGCGCAACTGTCGCGAATCGAGTGGTACTCGGCTTCCGCATCGCCGTAGTCATTCGGCAATACAAACTGGTTCCAGTTGATGTACTGCTCATCTTCGATCGACTCAGCCACGAATCGCTGGAAACCTGGTTCGTCGCGGCGGTTCAGGAAGTCGAAGAAAATGCTTTTTTTAAGCACGCGATATATCTATTTACTGACCGAAGTTCAAGCGGATGCCGAGATAGCCCGCACGGCCGGGTGTCTGGTAACCATAAACTTGTTCGTATTCCTCGTCGAGCAGATTGGTGCCCCGGGCGAATAGCGAAGACGATTTGGTGAGTTCGTAGTGCAAGGTCAGATCCAGCAACCAATAGCTGTCAAGAGTAACGGTCTCGCTGGGTTCCGGAAAGGGCGGGAAGAACACGTCCGTCCGTGTACCCCCGTAGTCCGCCGCCAACGCTGCGTTAAAGCGCCTGTTCGATGAACGGTAGCCCAGCGACAATGATCCGGCGTGTCGCGGTCGCCGCACTTCCTGAACCTTTTCGCCGAGAAAGTTTTCTTCCTCCGAGTCTGTGTAGGTGTAACTAGCACCCAGGTTGAACGATTCGTTCAGCCTCCATTGGGCACCAAGTTCTGCTCCGCTGCGCGTGCTCGTGCCAGGCATGTTTTCTGCCGTGGCCAGGAAGGTCATTGAATCGAAAACGAAACCATTAATTTCGTCTTCGAGGTCCTGGCGAAACAGCGAAGCCTGCAAGATCATTGCGCCATCAAGCAATTCCTGATCGATACCGATGTCTATAGACGTTGATTGCTCGGGTTTCAGATCGGGATTGCCAACGAATTGCCCGGGGAAGTACCCGAACATTTCAGTGAATGTCGGGTTCTTGTAACCCGTACCGACAGCGCCGCGCAGCGTTGTTGTATCAGACACGTCATAGGCAAGTGAGAGGCGCCCGCTGATGGCATCGTCGAAGTTACTATTGTCATCGAACCGGGCGCTGATGAGCCACGTCATCCGATCGTGCGACAGGCCTTGATAGTCAGCAATGAAACTCGTGATGTCCATATCCTGTTGCTGATTCGGGTCGCCAAATCCTATTGCACCGCGTTGTTCGAAATTGGTGTGCTCATGTTCGAGTGCCAGTGCCAATAGATTCTCGCCCAGGCCGATATCGGCCTGGTACGCGACTGTGAAGCGATCCGACGCCGTGGATGAGTCCTCAGACCCGTCTACAAGATTGCGATTGTCCGAATCGAAGTACCGCGTGCTTAGCCGATGGGAGACACGGCTGTCTTTAGTCCCGACTCTGACACCGATCTGAGCGTAGAGCGTGTCCGTGTCCGTGGCAACATCGCCATCGACAGGCAGTCCGGTTACAAAAAAGTCCACCGGATCGAACTGCGAGTATGCGTCGGTTGCCCTAAGGCTGAAGTCTAGCGTCACAGCTTTCGTCGCATTTACTTGGGCTGCGAGTGAGGCCGTCGTGATGTCCGATTCATCTTTTTCGGTACCGGTTCGCGAGATATTGCTGCCCTCCGTATCGAGATACTCAATGCCAGCGCTCGCTGACCAATTCGAACCGCCAAAAGTGCTGCTCAATCCGGCATTGCGTGTGTCGAATGATCCGCCCTCAACGTAGCCGTTGAACGTCGTGTCTCCGGTGCCCTTGCGAGTAATGACGTGCACGACCGCAGCGAGGGCATCGCTGCCCCATAGTGAGCTTTGCGGACCGCGGACAATTTCCACACGTTCGACGTCGCCGGTGGTGAGATACTCCCAGCGAAACTCGTCGCCGGTAGCCGGGTCGTTGGCCCGGACGCCGTCAATCAGGACGAGTACGTGATTGGCCTCGGATCCGCGGACACGAACCTGTGTCTGTGATCCCGCAACTCCCGTGTGACTGACGGAAAACCCCGGCACTGCTCGCAGCAGGTCGGAAACGTATCGCGCCTGCCGCCGTTCGATGTCGCTGCGTGTTATGACCGTAGCCGCGCTACCAATCTGGTTGATCGTCAACGGCGTACGTGCACCGGTGACAATGATCTGATCAATAAGCTTTGAAGGTTCGGCCTGGTTCTGGGCAATCGCTGGGCCGCCCACCAATATAATGAAACTGGCAGCAAGAAGTTTTGTTTTTGTAGACATGATGCTCTCCGGCAGAATTCCCCGACTCTGCGTGTGTTGCCGATCGGGGAGGGAGAGAATCGAATTCTTCACTTATCGCCCGCCGCGATTTAGCTGTGGAACGGTCGACAGGCCGGTCTCCGGACTCATGAGTAACGCGGACTGCGTCATCGGCGATCGCCTTCCCACGCTCATTGGCGCAGTGGCTCAAATGATCGCCCGACTCATTTACCGTTGCGGGGGCAGTGACGGGTTTGCTCGAGAGCGCACCGTCTTCCCGTTCAATGTCCACCAAAATACAGCGGCCATTCACCTGTCGAGGTTGCGCTTTACTCTACGCCAGCGGTTTCGGCGACGCAATCATTTCGGCGATGCAAATGGTGTTAGGCTTGATTAAGCACAAAAATAACAAGCGGGGGAGTTCGCATGCTGCATTTCGCAATCGCCGCGGGACTGATACTTGGTTTGCTGGTTGGCCTGGGCGCGGCGGCTACCGGCAACGAATGGCTAATGGCAATCGCGAAGGGGTCCGAACCTTTCGGCGTCATTTTCATGAATGCGATCCGAATGGTCGTCATTCCTTTGATCGTTACCGTCATCTTTACCAGTATCGCCAAGCTGGGCGACCCACGAAAACTGGGCCGTATCGGTGGCCTGACGATCGCCTACTACTGGATTACGCTGATTCCGGCGATCGCAATCGGTATGGCAACGATGAAGTTCGGCCTGCGGTTCGCGAGCGAGATCGACATGCCGCAAGCCGAAGCGACCACAATTCCGGAACTGCAAAGCATCGTGGACTTTCTCGTCAGTCTGGTGCCATCCAATCCATTTGCCGCCGCGAGTGCCGGTGCGATATTACCTCTGATCGTTTTCACCGCACTCGTTGCCGCTGCGACGGGTACGCTTTCCAAGGATCGGCGTGAACGAATGATCACGATTGCAGATGACGCCAGCGAAGCGCTGATCAAACTCGTCTGGTGGATTCTCTATACCGCTCCGATCGGCGTTTTCGGACTCGCCGCGCCGGTAACGGCAGAGCTCGGGTGGAACCTGCTTCAAACACTTGGCATTTTCGTTATCTGCGTGTTTATTGGTCTCGTTATTTTTCTAGTACTTGTCACGCTGCCGATGGTGTGGTTCGTGGCTGGCATCAGGCCGGACCGGTATCTGCGCGGAACTTTTGGCGGTCTTTCGATCGCGGTCTCAACCACGAGTACGGCCGCCGCCATTCCGGTAACGCTCGAGGAGACGACGAAAAATTTGAAGGTCTCGACAACTGTCGCGGATCTGCTCGTGCCCTTGGGGGCATCGATGCACCGGCCGGGCAGTGCATTGTTCCAGGGTGCCGCAATCGTATTCCTTGCTTACCTGTTTGATGTGCCGATTCCGCTTGCGGCGGTCGGCGGTGCGATGGTCGCAACTTTTCTCGTATCGCTGACGGTTGCACCGGTGCCATCGTCGGGTGTCATCACGATGGCCCCGGCGCTCGACGCGATCGGCGTACCCGTCACCGGTCTAGCGATTATCTTGGGAATCGATCGCATACCTGACATGATGCGATCGGCGGTGAATCTCCTGGCTCAGGTCTCGACAGCTGTGCTTGTTGACCGCTGGACGAAAGAGTCTGATCCTATGCCGAATCAATAATTGCGTTCAGCGTTGCGCTCGGCCGCATGGCATTCGATGCCATAACTTCATCCGGGTGGAAATAGCCGCCGATATCGACGGGATTGCCCTGGGCAGCATCCAGGTCAACGAGGATTTTGTCCTTCTCTTTTGACAACGACTTGGCAACACGTCTGAATCGTTCGGCAAGTTCAGGGTCACCGGTTTTGTCAGCGACTGCCCGGGCCCAATACCAGGCCAGGTAGAAATGGCTGCCGCGATTGTCAATCTCGCCCACCTTGCGTGACGGCGACCGATTTTGCTCGAGGTAACGACCGTTTGCTTCGTTCAATGCGTTTGCGATGAGTCGGGCTCTTGCATTGCCGGTTTTTTCAGCCAATCCCTCAATCGAAACAGCGAGCGCCAGGAACTCACCGAGCGAATCCCAGCGCAGGTGCCCTTCGGCGAGAAACTGCTGTACGTGTTTCGGTGCGGAGCCACCGGCGCCGGTTTCGTACAAGCCGCCGCCCGCGAGCAACGGCACGATCGACAGCATTTTCGCACTGGTCCCAAGTTCGAGTATCGGGAACAGGTCGGTCAGGTAGTCGCGTAGCACGTTACCTGTTACCGAGATCGTGTCTTTGCCGCCCTTTACGCGTATGAGCGTCACCCGCATCGCTTCAACCGGCGACAGAAAACGAATGTCGAGTTCTCGCGTGTCATGGTCTTCAAGGTATCTATTGGCCAGTTCGATCAGATTACGATCGTGAGCGCGGTTTTCGTCGAGCCAGAAAATCGCAGTCGTATCGACTTGCCTGGCACGGCTGACGGCAAGCCGGACCCAATCCCGAATCGGCAGATCTCTGGTCTGACACATGCGCCAGATGTCGCCAATCGCTACGACATGTTCGAGCAATGTGTTGGAATTTTCGTCAATAACTCTTATCCGGCCGGCTACCGATATCTCAAACGTCTTGTCGTGCGAACCGTATTCCTCGGCTTTTTGTGCCATCAAACCGACATTGGAAACGTTGCCCATCGTGGCAACGTCGAATGCACCGTGTTCTTTGCAGAATGTGAATGCCTCTTGGTAGATGCCGGCATAGCATCGGTCCGGAATCATCGCCTTCGTATCGTGCAAGCCGCCATCCGGGCCCCACATCTGTCCCGAAGAACGAATAGCCGCCGGCATTGACGCGTCGATGATCACGTCGCTGGGTACGTGAAGGTTGGTAATGCCTTTATCCGAGTTAACCATTGCGAGAGCCGGTCTGTTCTCGTACACGGCCTGAATATCCGCCTCTATCTGCTCTCGTTGTTTGTCGGGCAGGTCTACAATTTTTGAATAGACATCGCCAATACCGTTGTTGGCCTCGATGCCAATTTCTGCGAATAAGTCGGCGTGTTTGTTGAACACATCGCGGTAATAAACGGTGACGGCATGTCCGAACATGATCGGGTCGGACACCTTCATCATCGTTGCTTTCAGGTGCAGCGAGAGCAGTACTTCCTCGTTTTTCGCCGCATCGATTTCGCTTGCAAAAAATTCACGCAGTGCGTCGCAGCTCATTACGCTCGCATCGATCACCTCACCGTCGAATACAGGAACCTGTTCACGCAGGACAGTGACTTCGCTATCCTCGGATACGTGCTCAATACGCACGTTGCCTGCATTTTCGACGATGACGGATTGTTCGCTGGAGTAAAAATCGCCGTCCGTCATGTGCGCGATGTGTGATTTTGAGTCAGCGCGCCATGCCCCCATTGAGTGCGGATGCTGCTTGGCATAATTTTTTACTGCCAGGGCGACACGCCGGTCGGAGTTGCCCTCGCGCAGGACGGGATTGACCGCACTACCGAGCACTTTTGCGTATCGGTTACGGATGGCTCTCTCGGCATCGTTGCTGGGCTCGGCCGGGTAGTCAGGAATCTTGAATCCCTGCGACTGCAGTTCCTCAATTGCGGCGTTCAGTTGCGGAACCGATGCACTGATATTCGGCAGCTTTATGATGTTGGCGTCCGGAGTTTTTGCGAGCTCTCCGAGCTCCGCCAGAGCGTCATGGTGCCTTTGCTTAGGCTCCAGGTTTTCGGGGAAAATCGCGAGAATCCGGGCCGCGAGCGAAATGTCGCGAGTCTCGACATCGATTCCTGCTGCTTTCGTAAACGCCTGAACTATCGGTAGGAAAGAGTAGGTGGCAAGGGCCGGTGCTTCGTCGGTTTTCGTATAGATTATTTTTTCCGTGCCCATTCCT
>Ga0255049_10002055_pt1 | contig 10751 bp, 7 predicted proteins | sample JV7_2_3_MG_FD_183615 | JGI IMG/M metagenome (GOLD analysis project Ga0255049, IMG submission 183615) | Seawater microbial communities from Jervis Inlet, British Columbia, Canada - JV7_2_3 | ecosystem: Environmental > Aquatic > Marine > Inlet | place: Canada: British Columbia | collected 2016-10-06
GCGAAACTTCCGAGACTCGCGACGAGCAGACCCGAAGCGCCGTCAGGCCTAAGCCGGACATCGATCTCGTACAGGCGTCCCGAGCTCGTTTGCACACTGAGAAAATGAATGAGCCGTTGCACGAGGCGCACGAAATAACGCTGATTGTCGATCACGGCCGGGCCCGTGCTTTCCTGCACTTCGCCCTCAGAGTCGTGAAGAAACACGAGATCGAGATCCGATCCGTAGCCGAGTTCGAGTCCACCGAGCTTGCCATATGCGACAACGATGAGGCCAGACTCAGCGAGATCATCGTTCTCGCCATGCATCGGAACCCCATGCTTTTGCTCATGCTCACGGCCCGCAATTTCGAGCGCTAGATCGAGCACGAGCTCGGCAATATCGGTCAACCGGTCACTGACTTTCATCAGCGGCAAACCGCCGAAGCGATCGGCAATCGCGACCCGAAAGACGGCAGTACGCTGAAAGTGATGCATTGCGTTGAGCAGGCTTTCCGTATCCTTCGTGGCGATGCCACCGATACGATGTTTCAACGACAGTTCGAGCTCGCCACGCAAGGGCTGCGATTCGAACAGCCGCGAGTCGAGCAGCTCATCGAGCAGCAGCGGATACTCGGCCACGAGACGCGCGAGCATCGCACTCTGTCCGGCAAAGTTCAGAAGTCGCTCGAGTGCCGGCCGATTCTCGAGCAGCAGGGAGAGATAAGCCGAACGGCGGCAGATCGACCGGATCAAGGGCATGATCCGACCGAGCACTTCGGCCCGATTCTCTATTGCCTCCAGGGCAGGCACGAGCACGCTGACGAAGGCGCCGAGACGACGGCGGCTGACCTCGTCCATGCGCTGGTAAAGAGCACTGTCACGCAGCTGGTCCAGGGGCGCAAGCGATGGATCCTCGGCCGTCTCCACCACGCGACCGCTGTCCCATGCCGTGAGGATCGAATCCACCTGCCCCGTCTGAACACCGCCCGCGGGCGCGCATTCAATATCATCGAACACGCTTTGCACACGATCACGATGATGCTCGAGCGCACCTTCGAACGCCGACCAGGACTCGAAACCCATCGCATAGGCCAGGCACATTCGGAGCAAAGGCTCTTGTGGCAAGTCGTGTGTTTGTCGGTCCTCCAGCGCCTGAAGTCGATTCTCGGTCAGGCGGAGAAATCCATAACTCTCTGCCAAACCCTGGACCTTATCCTGCCCAAGAATCTTGAGACGGGCGAGCTCGCCGAGTGCGTACAGAAGACTGCGGGACCGAAGCGATGCTTCCTGCCCGCCTCGTATGAGTTGAAACAACTGGACGATGAACTCGACTTCGCGAATACCACCGCGACCAAGCTTGATGTCATCGTGCTTTTCCCGGCGCGACACTTCCTGGCTAATCAGTTGCTTCATCTGCCGCAGAGATTCAAAGACGCCGAAGTCGAGATAACGTCGGTAAACGAAAGGCGTCAGTACCTGATCGAAGACCTCGTCCGAATATTCTTTGCCGGTAATGAGTTTGGCTTTGACGTAGGCGTATCGCTCCCAGTCACGGCCATGCTGAACGAGATAGGACTCCAGCGCGCCAATGCTCAGCGCAACTGGACCGCTCTTACCGAAAGGCCGCAGCCGTGTGTCAACACGATAGACGATACCGTCTGCCGTTCGTTCATCGAGCAGTCTTATCAGCCGCTGCGAGAGTCGAACGTAATAGTCCTCATTATTGTCAGTGGAACCTTCGGCAGGATCGGGATAAGTGAACACAAGATCGACGTCGGAGGAGAAATTGAGCTCGCTCCCGCCAAGCTTCCCCATGCCGATGATGAGCAACGGCCCGGGCCGGCCGTGCCGGGGCTCAAGCAGTGCGATGGCTTTCTCCAGTGCGATCGTGATCAGGCCGTCAGCCAGCTCAGAAAGATCGGTCAGCGTTCGTTCAAGGCTGGCGAGTCCGGCGATGTCCCGCCAGGCAATGGCCGAGAGTTCGACGTGGCGGCGGCGGCGCAGTCGGGCCATGGCTTCGGCTTCTGGCGCCGCACCCAGATCAAGCCGTTTCTTGAGCGATTCGCAGCTGACGGGCGATTCATCGCCAAGCCTCGCAATCAGCGCCTTCGGCTGACGTACAAGGGTTTCTGCGACGAAATAGCTGGCCACGAGAACCCGCGGTGCCGATTCGGCCAGTGCTGCCGGCAGGTCGATGTCGATGTCGGCCAGGCGCGCTTCAACTTGCGCAAAGCGCTCCTTGAGCTCGGACGGCAGATCAGCGGGTGCCGAGAGTTTCACTCGCGCATGATACCTGCGCAACCATGATTCAGGCGCTCTTCAGAATGGCCGTGTCGACATAGATGACAAGGCTGCCTTTGATCGGCTCGGGTAGTTCTTCGACCTGCAATGCGTAATCGACCGGGACCGCCTTGCCGGCCGCCTCCTGGCGCACCAATAGTCGCGCCGGCTCACGAAACACGCTGACTCTTCGCTGCGCATAGAGCGTGCCGAGTTTTGCTTTGAGTGACACGGTCCGCCGTCCACGCTCAATCGTCGGATAGCCCTCAGGTGCGGGCTTCGTTTCGTCCTCAGTGTAAATCCGGTCGGCGACGTCGATGCCTTCCATTTGTGGCAGTGTTACTCGCAGTACCGCATTGTGCAGGTTTGTCTCTCTATCGTTGGCGACAGTCAGATTTAGCTTGTGTGACCTTGCTTCATACTCATAGTGCTTGTCAGCCAACCGGAAATCGCCTTCGACATTCTTGAGAGCCATCTCGAGAGAATCATCACTGCGTTTCCTGAACGGCACATCCACGCCATAGAACTTGGCATGCATCAGCCGCAACATTTTAGTCTCTGTGTGACCCAGGACTTGACGTGTCTGGCCGCGTGCCTCTAACAGACTCGTGAGCTGTTCAGCAGCGAGCTCCGACGGAATCCTGCCCAACGCAAGTACCGGCAGTGTGAGGTGCTGGATCGGTTCATCGCCTTGAAACCCGATGTGAATTGAGTGCCGGTTTTCGACCGCCGCCTCACTTTGGGAAAACATCCGCTGCATATCGACGCGTTGCAGGGGATAGTTCTTCGCGCCCTGGCGAATATAGCCAACGCCTTCCTGGAGCGCGCGGCCTAGCGACTGCTTTGCAAGATACGGCCGGGCAGAACAGTCCTTAATTCGAATGTAGCCGATCAGATGATCATCAATCTGTACGGCTCGAACAGTGGCTGTCAAATGGGGCTCAATAAAGTCGGCAATGAGCTGATCAAATCGCTGCTTGAATCGCTTGAGCTCGCTTCTGTCGACGCCGAGGAATCTGCGGCTCGTGCCGCCATTGTTATCGACGCCGAAGAAGAGAAACCGTCGGCCCTTAAGTTCGGTGTTAGCGAACCCAAGACAATCAATGACCACCTGGGCGTCGTCTTCGGGTCCGTAGATGGCTTTACGAAACGCGAGCCCAGAATAAGGGGCCTTGTGTCGAACGAGGTCTTCCAGTGTGCTCATGGCAGACATTACTATAGCTTTGCCTTGAGCGATTATCTGGATTCAGTTCAAGTTACGGGAAGTGTGAATATGGTTCACAGTCTGCCGACGGGCGACGCAATCGGGAGAAGAACAATGAAACTCGTCTTACACATTGCATCAATGTTGTTGGTTCTTTCGGCTTCGGCAAGTGCCCAGCAGCCGGAACCGGTGCCAGCCTTTCCGGGCCAGACGGACGCTCCGCCGCCGGCAACGGAATCACGATATTCGGTCGAGGTCATCGCCGATGGGCTATCGACTCCATGGGCCATTGCCTTTCTGCCCGATGGCAACTTCCTGGTCACGGAGCGCAACGGAAGGCTGAGAACTGTCACGCCGGACGGTGAAGTTTCCGATCCGATCGAGGGGGTCCCGCCGGTCAAGGTAGTCGCTGCCCAGAGCCTCCATGACATCGTGCTCGACCCGGAATTTGAAGACAACCGCCTGATCTATTTGACCTACTTTGCACCGCCTGAAGGCGAAGACGCACGCGAATGGCCGGTCGCGCACTACTATGAGGAAGTCTGGGAAAGATCGCTGCCTGAGCGCCGCGTCATGGAACTCGGTTCAGAACGCGTCACGCGGGCCAGACTCAGTGAGGATCTGCGCAAACTCGAAAACGTCGACGTCCTTATTGAGGGAAGAGTCGAGCGGCGAATCGTATTTGCCGACGACGGCACAATGTTCGTTACCGGTGCCGATGCATTCCGTTTCTACGATTCCGATCTCGACGGTGTCGAACGGACCTTTGAGGACAATCCCGATGTCCGCAGAAACTTTACCGGGCGCGTCATTCGTATCAACCCCGACGGCACGATACCCGTCGACAATCCTTGGCTCGATCGCGCGACAGTGTCACGTGAGACCTTTGCGCATGGCTTCAAGGATCCCGAGGGCGCTGCGATTCACCCCGAAACGGGTGAACTCTGGCTAGTCGACCATGGCCCGCAGGGCGGTGACGAGATCAACATCGTCAGAGGCGGACGCGACTACGGCTGGCCCGATGTCTCCTACGGCGTGCAATATGATGCGCGGCAAGCCGATGGCCGGACCAACGTGCCGGTCGGACATGGTGAAACGTCGCGCCCGGATGTCGAGGAACCGATCTACTACTGGGTCCCGTCAATCGCCCCTTCTGGCATGGCGTTCTACACCGGTGACCTCATGCCTGAATGGCGTGGCAATCTGTTTGTCGGCGCGATGGCTGGGCGGCACCTCGTGCGACTCGTGCTCGATGGGGAAAGAGTCGTTGCGGAAGAACGGTTGCTCGAGGAACTTGACGATCGCATTCGTGAAGTGCGCCAGGGTCCGGACGGCGCGCTCTACGTGCTTGGCACCTACGCCTTGATTCGGATCGGGCCCGCCGACCAGAATTAGAGCGCTATACCACGTTCGCTCATTCAAGAAGTGCCGCAACGGCAGCCGGCAAGTCGAACTGCTCGTCTGGAATATCCACGTTGACTTCTGTCGACTCAAAGCTGATACGGATCGATTGCCCGGCAAGGCTCTGAGTCATCGTCGTCGGCATCAGGATGCCACCGATCTCCATGTAGTCTGCCATCGTCACCTGGAGTGGAATATCGCCCATCTGAGAGGCGGCAACCATATCTGTTCTGACGGCAAGACCGGAATTAACGCTGAAATATACTGACTGGGACCCGCCCTCCTCGGGAATCATGACGACCTGATAGGCATCCTCACCGTCAATCGTTTCCATCCCGGCGGTTTCGACTTCGGGGAAAAGTTCCCGCCACCTCACTGAGGCGTTCAGTGTCGCCTCTCGTACCGCTTGCGCCCGTTCGACGCCGGACTTGATTCGAGCACCCTGCAGCAGACTGTGCTCCCAGGCAACGCCGTCTTTGACGCCCGACTCGACGATGCCGACACCGGGCAGATCGATCGACGTGTAGAAGTCGTCTGCTTCCTGATAAACGGTTATGGCTCCCGATATGCCGGCAACTGCGATCGACATTGTGCCTTGCACGATCTGCGACCTGCGATCGTCATACGCCTCAGCACCGCCGGTCACTTCGATGAAACGATCAAGAATTGACTCAGCGTCAGGCAATTCACCGGCGTTCTGTGCACTCGTCATCACGAAGGGCGAAAGTGCGAACAGAGCGACCGTCGTTCTTAGGATTGCTGTCTGCATTTTGATTCGCACAGTTATACTCCAGGTGGTGATGATCGGGTCTATTGTGACTGTATCCAGACGAGCGCGGCATTGAGTACGGGATCGACACCCTGAAGGAGCGTATCCCGTTCAAGCTCAACGACCTCGTCTGGCGTAACGCCGTGGCCTTCCAGTTCCTGGCCGCCCGCTGAAATGTAATTAGCAATGGCGTGCTGAAAACCGTCTCCGTTCGGCAGCCGTTCGATTACCGATGGTAAGGCAGCGCCGGCGCTCGTGGTGCCGAACACCCGCGCACGCCCGAGATCCTGCAGGCCACCGGCAAAAATCTCTGCCGTCGATGCCGAAGTTGAGTCGACAAGGATTGCGACCGGTCCTTCGAATGGGTCGAGGCGCGGGTTGACGACAAACTTGAGTTCGAGCCCTCGCGTCAACATTGTGCCGAGCTGAAAATTTCGCTCCGACGTCAGAAAACCGGACATGCCCATTGCCATTGCGGCGATACCGCCCATATTTCCGCGCAGGTCGACGATCATCCCCTCGCACGGCTCGCAGTTTCGAACTGACTGCTCGAAGCCGGACATGACGCGCGGGACGTCGAGGAATGCATTAAAACGAATATAGGTCGTGTCGCCGTAGCGCCGATCTTCATACCAAACGGGAATCGGCGGCAGATTGCCGAACTGAGAAAATGCACCACGCGGTGGTGCCGTCGGCAAATCAAGTTCAATGGACCTGCCGTCCTGATCGAGAAACGTCGCTGCGATCATGGAATCCACCGAGCCGCTAAGCCGCTGCCTGAGCGAGCTCGTCAGAACGAGGCCGATCTGAAGTCCACGCGATCGCGCAACCTCCGTCAGCCGCTCAATCATTCCATCGATCTCTTGGGTGCCGAGTACGCGAAGCACCCAGCCCGGCCTAACGCCGGCAGCCTCTGCGGGTGAACCTTCCATCACCTCTGTCACGACGACCTGATTGCCGAGCAAACGGACGTCGATACCGCTCACATGCTGCCCACCGGGTCCCGCATCAAGGTCAGCATAGACCGCTAGCGGAATGATGCCGAAATGAGATTGACCGAGGCGCCCGAGCATCTCAGAGAGCATCGAACGCACCTGATTCTGGTCTTGTGAGGCCGCGATTCGTGGTTCAAATTCGTCGTAAATCGCCTGCCAGTCGAGCCCACCGGGATCTTCCTGCCAATGTGTATCGGCAATTGCCGTCCAGACCTGCTCGAAAGACGCCATGGCGAGCGCGTTTGCCGGGTCGATCGCTGGTCCCACTTGCGCAACTACAGGGTACGGAATGGATTGCAACGCTATCGCAATAGCAATCACGACAGCTGCCAGATACCTAGCAGTGTTCCTGAATAGACTGTGCGGCGGGGGCATGGGGCGATGCTAGCCCAACTGTGGACGTCATGGGTACCGTTGTTGATTGTTGACGCCGTCTTCCACAAAAAAAGCCCCGCTAAGCGGGGCTTTTCTTAGTCTTGAGGCTCATGCCTCGCAGTGGCCGGATGCGGTTACATCATGCCGCCCATGCCGCCGTGGTCGTGACCGCCCATCGGCATCGCGGGCTCGTCCTTGGGCTGCTCGGCGACCATCGCTTCGGTCGTCAACAACAACCCTGAGACCGACGCCGCGTTTTGCAACGCAAGTCGCGTGACCTTGGTCGGATCAATGATGCCGAGCTCGACCATGTCGCCATACTCGCTCGTGGCCGCGTCAAAGCCGTAGTTGCCCTTGCCATTGACGACCTCATTCAAAACGACCGAGGCATCGTCGCCCGTGTTACCGACGATCTGCCGCAGCGGTTCCTCGAGCGCGCGACGCAGAATATTGATGCCGACATTCTGATCGTCGTTCGAGCCTTTGAGTTTCTCGATCTCGGCGCGCGCACGAACCAGCGCGACACCACCACCTGCGACGACGCCTTCCTCGACGGCTGCGCGCGTCGCATGTAGCGCGTCCTCGACGCGCGCCTTCTTTTCCTTCATCTCGATCTCGGTCGCAGCGCCGACCTTGATGACGGCGACACCACCGGCGAGCTTTGCCACACGCTCCTGCAGCTTCTCGCGATCGTAATCGGAGGTCGACTCTTCGATCTCCTTGTTGACCTGTTCCACGCGACCTTTAATGTCGTCGCTACGACCGGCGCCGTCGATGATGGTCGTGTTTTCCTTGCTGACCTGAATCTTCTTGGCTTCACCGAGATCCTCGAGCGAGGCCTTCTCGAGCGAGAGGCCAACTTCTTCGGAAACGACCTGGCCACCGGTCAGCACGGCGATGTCCTGCAGCATGGCCTTGCGGCGATCGCCGAAGCCCGGCGCCTTGACCGCAGCGACTTTGACGATGCCGCGGATGTTGTTGACCACGAGCGTCGCGAGCGCCTCGCCTTCGACGTCTTCGGCGATAATCAGAAGCGGTCGGCTCGACTTGGCGACACCCTCAAGAAGCGGCAGCAGATCGCGAATGTTTGAGACCTTTTTATCGTGAATAAGAATGTAAGGATCCTCAAGCTCGACCGACTGGCTCGCTTGATCATTAATGAAATAAGGCGAGAGATAGCCGCGATCGAACTGCATGCCCTCGACGACATCGAGTTCGTACTCTAGTCCCGAGCCTTCCTCGACCGTGATCACGCCTTCCTTACCGACCTTTTGCATCGCCTCGGCAATTTTCTTGCCGATCTCCTCGTCGGAGTTGGCCGAGATCGTGCCGACCTGCGAGATCGACTTGTCGTCCTCACAAGGCTGCGACAGATCCTTGAGCGCATCGGTGATCGCGATCGTGGCCTTGTCGAGGCCGCGCTTGAGGTCCATCGGGTCGAAGCCAGCAGCTACGGCCTTGAGGCCCTCGCGCAGAATCGCCTGGGCCAGGACCGTTGCGGTCGTTGTGCCGTCGCCGGCCGCGTCGGACGTATGCGAGGCCACTTCCTTGACCATCTGTACGCCCATGTTTTCGAACCTGTCCTCGACTTCTATTTCCTTCGCAACCGAAACGCCATCCTTGGTGACGGTCGGTGCGCCGAACGCTTTCTCTAGAACGACATTTCGGCCCTTGGGACCGAGTGTGACCTTGACCGCGTTGGCAAGGACGTTCACGCCGCGGAGCATGCTCTGCCGCGCTTCATCTGCAAATTTGACTTCTTTAGGAGTCGCCATCGAATTGTCTCCCTACATTCATTAATTAATCTGGTTGATATAGATGGGGCTGATCAGCCCTCGACCACGGCCATGACGTCGTCCTCACGCATGACCAAGAGGTCCTCACCGTCGACTTTGACCTCGGTGCCCGAGTATTTGCCGAATAGCACGTTGTCACCGACCTTGAGGTCAAGCGGACGGACATCACCTGAATCCAGGATCTTGCCATTGCCGACGGCGATGACTTCGCCTCGGATTGGCTTTTCGGTCGCCGTGTCCGGGATAACGATCCCGCCGGGAGAGGTTCGCTCTTCCTCGGTGCGCTTCACGACGACACGATCGTGTAATGGACGAATATTCATGGATGGGTCTCCCTTTCCAAGCCGTTGATTTTAAATAACAATTTCTGTTGGCGGCCGTTTCTTCTTAGCACTCGGCCGAGGTGAGTGCTAATCATAGGGATCAAATACTGAAATTCAAGACCCTGGGAACAAAGTCGTGACGAAAGCGGTCCCGGATCGGTATGCTTAGGGGTTATCTTTTCAGGAACCGCGGCATGGGCTCGGATCTCAGACTGCTATTAACGACCTGTGCCAGCCGGGAGGTTGCGAACCAGCTGGCCGTGTCGCTCGTTGAACAGCGCCACGCGGCCTGCGTCAACGTTCTGCCCGGCGTGAGCTCGATTTACCGATGGATGGGTAAGATCGAGAGCGAAAACGAGGTCTTACTGCTTATTAAGACGGCGACGACTGAATTGGCTGCCATCGAATCGACAATCAAGATCCACTCAGGCTATGAACTGCCCGAGCTCATTGCGATTGAAATTTCAGATGGCGCCTCGGATTATCTGGCCTGGGTCGCGGCTTCGGTCGGAAAGGAAGTGAATTGAAGGTGTGTAGCAGTAAGGCGGAAATGTGGGCTCCTTTCGGGGTCGTGCTCGTCGTCGCGACGCTGGCGTTAGCCGGACTCAGCCATCGTGCCGAAGCCCAGGACGTGTTGTCGCCGAAGGAGGCCTACCCGTATGAGGTAACGGCGGATGCTGACGAATTCCTTCTGGAGTTTGGGGTTCTCGACGGTTATTACCTGTATCGCGAAAAGTTTAATTTCAGCACGACCAGCGCTGATGATTCGGCCGAATTCGAGCTGGGCCTTCAGGGTTGCGCCGATATCGGATTGTGTTATCCACCGCAAAAGTGGCCGAATACGGTTGAGCTGCCGCCGAGACCTGAGACAGCCGCAGATCGTACCGCAAGCCTGATTGCCGGTACCGCTTCCGACGAGCCTTTGCCGGTTGAACAGGCCTTTGCCGCAAACCCGCGCTTTGATCAAGCCAACGAGTTGACCGTTGTCTGGCAGATCGAGCCAGGCTATTACCTTTATCGGGACAAGTTCACTTTCGAGGTCGATGGTGAGATTGGACTGGCCACGGCAAAACTGCCCGACGGTGTGCCGCACACCGATCAAAATTTCGGCGACATTGAGATCTACGACGGATCAGCAATCCTGGGTACGCCGCAGTTTCCGGACGGCGAGATTCACTCCGACGAATTCTTCGGCGAGCAGGAAATCTATCGCCACGATTTCGAGATTGCTGTTCCGTATATGAGAGATCGGGTCGAAATCATCGTCCCGTTTACGCGCTCGAGTCCGGACGAACAGCAACTCACGATCACGGCCGGCTATCAGGGCTGCAAGGACGAGAGTATCTGCTACCCGGCAGCCGAGCACGTCTTTGAGTTGACGCTGCCGGCTTCGAGCGAGTTCGCAGGCGATTTGCCCGTCATGGTCTCCGAGCAGGACAGGTTTTCGGCGTTGATCCTCGGCGACTCCTGGCTTGCTTTCCTCGGTGCCTTTTATATTGCCGGTCTCGCACTTTCGCTGACGCCCTGCGTCCTGCCAATGGTGCCGATTCTCTCGAGCATCATTGCCGGCCAGGGACAGGCCTCGGCACAGCGCGGCTTCTGGCTCTCCGCGAGTTTTGTTCTCGGC
>Ga0255049_10002057_pt1 | contig 10746 bp, 5 predicted proteins | sample JV7_2_3_MG_FD_183615 | JGI IMG/M metagenome (GOLD analysis project Ga0255049, IMG submission 183615) | Seawater microbial communities from Jervis Inlet, British Columbia, Canada - JV7_2_3 | ecosystem: Environmental > Aquatic > Marine > Inlet | place: Canada: British Columbia | collected 2016-10-06
AGACAGCAAACCGAATCTTTCTTACAGGTTGCCTACCAACTTGAAGGCGAAGATCTGAGGGCCGCGCTGACTGATATTGATAAACATGAAACAGATTTTTTCCAGCATCTGGTTGAAAGTTTATCCCGGGGCGGCAGAGCACGAATCAACGCGCTGGATATGTCCCTGGACAAATTAATCAAATCCTACAAATGCCTGCAACCACGGGTCGAAATACTACCCCCGGAAGAATCGGAAGTGGTTCAGGAAATTACAACACTGCGCGGCGAAAACGAATTGCTACGCAGCGATCTTTCCGTCGCCCAGGACAAGCTCAGTGACATGATTACTGAATTTGGAGAAATTTTCGGTGGTGGCAAGGACCACCAGCTTACCTTGCAGGAAGTTATGGATAAGGTGGACGCGATGAAAGCCGATCATGACAGCGCGACGGCAATTGAAGTTCAGGAATAAACCGGTGCGTTGCCCCTGCGCCATTTGATATTGCAACCCACGCTTGGGATCTGTTCGCCTGATGGTGGATTACCCGCGAGTAACCCCTCGACCGCGGCTTTCATATCACTGCCGCTAACGGTGACATTGTTACTGGGTCTCGACGCATCATACTGCCCACGATAAACCAGCCGATGAGAGGCATCGAACAAAAAGAAATCCGGCGTGCAAGCGGCCCGATAGGATTGTGCGACCTGTTGTGATTCGTCATACAGATAGGGAAACTCGAATCGACATTTTTGTGCCAGTTCAACCATTTTTTCGGGGCTGTCGACCGGGTATCCGGTGACGTCGTTGGAGCTGATCATGACGACGCCCATTCCACGAGATTGTGCCGCGTTGGCAAACTCGGTAAAGGAGCGGATGATATGCAACACGTAAGGGCAGTGGTTACAGGAGAAAACGACCAGTAACGGCTTGCCGCTATAGTCTGAGAGGCTTACCAGGTTACCGCTGGCAGGTTCAGGTAGTGAAAAGGAGGGTGCCTGGGTGCCAATTTCCAGCATTATCGATGGGGTTTCCGACATTTGGATACTCGGTAAAATTGATCAGTCGTAAATTATACTCTGATTATGAGGCCAAGTAAGCAGCTTGAACTTCCAGGCAGCCAGGATCGAAGGCGATCCAGCTAAGCCGCGTCATGACAGGCTTTCGAAACTCTGGTTAATGGCTTCTTCGAAAAACGGCACGTCTTCCATTTGCATACACAGTGGCGGGCAAATGCGGAGCACGTTGCGGTAAGCCCCGGACTTGCTCGCCACCAGGCCACAATCACGCGTGTTCTCAAACAGACGAGCCATGGTCTCCGGGTCGGGCTCCTTGGTTTCACGATTCCTGACCAGTTCGACCGCCATCATCATACCGCGACCGCGTACCGAACCGATGACCTCATGCCGGGTTTGCAAATCCCTGAGGACGTCGAGCAGGGCTGCACCGACTTGTTGCGCGCGTTGCTGGAGTTTGTGTTGCTGAATGATGTGTAGCACCGAGCGACCAGCCGCACAGCTGACCGGGTTGGCGCCATAAGTGTGGAAATAAAATTTATGTGCCATCGCCTCGGCAATTTCGCGTTTAACGATCAGGGCCCCAAGCGGGTATCCGTTACCGATACCCTTTGCTGTGACGACCATGTCGGGCACCACGTCGTGCTGTTCAAACGACCAGAAACTGTCGCCGGTGCGCGCCACGCCGGATTGAACCTCGTCTATGATCAATAGTCCTCCAGCGGCCTTGACGCGCTCCTGCGCGCCCTTGATATAGCCTTCGGGAATCGGCACGATGCCACCGTAGCCCTGCACCGGTTCGATGATCATGCCGGCCAACTGCCCCGAGGTGGCATAGTGAATCGTTCCTTCGAGATCGTTCAGGTAAGGCTCGACCCCCTCGCCATGGATCCCGCGATACTGATCCGGCACCGGGGCGAACTGGACCCCGCCAAGTTGCGGCACATTATGACGGAAACTGCTGATCCCGGTAACCGACTGGGCGCCAAAGGTAGCACCGTGATAGGCGTTGGTCAGTGAAATCATGTCGATGTTGCCGCTGTAACTGCGTGCCAGCAGGAGCGCCATGTCAATCGCCTCGGCACCGCTGTTCATTAAATGTACAGTCCATTCTTCGCCTGCTGGCATCGTCTTTGTCAATTCCTCTGCGTAGTGCGCCGGCATCGGGTGGAAAAACATGGTCGTGCAATGCTGCAGGTTTTGCGCCTGTCGAACTACTTCACGCGTGACCACGGGATTGTTGTAACCGATGCTGACCGTCAGGTTCTGGCTCAGGCAGTCGAGGTAGCGGTTGTCTTTTTCATCCCACAGGTAATTGTCCTGGCCACGTTTGAAAATTAGCGGTTGCTGGTAAGGCACGAAGGCGCGTTGCGACGCGGAGTAGTAGGCATTGCGCCGCGCGACGATGGCGTCGGTATTCCAGTCGAGCTCGAGCTCGTGCTGGTCGTGGTCGAATTGTGAAGTCATCAAGGTCTCCTGAGACGTCTGTTGCCAGCGAACATAGCGGAAGCCCGGCGCTTAGACAATCCGTTTGACGGTGAACGAACACAATTATACCTGCTGCTGATTTTACCTGAGACTGTTCAAGCAGGTTGTTTTGAACGCAATCTCTGTCAGAATAATCGCCAGTTCATTAATCGAGAGTTACCTTGCCTGACACTCCAAAACGATCAGCAAGCAAGCGCAAACGAAGATCGCATGGACAAAAGCGTGTCTCCACGACACCGCGCGCACCTTATATCCAACGCAAGATTGCGACTTACGACATCCTGAACGAAGAGGGTCTGTGCCTGATCGAGGAAAATGCCGATCGGATCCTGCGGGATATCGGCATGGAGTTTCACAATGACAGCGAGATTATCGATCTGTTTCGCGAGGCGGGCGCGGATGTCAACGGTGAACGTGTGCGTTTCGAACCCGGCATGTGTCGCCAGATTATCCAGGCATCGGCGCCGCGGCAATACACCCAGCATGCGCGTAATCCGGAGAATAATGTCGAAATTGGTGGTGACAATACGGTACTGAGCCCGGTATATGGCCCCCCTTTTGTACACGACCTGGATCAGGGTCGACGTTACGCGACGCTCGAGGATTTCAGTAACCTCAACCGAATTCACCAGATGCTGCCACAGTTGCACCACTGCGGCGGCATCGTCTGCGAACCGGTTGATGTACCGGTCAACAAGCGCCATCTCGATATGATGTTGTCGCATATTAGTTACGGTGACCGTGCTCTTTTCGGCGCCTTGATCGGTAGCGAACGTGCCGAAGATTCGGTCGCCATGGTGAAGATCCTGTTTGGCGATGATTTTGTCGATCAGAACACCGTGCTTTACGGGGTTTCTAATACCAATGCGCCGCTGGTAATGGACGATGCAATGTCGGGGTCGCTTAAGATTTACGCCAAAAATAACCAGGCGGTTGCCTGCACCCCGTGGATGATTACCGGTGCGATGAGCCCCTGCACCGAAGCCGGTACGCTGGCGCAGTTGCTCGCCGAGGCGCTCGCAACCTGTGCTTTGACTCAGTTAATTCGTCCTGGAACACCGTGCCTGATGGGCAGTTTCGCAACCGCGATGTCGATGCGGTCCGGCGCGCCGACCTTTGGCATGCCGGAAGCCGCGAAAACAGTACTCGCAGCTGGTCAACTGGCACGCCGACTTGGCGTTCCATTTCATACCGTCGGTAGCCTGACTTCTTCCAAGCTGCCTGATAGCCAGGCGCAACAGGAGGGCACCATGAGCCTGATTATGGCGGTACTGGCCGGCGCGAATTTCATCAATCACGCCACCGGGTGGCTCGAGGGAGGACTTTGCACCGGATTCGAAAAAACCATTATCGATGCCGATCTCTGCGGCAAGTTAATCGAATTGTGCAACGGTATCGATTTATCTGAAAACGCCCAGGCGATGGATGCCATCGCCGAGATTGGCCCCGGCAGCCACTTTCTTGCCAGTGCCCATACGCTGAATAATTTCGAATCGGCCTATTACAATTCCAGCACCGGTGACGCCAATTCGTTTGAACAGTGGGAAAGTGAAGGCAGTCTGACAACCGCGAAGCGCGCCAACCGTATCTGGAAACGCCTGCTCGAGGAGTATCAACAACCTGCAATCGACCCGGCCAAACTCGAGGCTTTGCAGGAATACGTCGAACGTCGCAAGGCCTCGATGCCTGACAAGTCATATTAATGGCAGACGAACAGGCGCAGGTTGTTATCATCGGTGGCGGTGCCATCGGGCTTAGCGTCGCCTATCATCTGGCCCACCTTGGTTTAAAGGATGTGTTGCTATTGGAACGCGACCAGTTAACCAGCGGGACCAGCTGGCACGCGGCCGGCATCGTTGGACCCTTGCGCGCGAGCATGAACCTGACCCTGTTGGCCAGGTATGCGCTCGAGTTATTCATCGAACTCGAATCTGAAACCGGTCAGGCCACTGGTTATCTTCAGACCGGAGGCGTATGGCTGGCACAAAGTCCTGCGCGTATGATCGAACTGCAGCGCATCAAGGCGATGGGAGATCGCAGTAACCTGGCCACACAGATATTGTCAGCAGCAGAAATTCAGGAACGTTTACCGGCACTGCATACCGATGATCTGGTGGGCGGATTGTGGGTTGACCAGGATGGGCAGGTCAACCCGGTGGATCTCTGCATGGCCTATGCCAGGGGAGCCAAAACACTGGGCGTCGAGGTTCGCGAGCACAGCCGGGTTACCGATATCGAGACCCGTGACGGGACCGTGGTAGCGATAAGACTTGCCGACGATACGCGTATCAGTTGCGATAAGCTGGTGCTTTGTGTCGGGGCCTGGACCCGCCAGCTGGCCGCTATGGCCGGGGTCGAGATTCCGTTGGCCGTATGCGAACATATGTATATCGTTACTGATGTAGTCGAAGAATTGGCAGTGCCCTTTCCCATCATTCGTGACCTGGATGCAGGGATTTATCTCAAGGGTGATAATGGCAAGCTGGTGCTGGGTGCATTCGAGGCAAACCCCAAACCATGGTCGCCAGACCAGCGGGATACCGGTTTTCTGATGTTCGATGAGGATTGGGATCACATACAGCCAATTATCGAGGCTGGCATCAACCGGACTCCGGTTATCGCCGAGCAGGGGATTACTCATTTCATGAATGGTCCCGAGAGCTTTACTCCGGATACAAAGCAGATCATGGGGGAGGTACCGGAATGCAAAAATCTGTTTGTCGCTGCCGGATTTAACTCGATTGGAATCATGTCGTCGGCCGGGGTGGGCAAGGTGATGGCCGAGTGGATTCGTGATTGTGAGGCACCGCTTGATTTGTGGGAAGTCGATATCGCGCGCATGGATCCACTGCAATCCGGGGATGAATATTTGTCGCGGCGGTTGCCCGAAGCGGTGCACAACCAGTTTGATATGCACTGGCCCTACAAGCAGTTCAAGACGGGACGCAACTTGCGCCAGTCTCCCTGGCACGATCTTCTGGCAGGAAAAGCTGCCGTGTTTGGTGCGCCCACCGGCTGGGAACGTCCACTGTGGTTTGCCGTTAGTGCAGCTGAGGCACAACTCGAGTGCAGTTATCGCGCGCAATGCTGGTGGCCAGCGGCAAAGCGTGAGGCGCTGCATTGCCAACAACACGTAAGCCTGTTCGAACTGAGTCCATTTAGTAAGATCGAAATCAACGGCCGCGATGCGTTGGCCTTTATGCAAAGGGTTTGCTGTAGTGATGTTGATATCGACGTGGGCAGGGTGCTTTACACCCTGATGCTGAATCGAGGTGGTGGAATCGAGGCCGAAGTTACCGTGACTCGCCTGTCTGCTGATCAATTTCGGCTTGTCAGCGGGGCCGCAACACGATTCAAGGATGGTTACTGGCTGCGTAAACAACTTGATTCAGATACGGATGTAAGTATCCAGGATGTGACCGAGGATTATGCGGTGCTCGGTATAATGGGGCCCGGATCGCGAGTCCTTTTGCAGGTCTTGAGCGAGGCGGATTTCAGTGATGCCGCATTTCCTTTTTCCCGTGCCCGATCAATAAAAATCGAGGGCTGTGATCTACTGGCCGCACGACTGAGTTTCGTCGGTGAGCTGGGATGGGAACTTTACATTCCGGTTGCCGAGGCAGCGCGGCTACTTGCCAGGATAATGCAGTTAGGAAAAAATCATGACCTCGCGCTTGCCGGTCATTTCGCCCTCGATTCATGCCGGCTTGAAAAAGGATTTCTTCACTGGGGGCATGATATGGGGCCTGAAGATACACCCTTCGAGGTGGGACTGGGTTTTACTGTCAAGTTTGACAAGGGGGGGGATTTCGTCGGCAGACAGGCGTTGCTTGATCAACAGCAAAATGGCTGGTGCAAGCAGTTACGACTATGCGAAGTGATTGCAAAAGAGGCTTTGGTATTGCACGACGAACCGATCTACCAGGGAGAAAAAATCATTGGTCATTGCACTTCCGGAGGGCATGGCTTTCGGGTGGGGAAGATTTTGTGTTTCGTGATGTTTTACCAGCGTGATCCGGTACCGGACCAGACATGTCAAATCGAGATCGCCGGTGAGCGGTTTACACTTAATGTCCTTGATAAACCTCCCTACCAGGCGGCAATGAAATGAAGACCCACGCCCAGGTTGCCGTGATCGGCGGTGGCGCCATGGGTGCCTCGCTGATCTACCACTTAACCCAGCTCGGTTGGAGCGACGTGGTGCTGATCGAAAAGAATGAATTAACCGCGGGTTCAACCTGGCATGCTGCCGGCCTTTGTACCCATTATGCGCACAATATCACGATCATGAATCTGCGCGCGCACAGCGTGAAACTCTATAAATCGATACTCGAGGAGGAGACCGGCCAGGCGGTCAGCTTTCACGCCTGCGGTGCGTTGCGGGTTACCCGTCACCCGGACCGGCTCGATGAGTTTCGCCAGGTGCAGGGTATCGGCAAGTTTGCCGGGTTTGATTTTCATATCCTGACGCCGACAGAGTTGAAGCAGATTTACCCGTTGGCCGAGGTCGATGATCTGATCGGTGCGATCTTCGAGCCGCTTGACGGGCATGTCGATCCTAGCCAGGCAACACACGCAATGGCGAAAGGTGCGCGCAATCGTGGCGCCGAGATTTACCGTCAGACCAGGGTTACGGGTATACGACAAAAGGCTAATCGGGACTGGTTGATTACCACCGACAAGGGAGAAATTAGCGCGCAGCATATCGTGAACGCCGCCGGCACCTGGTGTCGTGAAATCGGCGACATGATGGGAATTGACCTGCCGGTAGTACCGATGTTGCATCAATACATTGTCAGCGATCAAATCGATGCCTTTGCCGAGCTCGATCATGAACTGCCGATGATTCGAGACCCGGATGAGAGCTGGTATCTGCGCATGGAGCGCGACGGCGTGATCATCGGGCCTTACGAAAAACAGGGTAAACCCTGGTCGATCGATGGGGTACCACCTGAATTCGGAATGGAATTACTGGAGCCCGATATCGACGCCATTGCCGAGATTGCCGGGCAGGCGATGGCGCGCGTGCCGGCCGCCGCCAACGGGGGCATCAGGAACATTATCAATGGACCGATCACCTTTACCCCGGACGCCAATCCACTGATCGGCCCGGCTTTCAATCTCGATAATGCCTGGTTATTGACGGGTTCGTCGATGGGGGTCATGGAAGGCGGAGGCGCGGGCAAATTCCTGGCCGAATGGATGGATGGGGGTGAGCCACCGATGGATGCCCTGGCGGTCGATTCACGACGCTTTGGTGGTTATGCGGACCGCGATTACCGGGTTGCCAAGGCGGTAGAGTGCTTCGCCGCGCAGTTCGGTATCCACTACCCTTACGAGGAACGTCCGGCCGGGCGCAAGCAGAAGTTAACGCCCGCTTACGAATTGTTAAAGAGCAAAGGCGCAGTGTTTGGCAGCGTCTACGGATTTGAGCGACCGAACTGGTATTCGAGCGATCCTGATATCGATGAATCGACTTTGAGCTTTCGTCGCGCCAACTGGTTCGAACCAGTTGCGGCCGAATGTCACAACCTCCAGCACAATGTTGGCCTGGGTGATTTGTCGGCATTCTCCAAGTTCCGGCTGGATGGCAGGGAAGCGTTTCGCTTCATCGATCAATTGGGTTCGAATTGTGCACCGCAACCGGGTCGAATGGGTCTGACCCATGCCCTGACCGCCACGGGTGGCGTACATTCCGAGTTTTCAGTCACCTGTATGGCCGAAAACGAGTTTTATCTTGTCAGCGCCGCCGCAGCCGGGCGTCAGGATGAAGATCTATTGCGTACCCGTTGTCGTGGATTCGAGATCAATCTCGAAAATATTACCGACCACAGGGGAGTCTTCGGTGTCATGGGCCCTAACGCAGAAGCCATGCTGCAACAGATTTCTGATCAGGATTTATCGATTGAGGTTTTTCCGTGGCTAAGTGCCAGGCAAATCAGGATTGCAGGTATTGTCGCCGATGCATTGCGGGTCTCTTATGTTGGTGAGGCGGGCTTCGAACTGCACCACGACATTTCTCAACAACAAACCTTGCTGCAACATTTGATCAACTCAGGCGAAAAGTTTGACCTGGGATTCTATGGCGCGTTTGCGATGAACTCGATGCGTCTTGAAAAAGGATACCGCGCCTGGGGCGCCGATCTTACGACCGAGCGCACACCACTCGAAGCAGGACTGGATCACCTGGTCAAAACCGAAGCAAGGGATTTCATTGGCTGCGAGGCCATGCTTAAGCGAGCGCAGGGGGAGGATCACTGGAGCATGGAGCTCCTCGAATTCGACGACCCGGAATTCGATCCATTTTACATGCATACGGTGTTCCGTAGTGATGAGGCGATTGGAATGGTGACTTCAGGCAGCTTTGGGCATCGACTGCAAAAGGCGATCGGGTTGGCCTATTTTCGCGACAAGGTCAGTTCCGATGATGAACTCCATGTCGAAATTCTCGGTCGCAAGGTTTCTGCGAGGATTAGAACTCGCCTATAGGAATCCTTCTCGGTAGCGCGAAATTACGCAGATACCGGTTGGAGATGCAGGTCACAAATACGTGAACTTGGCCCGGATTTCCGCACAAATCGCACCTATACTTAGCGCTGTGAAATTTGAACTCTCAATGCCTTGACAACAAAAGCCAAAAAACCATCGAAAGCCAGCCCCACTAAGCAGGCATTACAAGATGAAGTTGCGGAGTTGCGTGCGCAGCTGGCCGAGGCAGAAGTTTTATTCGAATACCGTGAGTTTCGTAGCCAGGCACTGTCAAAAATGCTTAGCCTGGGCATTTGGGAGTGGGACCAAAAGGCGGACAAGCCATTGTCCTACTCGGCTGAGTTGGCCGACGTTTTTGGGGTCAGTGCTGCGGGACTTAAAAAGTTATTCCAGAATCGCAACAATTTTGAACGTATCGTCCATCCGGATGACCTGGAACTCTTTCGCTCTCACCTTGATTCCAAATCTATTTTGAAGCCGGACAAATGCCATGTATTCGAGTATCGAATAATGGCTGGTAAAAATGAAGTGCGCCATATGCGCGAATTCGAGCAGGGTATATTCGATGATGATGGTGACCTGATTTCGAGCTTTGGCATGGTGCAGGATATATCCGAATCTGTAGCCGTGATTAATGCGTTACAATGGAGCGAAGAGCGATTTAGCTCCCTGTTTGCGCAATTGCCACTGGGCGTGCAGGAGGAAGACTATTCCGAGATCAAGAAAGTAGTCGATAAACTGCGTTTCCAGGGCGAGACGGATCTTGAAAAGCATTTCCGCGACAACCCGAAAATTCTACAGAACCTGGTTAAACAGACACGCATTACCAGTGTCAACGAGGCGTTGTTACGGATTCACGAAGCCGACTCCAAAGAAGTGTTTCTCGCCGGTGAAAACGATGTCGATAACTGGTGGGATGCGCAATGGGTCGAGTACTACGCTAAAGAAATTGCAGCACTCGCCAGCGATGACAAATACCACTCTGTAGAACGGGCCGACTCTCGTTTAGACGGCTCGTATTTTGAAACCCACGCAATCGTGACCGTAGTGAGGGGTTACGAAGATACCTGGGAGCGGGTTATCACCATTCATGAAGATATCACCGATCGTAAAGAGGCGGAAACGAGATTGATCGAGGCCAAAACACAGGCAGAGGAGGCCAATCAGGCCAAGTCCGAGTTCCTGTCGAGCATGAGCCACGAACTGCGTACCCCGTTGAATGCGATTCTCGGGTTTTCGCAACTATTTGAATATGATCGGAGCCTGAGCGAACAGCACCTCGCCAACGCCACCGAAATAAATCGAGCCGCCAAACACCTGATGTCGCTAATCGACCAGATACTCGATTTATCACGAATCGAAGCGGGTGAAACCGACGTGTCGCTGGAGCCGGTTTCGCTGAAGCAGGTTTTAAACGATAGCGTTCACTGGGTGGAACCACTAGCCCAAATTCGAAATATCGGCATCGAATTTGATGCGTCATGGTTTGAAAATTTAAACGTGGTTGCGGACTCGATTCGACTCAAGCAGGTTTTTCTGAATTTATTGACAAATGCCGTCAAGTACAACTGCGAGAACGGCACCGTCAGTGTTGTTTTTGAACACGCCGACGATAAATTGTTGCGCATTGGCATCCGCGACACCGGGGTTGGTATCTCACCCGAAAAACTTAAAGAATTGTTCCAGCCTTTCAATCGACTGGGTGCTGAATTTAGCGGCGTCGAAGGTTCCGGTATTGGACTGGTGATTACTCGTCAGCTGGTCGATTTAATGC
>Ga0255049_10002058_pt1 | contig 10745 bp, 7 predicted proteins | sample JV7_2_3_MG_FD_183615 | JGI IMG/M metagenome (GOLD analysis project Ga0255049, IMG submission 183615) | Seawater microbial communities from Jervis Inlet, British Columbia, Canada - JV7_2_3 | ecosystem: Environmental > Aquatic > Marine > Inlet | place: Canada: British Columbia | collected 2016-10-06
ATGGTCGCCTGCGACCCGGGGGTTCAGGCTGCATTCGACGACGGCAATGTCGTTGGCTGGTGGTCTGATGAGGACCAGATGCGCCGCGAACTGGAACAGTTCGCGCCAAACGATATCGATGCGTTCTTCGAAACCGAAGCCGAACTCAAGCGCCTGGCCGGCTACCTGCAGCCATTCTTCCTGGAGGCACCGCCTGACCTGCATGCCGGTGGGCTGAAGAAATTTGCGGAAATGTGGCGTTTGTACCGCCGTTTTCGTGGCATTGATGGCGATGACATCAGCGGCCTGACGAAATTCCTGACCGGCTCACTCGGTGAGTTCCTCGATCAACGCTTTGAATCTGACAAGCTGAAGCGACTGATATTGTCGAATAGCCTGTACGGCAAGCATGGCGGCCCCTATCAACCGGGCACTGCGATGGGCCTGTTGTTTCACTTGCTAAGCGGCGGTGATGCCGAGCAGCAAGCGTGGCAAGGACACGTTATTGGCGGTATGGGGGCTATTAGCCAGGCACTGCGTTCTGCCTGTGAAGATCTGGGCGTAGAGATTCAAACGGGCTCGTCGGTCGCAAAGATCAATGTGCAATCGGGCAAAGCCTGTGGCGTAACGCTCGAATCAGGTGACAGTCTGGATGCAAGTCTCGTTGTCTCCAACGCCGATCCGAAGCGTACGTTTCTCAAACTCGTTGACGCGACCGAACTTGAATCGTCGTTCCGGCAGGACGTTGCCAATATCCGCATGGACGGCCCGGCCGGCAAGGTCAACTTCGTGCTATCGGAAGAACCTCGCGTCAATGGCATGCCAGCGGACAGAACAAGAACCCAGCGCTCGCTCTTCACACTGATCCCGACGCTCCAGGAAGCAGAAGACAACTACAACGCGTCGCAGCGTGGTGAATTGCCTGAACGACTCTGGGTTGACTGCGTGCTGGCGTCAAACGTGGACGACACCCTCGCGCCCGAGGGTCGGCACATGCTGACCTGCTTCGTCCAGTACCTGCCCTGGCAGTTGCGTGACCAAATCTGGGATGAGCAGCGTGAAGCGCTGGGAGATCGCGTTACCGAGTTAATCGGTCAGTTCGCCCCGAACGTACCGGGGGTGGTCATTGCGCGCCGCGTTTTTTCACCACCCGACCTTGAACGACGCTTCGCCATTACCGAAGGCAACATTTTTCACGGCGACATCTCGCTGCAGCAGATGTTCTTCATGCGGCCTTTGCCGAAGTGGGCACACTATCGGACACCGATTGATGGCCTCTACCTGTGCGGTGCGGGAACCCATCCGGGTGGTGGCGTCACGGGTGCGCCGGGCTACAACGCGGCGCACACGATCCTGCGTTCAATCGGCTGAGAGACGACACTCCGGCGGCAGGGGGTCCGGGCGATTCCAGCGCGGAACGTCCGGATCGAAGAAATCATCGGAGTGCATGCGGCCGCCGCGACTCCTGAACCAACTCACTAAGATATCTCTTACCAGGGGCGTCCCCTGCAGCATGTTGAAGCCTCCAGCGGGCATGACGGGTACGAAAATACCATCTCCTCCGAGAAGCAGAAAATCGTTCGCCAACACTCTCACCAGTTCGGCATCGAAGATCTCACTGCCATTCGGTCGCACCATATGTATGGACATCTCATTAGCATCACACGTGACGAATACCGTCATCCCGGAAAAGCCTGCGGGACGATTCTTGTTGTGCGCCTGTTGCTCGATGATCTTTCGTACATCGCGGCCCGTCATTTCCACGATCGTGACTCGATTGTCGAACGGAAACATCCGATACACACTGCCGTAGGTCAGTTCGCCCTCGGGGAGTTCCGCGCGGATTCCACCGTGGACATTATGAATCGATATGTCTGCGTCACTCGCTTCCAGAACCGCGTCGGTCATCAGGTTGCCGAGTATCGACTCAGGCCGGGTGCGCAGCGTCATCGGAGTTTCGAGATACACGCCGAGTTTCTCAGCCTTGCGCCGCGCAGCCACATCCAGAGCCCGCTCTGCGATTGCAAGAACTTCCGGCATCGGTGTAACCGAACGACCTTCATACTCACACGGTTCCTCGGACTCCTCCACACAGATTTCCTGAGGTGGGTATATGCGACGCTCCACGACCTCGCCGCTACGACGGTCAATCGTGAAGTCGACCCGGCTGAATGCGCGTGTATTTGAGTAGCTGGCTGTAATCGCAATGCCGTTTACATCATGGGCAACCCCCTGGTGCACGTGACCGCCGACGATATGATCGACGAGGCCGGCTGGAAGCGCGCTCGCGACGTGCATGATCTCACCGGACATCTCGCAGGAGGACGTATCGAACGGATCATCGAACTCGAGGCACCTGCTACCCGCATGGGCCAAAACAACGATCAGTACTGCACCATTCTCACGAAGCTGCCGTGCCTGTGTTTCGATCGCATCAGCGAGTGGCGCGATGCGAATGCCTCGGGTATTGGCCGCGATTGTTGTTGCCGGCGTGCTTTCTGTTAGCACCCCGATAACTCCAATCTGTACACCTGCGCGCTCCACCTTCGTCGACGCCTGCACGTTCTCCCACGCGACCATTTGCCCCGTTGCTGTGTCGATCAGATTCGAAGCCAGTAAAGGAAAATTCGCATCGCCTGCCCTGACTCGAAGGGCGCCCTGGGGATTGTCCTGATCAGTCTCCGGAATAGACTTCGGCCCGAGCGGGCCGAAATCGAATTCATGATTGCCAACTGTTGACGCTGCGTAGCCCATCGCGTTGTAGGCCTCGACGACGGCATAGCCTTCGTTGAGATTGGATTCCAGTGTGCCCTGCCACATATCGCCCGCATCGACGAGTAACAACGCACCGTCCGCCGAGCGAGCGTCACGAACGGCCGCGACATAGCCCGAAAACGTCGTCATGCCACCGCGACCGGGCCGTGGAACCAGTTCGCCGTGCGCATCATTTGTTCCCATGACCGTGACGACGACAAGGTCAGGTTGCGATGTCGTGCTGGCGCAGGCGGCGACTAGCAGCGCTACGAATAGTGTCAAAAATGTCTTGCGCATTTGGGCGATTCTACCTTTTATTGTTTACGGACTGGGCCATTGCCGCAATTTGTCCAGGACCAACGCGACAGCAGCCGCCGACGATAGTGGCACCTGCCGCGATCCATTCGTTCGCGGCGTACTCGCACTGCAGCGGCGTAGCCGTACCCAGCCACGTGTTATTTTCCACGCAATAGACTTCGCCGGAATTCGGATAAACGACAATTGACTTTTCGGGGGCGGCGCTCCTGAGTGTCGCGATCAATGACACAACGATGTCGGGCGGAACGCAGTTCGCGCCCACTGCGAGCACCCTGGGGTGCTCGGCGAACAATCCCGCTACCTCAGCAAGGGGTGTTCCGTCCGCAAGGTGGGTCGCATCACGGCAGGAAAAACTAATCCAACTCGAATTCTGCGCGTCTCTCAATAATTCACCAAGGACAAGCGCTTCGACCGCATTGGGAATCGTTTCGCAGGCCAGTAAATCGACGTCGCTTGTATCCAGCAGCTCGAGCCGCCCGCGATGGAATTCTCTCAACTCATCCGCGGAAACATCGTAGTCGCCTGTGTACTCGGAGCCGTCGTGCTGCACCGCCCCATACGGTCCGATGCTGGCCGCAACCAACGGCATCGCGGCATCAGGGTTATCTCGAACAAATTCGTCGCGAGCTTGCCGGGCCAGCGCGACTGAGCTTTGTACGAGCGTGTCGGCCTCGCTCGCCGTAGACCCCTCCCGCATGAACCCGTACCTGCTCGCCTGGTAACTGGCCGTTGTCACGATTCGGGCGCCCGCATCCAGATACGCACGATTTGCAGCCACGATGGACTGCGGGTCGTCGCGCAGCAATACGCCAGACCAGAGGTTGCCGTCGATATTGCAGCCCATGGCTTCGCACTGGGTGGCAAGGCCGCCGTCAATCACGACAGGCCGGCCCGCAGAAAGGAGGGCTGCGAAATCCGTGGTCTTTGTGTCAGTATTCTCTTTATGCACCGATTAACATTCCTGTTCTGCCTGCCGTTTATGCTGCTTGCCTGCGAAAGCTCCCCGCCGCCATCGCCACAGGTAGCCGAACCCCCTTTCGATCCTGACAACGGCAGCATTGCCATTCGTTGCGGCACGCTGATCGATGGCCTGGCCGACGACGTCGTTAAGAACCGCCTCGTTATTATCCGTGATGGACGATTCGAGCGCATCGATTCTGGCGATACCAGGCCGCCTGCTGATTTGCCATACCTGGATCTGGGCGAGTACAGCTGCCTGCCCGGGCTGATCAACACGCATGTCCACCTGGCGGACGTACCCGAAAGAGCTTCTGACTATTCCGTTTACTACAGGCTGACGGATGCCGAGAACATCAGGACAACTACCGAAAACGCGGAAATTACGCTGCTGACCGGCTTCACGACGGTGCGCAATGTTGGCGACTACTATCCACAATTCGTCTATGACATTCGCGACAGAGTCAGGGCCGGTGACGCCCTCGGGCCACGTATCAGGGCAGCGGGACCCTACCTGACGATTCCGGGCGGCGGCGGCGACCTGGTCCTGCCGGGGCACGACGAGAGCGAAATTCCAGCCGCGGCGCGAACTGGCGTCGCAAGTACGCCGGAAGAATTCGAGGCTGCTGCGCGGCGAGCCGTTGCAAACGGCGCTGACTTTCTCAAAGTGATGGCATCCGGTGCCGTCTTTTCGTTTGGCGTCGAGCCAGGTGCACCGGAAATGCATCAGGACGACATTGAAGCCGTCGTCAAAGTTGCCCGCGAACATGGGCTCAAGGTGACCGCGCACGTTCACAGCGCCCAATCCGGCAAGGACGCTGTTCTGGCTGGCGTCGACTCGTTGGAGCATGCCTCTCTTCTCGATGATGAGGCCATCGCACTGGTGGCCGACCACAATGTGACCCTGTCGATGGATGTGTACAACGGCACCTACACCGAGAATGTAGGCCGTGAGCAGGGATATCCCGAAAGTATCATGCAAAGAAATTTCGACACGACTGAGGCGCAACGCATCGTGTTTGAGAAAGCGTATGCGCGCGGCATCCGCATTACATACGGCACGGACGGCGCCGTGCTGCCGCATCACATGGGTGGCTGGCAGTTTGGCATCATGGTCGAACGCGGTATGACGCCGATGGATGCTATCAAGTCGGCCACTACGATTGCCGCTGACCATATGGATATGCCCAACGTCGGTGCCGTTGCGCCCGGGCTCTTTGGCGATCTGATCGCTGTCCAGGGAAACCCGCTTGAAGATCAGGAAGCGATGAAAGACGTGGCTGTGGTAGTAAAAGGCGGTCTGGCTTTCAAGCTGCCATCCAAGTAAGCACTTATGCGAGCGATGCCGCACACCGGTTCTTATTACGCTGCAACCGCCAATGAGAAAACCGACTTCGCGCCATTGCAGGGCGCACAGCACGCCGACGTCTGCGTAATTGGCGCCGGATTCACCGGCATCGCTACGGCGCTGAACCTGGCGGAACGTGGCTACAACGTACACGTTGTTGAAGCTAACAAAGTCGGCTGGGGAGCGACTGGCCGCAATGGCGGGCAGATGATCAGTGGCGTTTCCGGTGAGGAACATTTTTCGAAGAATGCAGATGATGACCTGCTCTGGGACATGCGCTGGAGGGGCCACGAGATCATCCGGCAGCGTGTCGAGCAGTACGGGATTCAGTGCGACCTTAAATACGGTTACGTCGATGTCGCCATCAAGGAACGTCACTTGCGGGAATTCGAAGACGACTTTGAAGCCCTGCAGACGCACAACTTCCCGCACGAGTATCGCATGCTCGACAAGGAAGAGACCGGCCAGACAACCGGAACCGACAAGTATCTGGGCGCGCTGCTCAATATGGGCAACGGCCACCTGCACCCGCTCAATCTCTGCATCGGCGAGGCGATGGCTGCAGTTGCCCAGGGCGCAACGATCTACGAAGGATCCGGTGTCCTGCGGATCGACCACGGAGCAAAGCCCACGGTTGTCACTGAGCAAGGTTCGGTGACTGCCGACCATGTCGTCATTGCAGGCAACGCATATCACTTCATCGAACCGCGTCTTCGCGGCATCATGTTCCCGGTCAACAGTTTCATCATTGCGACCGAACCACTAAGTGAAGATCAACTTGCCAGCGTCAACCCCAAGGACCTGGCGATATGCGATCCCAACTTTGTCCTGCAGTATTTCCGCCTGAGCGCGGACAAACGCCTGTTGTTCGGTGCCCGCATGACCTACTTCGGCGACGATCCGAAGGTAATCGAGCGCCACCATAAGCCCCTGATGCTAAAGCTCTACCCACAGCTGGAAGGTATCCGAATTGACTATGCCTGGGGCGGTACTATTGGCGTGCCACTGAATCGTGTGCCACAGATGGGCCGGATCGCTCCGAACGTGTTCTATTCGCAGGGCTACTCCGGCCACGGGGTCAACGTCACACATCTCGCCGGGGAAATAATGGCGGATACCGTTGCCGGAACTTTGGAGCGATTCGATGTGTTTGCGAGCGTCAAGCCGACCCGGTTGCCCGGGGCGCACACTTTTCGGAAGCCACTGGTAGCCCTCGGTGTGCTTTACTATCAGATTCGGGACAAGCTTTAAAAAGAACCCTATGACCTTGATAAGCCCAGAGAACGATTTCGCCTTGATGGCAGCCTTGTTTGTCATTGCGGGTGGCGCATTTCTCGCCGAGAAAACGAAGGTCGGATCGCATCTTACTGGTGCTGTTATCGCGATACTCGCGGCGATTGCCGCTGCGAACCTCGGACTAATTCCGCATTCGGCACCAGCATTCGATTTCGTCTTCAGCTATTTCGTGCCAGTCCTGATTCCTTTGTTTCTGTTCAAAGCGAATCTGCGGCATATGATTTTCGAAACGACGCGCATGACGATTGCATTTCTTATTGCAAGTCTTGGCACGATTCTCGGTGTCATCATCGCAGCCGGTCTGTTGGATCTCAGCGCGCTCGCACCTGCGGCGGATATAGATCCTGCGCTGCGCGAAGCCGGTATTGCGGGCCTGTTTACATCGACTTACATCGGCGGTTCAGTGAATTACGCTGCGCTTGGCGAGATCACAGGTTTGCGCACCGATGCCTCGTTCTTCTCCGCCGCCACCGCAACGGACAATCTATTTAGTGCGGTCTTCCTGAGTGTGCTGGCACTGCTGCCCGGTTGGAAATGGCTGGCAACTCGCTTCACGAGCCACGAACACGGCGAAGAAAAGGCAGAGGTCGTCACGACCGAAAAGATTTCTGCGATGAGCCTGACATTGGCGTTGGCTGCGGCGATCAGCTTTGTCGCAATTGGTGATGCCATTACAGGCCTCATCGAGATACCCAGCCTGCGCTACGCGATCATAACGCTGCTCGTTCTTATCGTTGCGACAGCATTTCCGCACTGGATGGAAAAGCTGCATGGCGCATTCGAACTTGGAGTCGGTCTCGCATTCGTATTCTTCGCCGCGATCGCGGCGGGCGCGGACCTCGTGGCAATGGTCGAGATCGCACCGCTACTTGTCGTGGTAGTCGTGATTTTGCTCAGTGTTCACCTGGTGGTGCTACTGAGCGTTGGTCGGATGTTCAAGTTGACGATTCCCGAGCTCGTCACAGCCTCGAACGCTGCCGTGCTCGGAGCGACCACCGCACCAGCGCTGGCGGCTGCACGGGGCTGGCATGATCTCGTTACCCCGGGTGTTTTGGTCGGTGTGCTCGGCTACGCACTGGGTACTTTTGCCGGCACAGCTGTCTTTCACCTCTGGAACTTGTTCTAGCCCGGGGCAAAACGCAAATTAGCGTCACTGCCCGCGCTCGACACATTTAATACTCAGGACGCGTCCAATTCAGCCCAGATTTCGCGGACCCAGTCACGAATTTTCAGTGATTCTTCCCAGCGATCAGAAAGCTCGCGCTGTTCACCGTCGGTGATTGCATAAGGCGGCGGGCCCAGTTCGCATAGAAATACCAGCGTTGCACCATCGGGGCTGCGGCGACGCCATTCGCGCATGCCGAATTTCCACCAGCCTTTGAAAATCTCGACCCACTCCTGGTGCTGTGGGAAGTTGATTGCCACCTGTACTTGTTCTCTTGATGCGACTCGGCCCTGGAAGCAATCGGATCGATTGAGAATAGACTCGATGTACCTCCGGTCACGCTCCGGCACCGGCGCACGCAACTCGCGATCAACAACGAAATGCGAAAGATCCGCACACAATCGCATCTCGGGAACCAGCTCCATGAGCTGCAGCGTGAAATACATGTCATTGAGCAGGCCATCGCGGTGCGTCTCGAACAGCAATGGCATGTCGATGTCTTCAGCTTCCTGCATCCAGCGGCGAACGACGGGGACTGCATCCTCAGGCCGGATCGGCATGACGCCGCTAATGACGTTGACCATGCAGGCATCGAAGTCCTTCGCAAACGTGAGCAGCGGTTGCATATCGTCTTCGCTGTTCGGGAATGCATTGACCATGCAGCGCAGCTGGTGTTTTCGATACAACTCTTGCAACGGCCGCATGTCATCTATTTCCGATACGCCTGGATCGATGCACATACCATCGAAACCGGCCTCCGCCACCATCGCGAAGCTTTCCTCGTGCGTACGTTCAGGAGCGTGCGGGCTGCGTAGCTCCATGCCCCAGAGGGATTGATAGATTTCGAGTTTTTGCATCAGCTCACAACCAGTGCGTCGACGATGGTGCAGCCGGTTTCGTGCACGATGACCGGGTTAACGTCGACCTCTGCAACAGTATCCCGCAGCGCATCGATCATTGCCGAGAATTTGGAGGCTGTTGCACAAAAGGCATCGATATCGGCAGCTGGTTTGCCGCGTAGTCCGTCCAGCATCGGACGCAATTTCAGACCATCCACGCAACGACGGGCGTGGGCTGCGCTAAATGGTGGCAATGCGTAGGCTACGTCCTTCAGAGTCTCCGCGTAGACGCCGCCGAATCCGATCAGTACCACTGGCCCGAATTGCGGATCGACTTTAACGCCGAGCATCATCTCGATGCCATCTTCTACCATCGGTGCAACGATCGCCTCGGGACCGAGGCGCTTTGTCATATCCGTGTAGGCAGCAAGCAATTGTTCCTGGGACGCGATATTCAGGATGACGCCGCTCACATCCGACTTGTGCAGGATGCCGGGCACTGCTGTCTTGAGGGCGACCGGGTAGTTGACCGCGATGGCATCCTTCTCGCTGTTCACAACAGTCACGGGAACTACGGGCAGCCCATAATCGCCGAGCATGGTCAGTGCATCCGCTTCGTACAGCGTGTTCGGGCCTGAAAGCCCTCCTACGATTGGTGAAACAGGAATATCGCCATCCTCCCTGTTCTGGAAGTCACGATAGTCGAACAACGCGCGTACACCACGCAGGAACATTGGCACGCTGTCGAGGATCGGGTATCCCGCAGCGCTGCTTTGGACAACAATGTCATCCTGGCCTGTGCCCTGGCGCGCAGCAACGAGTGCAACCGGTTTGCCCGATGCCTCATGCCCACTTCTCATGTACTCCAGGTAACTACGGTAAATGACGCCGTACGGTGCGCGGTCGTGAACGACGGCACCCATCGCGGCGCCAGCATCCTGCATCATCGCGGCCAGGCTGTCGGCCATTTGATTGCCGGCATCCGGTCCGCCACGACTCCACGCGTCGAGTGGGTTGACGGCCGGAAGCTCAGGATCGAGCACGGCTTCAATTTTCTCAACAGTCTCTTTAGTCAGAACCGTCAGCGATACCCCTGCATCGTCAGCGAGATCGATCATCAGCTGCCGCTCACCACCGGAGTCATGTAGCGACACGAGGCTGCCCGCACCGACCCGAGGCAGCTCGGCGAACAGGATCAGTGTGGTTGCGAGCTCGTCCATATCGCGAACACGCTGCACGCCGTATTTGTCGAACAAGGCCTCATACGCCGCATCGTCGCCAGCCATCGCTCCGGAGTGCGATATCGTGAGATGCGCTGCCTCTTCGGTACGCCCGACCTTTATTGCGACGATCGGGATATCTTTTTCTGCCGCTTTTGCCAGTGCAGTTTGAAAACCCTCCGGATTTCTCGCTGTCTCGATGAACAGGCCGACTGCTCTTGTCTCCGGCAGATCCAGGACGAAATCGAGATACTCGTCCATCGTTACATCGAGTTCGTTACCGGTCGAAACTGCGACGTTTATTCGCAGTCGCTCTTCGCTGTCGATCAGGCCTGACATGCCCGATCCCGAGTGGCTGATCAGTGCCACGTTCCCCGGGGCCTCGTGCAACGAGCTGTCGAAACCACACGCCCAGACGTGGTCTCGCACGTTATAAAAACCCATGCCGTTAGCACCGCAGACGATTAGTCCGGACTCTTTGATTTTCCGGACGACCCGCTCCTTGAGTACTGGTGTGGTGTCGCCATCAATGAACAACGTCGACATGAGCACTGCCGCCTTGGCCCCCGCCGCGATGGCCTCATCCAGCACGGCTTCGAGACGGTGATCTCCAACCGAGAAAATGAAAAGCTCAGGCGACGCCGGTATGTCGGCGATGCCCGGGAAGCATTTGATGCCCTGGACTTCGTCGTACTTGGGATTGACCGGGTAGATCTCGCCCTTGTAGCCGCCGCGCAGCAGATTCTTGAGCGACCACTCGCCCGTCGAGTCCGCAGTTTCAGACGCACCAATGACAGCGACCGACACGGGCCTCAATAGAGGATCGAGGCGGTGCGTCATGCCCTGCTAGAAGGGATCGGGAGGCGTCG
>Ga0255049_10002059_pt1 | contig 10744 bp, 10 predicted proteins | sample JV7_2_3_MG_FD_183615 | JGI IMG/M metagenome (GOLD analysis project Ga0255049, IMG submission 183615) | Seawater microbial communities from Jervis Inlet, British Columbia, Canada - JV7_2_3 | ecosystem: Environmental > Aquatic > Marine > Inlet | place: Canada: British Columbia | collected 2016-10-06
TGGCAATCTGGCCGGGACCCTGGGGATTCACAAAGTCAGCGAGATGCGCGGCGTGGGCAGGCGCATGCCTTGGACCATGGCGGCCTTCAGCGTTGGTGCCTTCGGCATGATCGGTGTGCCGCCGATCGCCGGATTCATCAGCAAATGGTATCTCGGCGTGGGCGCGCTGGAGGCGGGGCAAGGCTGGGTGGTCTTTGTGCTGGTCGGCAGCAGCCTACTCAACGCCGCCTACTTCCTGCCGATAGTGCATGCGGCCTGGTTCCAGGAACCGCCGGACACCTGGCCGGAGGAGCATGACTTCGGCCGCAAGGAAACCGCCTGGACGCTGTTGCTTCCACCGCTGGTGACGGCAGCCATCGCCCTGGGTGTCGGTCTGTTCGCCTGGGCGCCCTTCAGTCCTCTCGAGTGGGCGAAGCTCATCGTGGCACGGGAGTTCTACCGGCCATGAGCGAAGTAACGGGCTCCTCGACCTTGTTGCTGGTTGTGATCTGGCCACTGCTGTTGGCTGGGGCAATGATGTTCACGGCCACGCGTCCCGCTGCATTGCGACTTGCGCCATGGGCGGCCCTGCCCGCGCTGATTCTGGCGGCGTTCGCACCCGCACCTCCAGGCATTTCTCTACGCCTACCCTGGTTGCTGCTCGGCACCGAGGTCGGCCTTCCGGACGATACCGGTCGCCTGTTCCTGCTGTTCACCGCCCTGCTCTGGTGGCTGGGAGGCATGTATGCAAGGGCCTACCTGTCCGAAGGTCGTGGTCGTTTCTTCGCGTACTTCCTGCTGTCCATGGCGGGCAACCTAGGGCTGATCCTAGCGCAGGACTTGGCGAGTTTTTATCTGTTTTTCGCCCTGATGAGTTTCGCCTCCTACGGGCTGGTGGTGCATGAGCGTACCGTTGAGGCTCGGCGCGCCGGACGGGTCTACATCGTGTTGGTGCTGATAGGCGAGGTCGCGCTGTTTGTCGCTATGATTCTGGCGACCGCCGCCGCGGGATCGACAGGATTCGATGCGGTGCGCCGCGAATTGGTGCAGGCCGAGTCACGCGACCTGATTATGCTCCTGGCGTTTGTCGGCTTCGGCATCAAGGCCGGGGTGTTGGGACTGCACGTGTGGCTACCGCTGGCCCATCCGGTTGCCCCGACCCCCGCTAGCGCCGTGTTGTCAGGCGCCATGATCAAGGCGGGTCTGTTCGGCTGGTTGCGATTGTTGCCGCTCGGCGAGGTGGCACTGCTCGAGTGGGGCCAGGCGCTCATGTTCCTGGGCCTAGCTGCCGCCTTCTATGGGGTGGTGGTAGGGCTCACGCAACGGGATCCCAAGACGCTGCTGGCCTATTCCAGCGTCAGTCAGATGGGGATCCTCACCATGGCCGTGGGACTGGGGTTGACGGCGCCCGGCGCCTACCCGGCCATCCTGACCGCCATCACCGTGTACGCTCTTCACCATGGCCTCAGCAAAGGTGCGCTGTTTCTCGGCGTCGGCGTCGTCGGGGCCTGTAGCGTTGCGCAACGGCGCTGGGCGTGGATTGCCTTGTGGCTACCTGCACTGGCGCTCGCGGGGGCACCGCTCACGAGCGGCATGGTGGCGAAGCTGTTGCTCAAGGCACAGACGGCCAGTGCGCCCGACCCCTGGGCCTCGTGGTTGCCAACGCTTCTGTCCTCGAGCGCGGTGGCGACGGCACTGCTGGTCGGGCGTTTTCTTTTTCTGATGGCCCAGCCTGGAGCAGGGGCTTCCCGCAAATCCTCTCCCGCCGGACTTGTGTGGCCATGGGCGCTGCTGGTCACGGCCTCGCTGCTGCTGCCCTGGTGGTCCGGGGCGGAGTCGCCAAGCTTGTGGTCGCAGGATGTCATCATCGCGAGCCTCTGGCCGGTGCTGCTTGGCGCTGTGCTGGTGCTAGCCGCAGTCTTGCGGAGCGTGTATTTGGCCAAGCAGCCTGGTGCGTTGTCGACGGGTGACGAGCGGGTGACCGCCGCACACTCAACTCCAGGCATCCCCCCAGGTGACATGCTGGTTCCCATCAGCCATGCCTTGGCTTTGACCCTAACCCATGGCCACCACCTGGCCGACGTGGAGTTGTCGCGTTGGCGCGATGCGTGCCTGGCGTCGCTAAGGCGACGCTGGTCCAATGTGGATTGGTTGCGGATGCTCGAGCGGATCGAATTCGGACTTAACAGCTGGCGCACTGTGTTAACGGTCTTCCTGTTGCTCGGCCTAGTGGTGGCCTGGTGGGGCGGGAACGGATGAATCCCGCGCGCGGATGTCGACGAGACGCTAACTCCGCTAGACTCGGTGTCTCTTGAGCGTACTTCCAGGAAGACGGAGACCGACATGGAAATCAAAGAACTGCTCGTCCCCACAGACTTCTCGGATAATGCAGAGCGCGCGTTGAACTACGCGCTTGAACTCGCCAAACGCTGCTCCGCCAAAGTACACGTGCTCTATATTCCGGAAATCCCGACCTACCCTTTGACGGATGGTGCGGACACCACGACGCCAGATGTCCCGAGTCGCATGCTCGCCGAAGCCCAAAAGGCGCTCGACGCCTTGGTGCCGAGGCTTCGTGAAGAAGGGGTCGAGTACGAGACAGCGCTACGGGAAGGCGTCGTGCACAAAGCGATCAAACAATACGCGCTTGACCACCAGATCAGCATGGTGGTGATGGGAGCGCATGGACGGACGGGCATCTCCAAGTTCATGTACGGCATCGTGGCAGGCCGCGTACTAAAAACTTTGCGAACTCCCGCGATCGTCGTGCCTCCGCAGGGCGCCGAACCGCCCCACTCCATCGTGGTCGCATATGACTTCTCCGCGCCGGCAAAGCGGTCCGCTGAGGCTGCGCGAGCGATCCATGGCTTGTTTCACGGCCGACTGTATCTAGTGCACGCTTATGTGGACGCCGGGGGCGAGCACCCCTTTGACAGTGCCAACCCTCACGAAGCAACGAAATCGCGTAGGGAGGCGACCAAGTCGCGTGAGGAAGCTCTGCGGCTTGGATTGAACAAGATGCTCGACGCAGCTGCGTCGGACCTGTTCTCGATGGACCCCCAATCCATGCAAACGAAGTTGGTCACTGGAAATCCCGTCGACGCTGTTCTCACGGTTGCCCAAGAGGTCGGTGCGAACCTCATCTGTGCTGGGGCGACCGGCAAGGGTGGCATCGAGGCGCTGCTGATGGGGAGTGTCGCGAGGCGGTTGGTCCACGAGAGCCCCGTACCCGTCCTGCTGACGCACGACGAGGAGTAGCCCTTCACCAACAGCACGGCCTTGGGGCCGCGATCTTCGAACCAGTGGTGCTCCGAGCCATCGATCTGGATGAGTTCGCCGTGCCAGAATCCGCGCTGGGAACGCGGGGTCGGTACCATTCGGCGAGACTGCCTCGACCATGTCATCGTTGTCGGCGAGCAGCACCCGAGGAGCATCCAGCGGAAGCACCTCGACTACGTTCACGGATCCACTTCGCGCTCGGCAACGACGCCCCCGAGGTCCGCAAGCGCGAATCGACCGATGAAGGGAACGTCATCGGCCTCCTGATGGTCGGCCGGCTGCATCATCGCCACACACGACGCGCAGCCAGAACTCTGACCCCACGCGCGTTGCCGGCGGCTCGACGTGCGGGAGTCGAGCGCGGCATCCATCTTAGCCCCGCGCAGTGCGCGCAGCTTACGCTCAGGCCTGATGCCGCGTGGGGTCAGAGTTCTGTCTACTTGGTCACCCTCGGGATGATCGCGGCGATAATCTCGCGACGGACAACGTTCTGAGGAACGACAGCCGATTCCCGCGCCTAACAATTACCTAGAAATACCGACGATGATTGGAAGGATAGAAGCTCGAGCCTGGCGCCCTCGTTCTCCTCATCGCCTATATTCGGGGTTTGAGAGGCTTGGGCCCAGCCCACTAACCCCATACGGACACTTGAAGAGCACTCATTCGATTCAACCGGGCGGGTCCAACGGAGGTTGGCCGTGACGGGCTCGCAACCAATTCACTGCTGATAAGACGTGGGAGCGTCGCATGAGCCAGCGCTCCAGAACAAACTTGCCGGGATAGTTCATAATCATTAGGCCGGCCAACAGCGTGATCAGCCCCTGGCCGGGGACGAACAACATCAGCAGCCCCGCCAACACGAGGGTCGCTCCGAGCAGATTCTTTGCGCCTGCAAACACGAGGTTTACCACGGGATGGCTCGACATCGCGGCCACGGGCAGCCGCCGTGAGTGGGAAAAGTAGTCGGTGGGAATACGATTGATCAAGGCGGGCACCAGCAACAGGGCCGCGACTAGGCTCGCGAAGGAGACACCGATGAACCAGCTCGCATATTCGGACAGAAATTCGATTCCTGATGAGATGAGTACATCCATGCTCTACCGGCAGTCTCTGGCTCGTCGGCCGATTAGTATTCAGTCTTCGTGAGCTTCGGCGTTTCCGGCCGCTTCAGGAATCCGCCCGGGCCACCGCGACAGTGCAAGGCGCCATGCGTGCGGTGTTTTCCGCGACGCTTCCGAGAAGCCAGCGCCTGAGTTTGGAACGGCCATAGCTTCCAATCACGACAAGATCGTAGTCGCCGGATTCCAGCTTTTTTGCGATGCCGAACGTCGGAGACGTTCGAACGGACGAGAATGTGGCATTCGGTGCGTCCTGTTGAAAAGACTCGAGCAGTTTTCGGCCGCGCTCCTTCACGGAGGCGGCAATGGTGTCGATCACCAACTCCGACTGCTCGTCTGCTAGAGCAGCTTCGGGGACGTGCCAGCAATGAAGGAGGTCAAATCGTGCATCTGGTGCTGCCAACGCGAGAGCGAGTTGCAAAGCTTTCTCCGCAGGCGCGGAAAAGTCGGTCGGGATGAGAACGCGCTTGTACCCAGAGGCAGTGGGAGCCTCGCCCCGAGCGATCATGACGTTCGTCTGCACAGTGCGCAGAGCTCTCTGCGCGGCGCTGCCGAGGAAAGTTTGTTGGAGCGCGGTTAAACCTCTAGTGCCCATGACGAGCAGGTCCGCGTGATGCGTGTTGACGGCCGACTCGAGTCCCAACGCCACGGTTGCCGCATCGACAACCTCTTGTTCGATCGCAACCCCTTCGGCCATGTATGGCTCGACTTGCTTTCCTAGCCAGCCCTGGCGGTAGCCGCTCCAACGTTCCTCGGCGGCGTGTAGTGCCGGCCATTCTCCGAGGGTCTCTGCGACGTGGGCGACGCGAAGCGTGGCGCCGCTCGCACGGGCGACAGCGATGGCGTGACGGATTGCTATGTCGGACTGCGACGAGAAGTCCGTGCCGATGACGATGTGATTCAACTGCATGGGTTCAGATCTCCTTTGTTGGCTGATTCGAATCGAAGGCCACGACGACCGTCGGCTGCGATTGCCGAGTTGAGTGAGGATACTCCGCGATGCGAGGCCGCCATACCCGGTCTCGTGACGGGTTCACGCGAACAGCTTCGAGCGAGCGGCGTCGCAAATCGCCGCCACGGCGGGGTGCCGAACTCGCCGCTCGGCGGAGATCGCATAGAAGTGTTCGGAGAGGCCATCGGGCGTTCCAATGGGGCGGACGGTGTACTGTTGTGCAATCTTCGCGGCGATCAGCGTGGGCACCGCGAAGAACCCCGCGCCCGCCTGGCCAAAGACTTTGAGCAAGGCGCTGTCGTCGAATTCCCCGACCGTTGCCGGCCGAATTTCATTCGCATCAAACCAGCGGTCGAGCTGCCCTCGGAGGACGGCATTCTTGCTTGGCAAGAGGACTGGGGACCCATCGAGCGACTTCGGAAATCCTCGACGCAGGCGTGACGCTAGGCCAGCCTTCGCCATGAAAGTAACTCCGCATTCTCCGAGGTGATGATTGTACGCTTTCACACTGACTACGGGCGGAATCGGAGCATCAGAGATGACCACGTCGACGCTGTGGACGGAGAGGGCAGCAAGCAGTTCGGTGGGATGTCCCTCCTGGCAAACGACGTGCACTGGCGTTTCTAAGTGAAGTGCCGGTTCAATCAAGCGATAGGCGATCGTCTTCGGCACCACGTCGGCTACGCCTATCACGAGTCGCAGCGCCCGATCCGAGGGCTGACCGCGGAGCGTCTCCACCAACTCTTGGCCCATCGAGAAAATCTCATCCGCGTAGCGCAACACCAGCTGACCGGCGTCCGTCAAGACCAGGCGGCGGCCGGTGCGATGAAACAATTTCTCTCCCAGCGCGTCTTCGAGACCTCGGATCTGAGCGCTAACGGTCTGAGGTGTGAGGTGCAACGTCGCGCTGGCGCGCGTCAAGGTTTCCTCGTGACCGACCGCCCAGAAGAGTCTCAAGTGGTGGTAGTTGAGCATGTGCGTGGCTCCTCTCGAAAGATTCGAGTTATACGAACAGACGCTACCAAACCTTCGAATGGAGTACTAGGCGAAGAGGGAGCTCCGCGACGAGTAGCGGCACCCCCCTGCGGCAGAGCCCATCTCCTCCTCGAGTGAATCTTGCGCCGTCACGGACGAGCAGCTCGACTCGCGGCCCCAGCGTCATGGCCGTTCCAGACGGGGCTCGGTTGCGAGGTACAAGACCTCCATCCCCGGCGCGACGAGCTCGCCCCTCGGGGGATTCACACGCTGCTGGCCGGTCGTCGGATCGCGCACCCCAAGCACCAAGCAACCGGTCGCCGCACGTATTCTTCGACTGAGCTCGTCGAATGCAGTGGGGGCCGTCACATCTTCTGGAAGAGGGCCGACGTAGAGGTTCTGTTGCCCAGCAAACACCAAACGGCTCGTCGCATCCGCAATGCCAGGGTACACCACCGCATGCGCAAGCAGCGAGTACCCCATTCTCCGGGTCTCGACGACCTCGTCGGCTCCCGCGGCCCGCGCGTGCTGAACGTTCTCCGAATCCAGGATTTCCGCGACGATGTGCACGGGGCTCTTGCGCTTCGCTGCCAAAGGGCTCTTGCTGAGGTGCGACCGAATGGTAAACGCGGTCAAAATCGTTGTGGCATCGGCTTGCTGTGGCTTGACCCGCCGCGAGCCCGTGATGATTACGTTCCTCGACTCCGTGATGCGAGCCTTGTCGAGCTGGCTTTCCTTGGTAGGGTCACCCTGAATCCAAATGAACTTCGGCGGAAGCCCGCGGGGTCGTTCATAGGGCGCTAAGAGAACCACGGGGTCTTCTTCGATGTTGAGTTCGCTGACCAAGACGTCCAGTAGCATCCCGCTTCTCATCTCGTAACCGCAAACGACGATGTGATTGGTGTAACCGCTCATGGGTCGGGCCAAAGCACTGCTATTTGTCCTCCGGGGAAAAGGGGATCTCGCGCTCGAAGAAGAACTCGGTCTCCCCTAGCGCCGGCCGGAGGTCGTCGAGCCAGGTGGCCCGAGGGTCGAACTGCGCGAAGAACGGTTGTCCAACCCACGATGGATTGCGAGCTTGCAGGAACTTGAGCACGAAGACCTTCTCGTCGTTGATTTCGGCCACGCCATCCACCAACACCTTGCCAGGGGTCGCAGACATCGAAGGACCCCGCGCGGTGCGACCGAGGCCCGATTGGCGCGCGTAGGCCTGGTTGAAGATCTCGAGCCCTCGCGCCAGCGGCACCTCAAAGTAGCGCCGCGGTCCTGTGTCGCGCTCGACGAACATGTAGTAGGGGACTGCGCCCAGTCGTACCTGCCGGCTCCACATCTCTGCCCAAACATCCGCGGAGTCGTTGACGTGGCGGATCAAAGGCGCCTGGCAACGCACGACCGCACCGCTCGATCGGATCCGCCGCACCGCCTCCTGCGCCACCCGTGTGCTGAGCTCCCGTGGGTGGCTGTAGTGGGCCATGAGGGCCAGATGACGTCCCGCCCGCTGCACACGCTCGAAGAGCCGCAGCAGCTCATCGGCGTCGGCATCTGACACGAAGCGTTGCGGCCAATAGGCCGGCGCCTTGGTGCCAATGCGGATACTTTCGATGTGCTCTAGCTCCGGAGAGAGGAGCGGCTCGATGAAACGACGCAAGACCGACGTCTTCATGACGAGCGGGTCGCCGCCCGTGAGCAGGATGCTCGTCACCTCCGGGTGCGCCCGTACATATTCGATCAGTTGATCGATTTGCCCACTCGCGAACCGCAGCTCGTCGAGCCCAACGAACTGGGCCCAACGGAAACAGTAGGTGCAGTAGGCGTGGCAGGTCTGGCCTGCAGCCGGGAAGAACAGAACGGTCTCGCGGTACTTGTGTTGCATGCCCTCGAGCGGCTCCCCGTCGAGGCGTGGGATGTTCAACTCCCGCTGGCCATCAGGCTGCGGATTCATACGGCGCTCGATCGCGTGGGCCGCTGCGGTTTCTTCCTCTGGCGGAGCGCCGCGACGCGCAAGGCCCATCATTTGATCGAAGTCCTTCGCGTGCAGCATCTCGGCCTGAGGGAAGGTGAGCTGGTAGATGGGGTCGTCGGGAACCTTATCCCAGTCAATCAACTCCTCTACCACGTAGTTGTTCACCCGAAACGGCAGGACCGCCGAGATAGCCTTCATGCCGGCGCGCTCTGACTCGGTGAAGCGCCGGAGCTGAGGGATCTGGTCGAGATGCTTCCGCGTGTAAACGACGAAATCACCGAGGCTGAGATCGGAAGTGATGCGCGGCAGCCCAGCAGCATCGCCCTGGTCGGAATAGCTCACGATTGCTTCTTCTGCGTGTTGGCCAGGCGAGCAAGTGGCTCCTCCGCAGCCGATGGAAGGCTACGTGGCCTTGGCTTCACTCGCAACGAGTTGCACACGCGCGGTGCAGAGTGAGTGGGGCATGCGCCTGAGAACCGTGCGCGTCATCTCAGGCGGTCGGTGATTCGGGTGCCCTCCATGAACAGGCTCCATCAGCCGCTCGTGCTCCCGTACCTAGAGCCGCGACGTTGGCACACCGCATGCGTATGCATCGCTCGACTTGGAGGTGCCCCGGTGGGGAGCCGCGCAACCGGGAGGTTGGTTCTAGCCCAATCGCTTGAGTACCGTGGCTATGGCCCCGACGTTGCCCACAGATTAGGAACGAGGGGTCCTCGCAAGGTTTGCGCCAGGCCGCTCGAAAAACGCAAATCTTGCAGTCATGGTTTCATGGCCCTCCCCGAGAGCCAGCAGATCGGCGCTGGCACACCGAATGCATCTACATCGCTCGACTCGGGGGATAGGTATCGGCATGACCACAGTAACTCAACTGCTCGATCGAAAGGGCCACGACGTCGAAACCGTCGCGCCTGACGCCACGGTTTATGACGCGATCAAGCGAATGTCCGATCTCGATATCGGTGCGCTCGTCGTGGCGGAGAGTGGAAAGATCGTGGGGATGATCACGGAGCGAGACTACGCCCGCAACGTGTTCCTGAGGGGCAAGTCGTCGCCATCGACTCCGGTCCGCGAGGCGATGGACCATGACGTCCTGGCCGTGGGTTGCGACGAGACGACACGTGGCTGCATGGCGATCATGACGGCCAAACGCACCCGACATTTGCTCGTCATGAAACGCGGTGAGCTCCTCGGCATCCTGTCAATCGGCGATTTGGTGCACAGCATCGTGGCCGAGCAGGAGCTGACGATCGAGCAGCTCGAACAGTACATTCACCGCGGCTAGTCGCGAGTCCACCGACGTACCGTCAGGTCTCGATCGGCCATGGAAGATATACGGGATCCGCTCAGTCGACGCTGTTCCCGGTGAATAACGCCAGCACTCCGAGAACGACGAACAACGCCGCGGCCACCCTGCGCATCACCTTCATGTTGACGCGATGGGCCAGCGCTTCGCCTAACCACACAGCAGGGACATTCGCGATCATCATGCCAAGCGTCGTCCCTAGAACAACGGCGACCAGCGACTCGTAGCGCGCGGCGAGCGCCACGGTCGCGAGCTGAGTCTTGTCGCCCATTTCCACCATGAAGAAGGCAACGAGCGTCGTCAGGAACACGCCGGTGCCGCGGAGCTTTCGGTTTTCGTCGAGCTTATCCGGCTTGAGCGCCCACAAAGCGAAAACAAAAAACGATACGGCGATAATCCATTTCAGAGCTTCGGGCGACACCAGACCGGCGAGCCATGTGCCCACATATCCGGCGAGGGAGTGATTGGCGAGCGTAGCGAACAAAATTCCCAGTGCGATAGGCACTTTGCGTTTGAGTTTCGCCGCGAGCACAAACGACAGCAGTTGGGTTTTGTCACCCATCTCGGCTAGCGCGACCACCGCAGTAGAGAAAAACAAAGCTTCCAAGAACAACCCCCGGGAAGCGCCGGTGCCGAAAGCGCCTGCGCGACGCATAGCAACCGCCTTTTAGGCGGTCAATCCGTATCGAGCCCCCCGCTGCGGTTGCCCATGCCGGTGAAAATCTGCTGCAAGCGGTAGTGACGCCATCGAAAAAGAGGAGGCACAGCAAGCGCGAATGCCGTCGTGGCGCCCGAGAAACGACCGCGCCATCTCAATCGGTCGGTGATTCGGGTGCCCTCTACGATGGGCTCTAACAACCGCTCGTGCTCCCATACCCGCTGACTCACCATTGCGGAGCGTTCGAAGAAGCGGCGGCCGGGTTCGAGCTCGACGATAGTGAGGTCGGTCCGGTCCACCGGGAGAAGACCGCACAACAGTAGCGTGCTGCGAAACAAAGGCTTGCCGGGAACGAACGTCGCCGGGACGAGTGACTCTGCCCCGTCTGGATACGTCATGCGGAGCCAGGGCCAGAGCTCGCGCGACACTCCGGTCATCGTGCTGCAATGTGCCCACACCGCATCGACGTCGGCGGGCACCGTCGAGGAGATTTCGTAGTGGTCGCGCGCTGGACTCA
>Ga0255049_10002064_pt1 | contig 10732 bp, 8 predicted proteins | sample JV7_2_3_MG_FD_183615 | JGI IMG/M metagenome (GOLD analysis project Ga0255049, IMG submission 183615) | Seawater microbial communities from Jervis Inlet, British Columbia, Canada - JV7_2_3 | ecosystem: Environmental > Aquatic > Marine > Inlet | place: Canada: British Columbia | collected 2016-10-06
GTCGTGACTGATGCCGTCGATGCTGGGAATGAACAACATGCCGGTCGGCAAGTGTGCCGCGAGAACCTGCGCGTCATGCGCCGCTCCGCTCGGCATGTGGCGCCAGTCGCCGGGTGCCAGTCGTTGCGCCGCCTGTGCGAGGGCTGCCTGCAGGTTCTCATCCATGTCCACGGCGCGCGCGCTTTCGTCGCGCAGGCTGATTCTGGCCTCGAGCGCATGCTTCTGATTGAATTCATCGACCAGCGCAAATGCGCATTGTTGCATGGCTTCGACCCGCGCCTGCTCGGGATCGCGAAACTGCAGGTTGCATTCCGCCATGCCCGGCACGATGCTCGGCGCATTGGGTGTCAGCCTGAGTTGGCCTATGGTCCACACGCTGTGATCGCCGCGAATCCCGCTAAACGCTCGGTTGAGATCCTGCACGAATTCGAACAGGGCCATCGCCGCGTCCTGGCGTAAATGCATCGGTGTCGTGCCCGCGTGATTCTGTTGCCCGTGGAAGCTGAGGTTGAGATCGCGCATACCGACGATGGCGGTCACCACGCCGATACGGCGATGCTCGAGCTCGAGCCACGGGCCCTGCTCGATGTGCGCCTCGAGATAGCCGAGGTAGCGCTCCGCCTGGAGATGCAGGCGCGGCAGTTTATCGAGCCCGTTCTGCGCCAGCGCCGCGCGCAGGCTGTGACCTTCGCTGTTGTGCGCGGCGTCGATTTCAGCCTCGTTCAGTTCGTCGCAGAATGAGCGGCTACCCATCAGGCCGAGATAATGCGATTCCTCGTCGGCCCAGGAGGCCACGTCGATCGCGAACCGCCTGCTTTCGTCCTGCTCGTTCAGGGCTTGCGCAACCTCGATGCCGTAAATCACCCCAAGGGCGCCATCGAGCCAGCCGCCGGTAGGCTGGGTATCGCTGTGCGATCCGAGCAGTAAGGCCTTGCCAGGGTTGGGCGAGTAACCGATAACATTGGCAATCCCGTCGATGGATGCATCCAGCCCGGCGGCCTGCATTTTTGCGACCAGCCAGTGTCGAGATTCGATGTCGACCGGGCTCAGGCAGCGACGCTCGACGCCATTGCCGCTGCGGCCAAAGCCGCGCAGCTCATGGAGATTCTGTAGTAATCGATCCGCATTAATCATCTTTTCGCCCTGCTACCGTTGTAAATACCTGCATCCGATTAAATTGACTTGTTTGACAGATATCATTCCAGAGGCTCTCTGTCAGGTTTAACTTGCCGGGTATATTATCGTGTTATCCGCCCGGGGTATTATTTTCCATTTTATGAACCCGCACGCCACGCACTCCAGTCCTGAAAAAGTGACTGTCGCATACCCGCACGCATTGAGTGGTGAGCAGGCGCTGGACGCATTGGCGGCTTCGACGACCGGTTTGACGAACACGGAAGTTTCACGGCGACTACAGCAGTACGGCGCCAACGCGCTGCCGCGCAAGCCGCCGCCCGGCCTGCTCGAAGTATTCCTCAACCAGTTTAAAAGCCCGTTGATATACGTACTGGTCGCCGCCGCCGTGGTGTCGCTGCTGATCAGGGAATTCTCGGACGCCATTTTCATCAGCGCGGTGCTGCTGCTCAATGCCGTTATCGGTACGGTACAGGAGTATTCGGCACAACGTTCCGCCGATGCACTGCAAAAAATGATGACCACACGGGTACGCGTGCTGCGCGAAGGCGATGCTTACGAGATAGGCTCGGAAGAAATTGTGCCGGGTGATATCGTCTTGCTGGAATCCGGCGAGCGAGTGCCGGCCGATATGCGCCTCCTCGATTGCCACAACCTGGAAATCGACGAGTCGCTGCTGTCGGGAGAGTCGATCGCGGTTATCAAGCAGGCGAATGCAGTGCTGGCAGAGAGTACGGTACTGGGCGATCGGGTTAACATGATCTACGCCGGCAGCCTGGTGAATCGGGGCCGCGCCCAATGTGTCGTTATCGGCACCGGTCTCGCGACCGAACTGGGCACGATTGCGGAATCCGTGACCGGCGACAGCCGCACCAGGGCGCCGCTGCAGGAACGCATGGAACGATTCACCCAGCGGGTCGCGATTTTTGTCGGCTTTGCGGTGCTGTTGATGGCGACAATTCTATTGTTCAGGGGAATGCCGCTATCCGATATTTTTCTGTCCTCGGTCGCGCTTGCGGTGTCAGTGATACCGGAAGGCTTGCCGGTCGCGCTGACGGTGGCGCTTGCTATCGGCATGCGCCGCATGGCGCGGCACGATGTCATCGTGCGGCGTCTGATCGCGGTCGAAGCGCTCGGCTCCTGTACCTATATTGCCTCGGATAAGACCGGGACACTGACCGCTAATCAAATGACCGTACGCCGGCTGTTGTTTGCTGGTCACGATAGCTGGGAGGTGAACGGCGATAGCGATCAGCCCAATGGCGAAATCACCACGCCACAGGGTGTGCCCGATGGCGCGCAGCGAAAGCTGCTCGACATGGCCTGCCAGTGTGCGGTGCTGGCGAACGAGGGCTTTCTCGGACGTCAAAACGATCACTGGGCCAGCAACGGCGACGCCGTCGACGTTGCCCTGCTAATCATGGCCCACCGCGCGGGCTGGACGCGTGCCGATGCCGTCGCCGCCAGCCCGGAAATCGATATCATTCCGTTTGAGTCGGAACGACTGTACAGCGCCAGCCTCAACCGGGTAGATGGCAGATCCAGGCTATTCGTCAAGGGCGCGTTTGAAAAACTGTTGACCATGTGCGACAAGGTCGCGACGGTCGATGGCGTCGCTGAACTCGAGCGGGCGGCGGTGGAAGCGGAGGCGATGAAATTCGCCGGGGCGGGATATCGCGTGATTGCGATGGCCTACGGAGACGTCGAACTCGCCGACGGCGAAGAGTTGAGTCACGCCCGACTCGAAAAACTGACCCTGATCGGATTGCTCGGCTTGATCGACCCACTACGACCCGAAGCGAAACCCGCGGTCGCCAGGTGCCGTGCGGCGGGAATCCAGGTGGCCATGTTAACCGGCGATCACCCGCTGACGGCATTCACCATCGCGCGTGAACTGGACTTGCTCGAAGACGAATCGCAGGTTGTCACCGGTCCGCAGCTTAAGGACGCCGCCAGCGAGGCGGAATTGGACCGCATGATACGCTCGGCATCGGTGTTCGCGCGCGTTGAACCCAGGCAGAAACTCGACATCGTACAATCGCTGCAGCGCAGCGGGCATTACGTTGCGGTCAGCGGCGACGGCGCTAACGATGCCCCGGCGCTGCGCGCGGCGCAGGTCGGTGTCGCGATGGGCAAGAACGGCACCGACGTGGCCCGTGAAACCGCCGAGATCATCATTACCGACGACAACTTCGACTCGATCATCGATGGCGTCGAACAAGGTCGAATTGCCTATGCCAACGTACGCAAGGTCATCTTCCTGCTGATATCGACCGGCGCCGCTGAACTGGTGTTGTTCGTACTGGCGATGATAACCGCGCTGCCGCTGCCGCTACTGGCGGTGCAACTGTTGTGGCTCAACCTGGTGACCAACGGCATCCAGGATATTGCTCTCGCCTTCGAACCGGGTGAGGGACGCGAACTGGAGCAGCCGCCGCGACCGCCGCGCGAGCCGATTTTCAATCGTGTCATGCTCGAGCGTGTCATTATCTCGGCAATCGTCATCGGCGTCGTCGCCTTCGGGTTGTTCAAATGGCTGCTCGACCAGGGTTTCAGCCTCGAGCAGGCGCGCAACAGCACGTTGCTGTTGATGGTGCTGTTTGAAAATGTGCACGCCTTCAACAGCCGCTCGGAAACCCTGTCGGTGTTTCGGCATAACCCGCTACGCAACAAGCTATTGCTGGTTGGAACGGTGATCGCGCAGCTGGTTCATATCGGCGCGATGTATACCCCCTGGCTGGGAGACGTGCTCGGAGCGAGTCCGGTCAGCTTCGAACAATGGCTGACCCTGCTCGGACTGGCGCTTTCGGTGATGGTGGTGATGGAGTTGCACAAGTGGATCAGGGCAGGGATGACGATTGCCAGCCGATGAACGCGCGTCCCGGTATTTGATCAGGATCAAGATTCCCCGCGTTACGGCGTGTTGCAATAGCGTAAGGCTAACAGGAGGAAATACGATGTTTGATTCTATTGTCGCTGCTTATGATGGCTCGGGACATGCCGGCAAGGCACTCGAGGTCGGAGCCACGCTCGCCGCCCGCGACCAGGCGTCGCTGGGTACACTCTACGCCATCGATGTCGAACACATGCAGTTGCCTGACGATCAGGTAATGCGGTGAGTCAGCAGAAGACAAGACTGTTCGTCGTTATCGATCCGACCGCCGACCACCAGTTGGCGCTGGTAAAGGCTTCACTGATCGCGAAACTCGGGGATTGCCATATCCATGCCTTTCTCTGTATCTACCAGGAAATGGAGGAAGGCGGCGAATACGCATCGCGTCGGGATTTCAAGCGCCAGACCCTGACGAAGGCCAAGGCCCGGCTCGACGAATTGATGCAACCCTGCAAGCTCAGCGGCCTGTCCTACACGACAGAGGTGGTCTGGAATAGCCGCTGGGTCCAGTGCCTGACGCACGCCATCGAAAAGTCGGCCTGCGACCTGGTGATCAAATCCAGTTTCCACCATACCCGCGCGCGGCGATTTTTCAACAAGACCTCCGACTATCACCTGATGCATCACTGCGCCTGCCCGATTTTGTTCACCCACCAGGACCAGGAGTGGAAGTCGGATCGAATCCTGGCCTGCCTCGATCTCGAGTCGGGTGATCCACAGCATACCAGGCTGAACGAAGTGATCATGCACGATGCGCGCGCATTCGCAAATATAGTCGGCCTCGATTTATACATCGGCTGCGCTTACGTGAATGCGATCGATGGCGAACACCTGGCGTTCGAAACCCGGGGCCACGAAGCAGAGCGCGAACAGTTAGGCGAGTTCTACCGTCTCGCTCCGGAGCGGGTAGTGCTGCGCCAGGGCAGTGTGGTCGAAGCTCTGCGAGCGATCTGCGCGGAAACCGATCCGAGTATCGTCATTATCGGTACGCTGGCGCGTACCGGCATCAGGGGCAAGTTGATCGGCAACACGGCCGAAAAACTACTCGATATCGTTACCGCAGACCTGCTGACCGTCAATTAGCCTGCATATCTTACCGATCTCCCGGGAAATCGGTGAGACATGCCGGCTAACCGGTAGTGCACTTAGTTGAGTTCGTCGTCTATCCAGTACTTGGTTCCCTGCAGGGTTGCCTGCAGCGCGAGTCCCGATTCGGTCATCTGGTAGATTTCCACACCGGGTACGACAGTGGCAGCGGTTTCGGCGCCCCCACTGTCCTGGTCGGTTTCAACCTTGGCCTCCGCCTGGGCCGAAAAATCCCAGCCGCTCTCTATGAAGGAGTCCAGGGCCTTTTCATCGTTGAAGACGAACACGGCGCTAAAGTTTTTGACCCCGAGACCAATACCGCCACCCGCTGAGAACAGGCTCATGTAGATATCCTTGCCGTTACGGTTGTCGTGCAGGATGCCGGAGCCGTTCGCGGTCGATACCACGAACAGGTTGACTCCGAGACTACTGAAAACGGCGTAACCCCTGGAATTCTCTATTTCTGATTTGGTTTCAGATTTCTCCTTGTACAGGTTGGCCAGAACCTCCTTGCGCATTTCCTGGGCTTCCTTGCGGTCTTCATCGGGACCCGCCACGGCAATCAGGGGCAGGCATAGGAGCAGGGTGCTGATCAATAAACGCATGTTAATTTCCTCGGGTCAAATTTGAAAATTGAGCCAGCGTTGGAAATTTTATTCTGATCGTGACTCCCTTTGCGACTGTCCTGAAGAATATCGGATGAAATATTGCAGTCAAGAATTTTGTGCATTGTCCAACCGTCACCGGTGCCAGGGTCATTGCTAACACGGCTGGATTGTAAGCCGATGTCATTGTCCTGTAGCAGTGGGGGATCAGGTTCGCAGCAATGTGCGGATACGGTCGATCTGGCTGCTGTCGATGCCGTCGGCGCCGATCCTGACGATGGAAGCGAGCCTCGCTTCTTCCTCACTGATCGGTTCGCGCTTGTGTATTTGCTGCTCGAGCACTTGCAGGTTGGCCTCGGAGGGGTCGTTTTCGCGTTCCTCGATGCGTTTGCGCAATACCGCTTCAGGCGCATCGCAGACCACGACGATACGCGCGTACGGCTTTGCGCTTTTCAGTTCCAGCATTTGCCTGCGTTGCGCTTCGCGCAGGAAGGTGGCATCGACAATAACGCAATAGTCGGCAGCAATGATGGTCGCCGCAACTTGTTCCAGTTTACGGTAAGTCAAAGCGCTTGCGTCGCTGCGATAAATGCCGTCATCGAGGCCGGACCCGCTGGACGCGTCAAGGTCGATATCGAAGAGCTGCTTGCGCATCACATCGGAGCGAATCTGTATTGCGCCCAGCGCCTCGACTAACTGTGCGGCGACGGTAGATTTGCCGGATCCGGACAGTCCATGCATGACGATCAGAGCGGCGCGATGACGGCTGGCCCACTGATCGGCGAGTTCGATGTAATCGAGGGCCGGTTTGAACGCGGCTACGTCGTTGGCGCTCGCGTCCACGCTGTGCTCAACCTGCAGGGCCTCGACCTTGGCCCTGACCAGTGCGCGGTAAATGAAGTAATAACGCAGTAGTTTGACGGCTTCGTAGTCGGCGCTGATTTCCAGGTAGCGGTTGATAAAGCGCCAGCAATAAGCCGGATAACCGCGCGCATGCAAATCCATCGCCACGAAAGCGGCCTCGCTGATGGTGTCGATCCAGCGCAGTTCGGGATTGAACTCGATGCAATCGAAGGCAGTGACTTCACCTTCAATCATGGCCATGTTACCGAGGTGGAGGTCGCCGTGGCATTCACGCACGTAACCATCGCGCTTGCGTTGATCGATGTCCCGCAGCAATTCTCTGTTGTCGCGGTACCAGTGCCGCAGGCGCGCGTAACTTTCGGGCAGCAGCGCGGCTGGAATGGTATTTGCGATGTGAGTCATATTCTCCTCGCTCCAGCGCTGCGCGACGCGCGCCGTGCCGTACTCGTTGTCGCTTTCCGTGTCGCAGTCACCCCTGCCGGCGCTGTCGGCATGCAGGCCGTTCACCCGCACCGCGATGGCGTCGATATGCGTCGCGTCGAGTGTGCCGCTGGCGGCGTAATGGCTGAGCAGGCAGTGTTGCGGAAATTCGATCATCTTCAGCGCATACTCGATGACCTCGCCGTCGCCATGCAGGCGGGGTGCGTCCTGGCTGCCGCGAACCTCGACCAGGTCGAGGTAGATTTGCGGCGCGAAACGGCGATTCAGACGCAGTTCTTCGCGACAGTAGAAAAACCGCTTGTCCAGCGTCGAGAAATCGAGGAAGCCGAAATTTACCGGCTTCTTGATCTTGTAGGCGTAGTCTCCAGTGAGGATGACCCAGGAGATATGCGTCTCGAGTACGCGCAGGTCGCGCAACGGGTGACCGAAGGCGACGGAATTGTCGAGCGCGCGCACCAGGGCGGCGGTCGTGTCTTCCGCCGCTGCTGTCGGGTTCTCTTCAATCAGATGGTGAGGCATTTCAGGAAAGCAGACGATCTCAACGATTCATGGATATGGGAATGCGCCGGGCGCCGAATTGGCCGGGTTGTGCGTCAAAATGTCCCGCCAGCGCTGTGCCGCAGTTGCCGCAACAGCCGTTGGCGTCGAGCCCCCAGTGGCCGAGCACATACCAGTCGCGCTCGATCAGCAGTTCACCACAGTCGTGGCAGTAGGTGCTGGAACCGCCGCTGTCGTGCACGTTGCCGGTATAGGCGTAACGCAGGCCGCTGGCGAGTGCGATGGCGCGTGCGCGGGTCAGGGTTTGCGGCGGCGTCGCCGCGATGTCGCGCATCTTCCAGTCCGGATGGAAGGCGGTGAAGTGCATGGGTACGTCGACACCGAGTTTTTCGACGACCCAGGCGGTCATCGCCTCGATCTCGCTATCCGAATCGTTTTCGCCGGGGATCAACAGGGTCGTGAGTTCGAGCCAGCAATCGGTTTCGTGCCTGATGTACTCCAGGGTCTCGAGTACCGCCGCCAGGTGGGCGCCGCATATCTTGTGGTAAAACCGTTCGCTGAAGGCCTTCAGGTCGACGTTGCAGGCGTCCATCGCGCCGAAGAATTCGACTCTCGGTTCGGGATCGATGTAGCCCGCGGTGACGGCGACCGTTTTGACGTCGAGTTCACGGCAGGCTGCGGCAACGTCGATGGCATACTCGTGGAAGATGATCGGGTCGTTGTAGGTAAAAGCGACGCTGCGGCAGGATTCCGCACGCGCCCTGCGCGCCAGCTGTTGCGCAGAGGCGGCATCCGCGAGCGTATCCATTTCGCGTGATTTACTCATATCCCAGTTCTGGCAGAACTTGCAGGCAAGGTTACAACCGGCGGTGCCGAACGACAGCACCGCGCTGCCCGGGAAATAATGATTCAGCGGTTTCTTTTCGATCGGGTCGATGCAAAAGCCGCTGGAGCGGCCATAGGTGACGAGCTTGATTTCATCGTCGAGGCGTTGGCGTACGTAACACAGCCCGCGCTGCCCCTCGCGAAGATGGCAGTGGCGTGGGCACAGGTCGCACTGCAGGCGCCCATCGTCGAGGCGATGCCAGTAGCGTGTTTTGACTATGCTTTGTGCACTGTTTAACTGCATGTTCTGACCGGGGACAAACCGGGCCTCCGCGTTCGGGTTATACTTGGCGGCATGATGCGATTCGAGGCCAGCTCATGAGCACGCGCGCCGCGGCCGTTGCCGGTTATTTTTACGATGCCGCTCCAGGTCGTTTGAAACATGATGTCAACCAGTTACTGAACGCGGAAACCGCCGCTAGCGGGGGAATTCCTGAAGCCCTGATCGTACCACATGCGGGCTATGTCTACTCGGGATCGACCGCCGCCTGTGCCTATAGGCAGTTGTTAATTGATCCCGATCAAATAAAGCGGGTTTTATTGATCGGCCCGGCGCACCGGGTATACGTCAAGGGTATGGCTATCCCGTCGGTTGACCGCTTTGCCACTCCGCTCGGGGAGATAGAGCTCGACAAGGGCGGGCTCAGCCAAATCGGCGCCTTGCCCGCAGTCCAGGTGATCGATGAAGCGCATCGCGAGGAGCACAGTCTCGAGGTGCAGTTGCCTTTTTTACAGACGGTGCTGAACGATTTCACCCTGATTCCGGTCGTCGTTGGCGGCGCTGGCGCGGCGCAGGTTGCCGCGGTGATCGATGCGCTCGCCGCCAGCGAACACCTGCTGGTAGTCATCAGTACGGATCTGTCGCATTTTCTCGGATATGACGAAGCACGGCGCATCGACGCCGACACCTGTGATTTGATTTTGCACAAGGCGAGCACGTTACGCGGTGACCAGGCCTGTGGCGCCGCGGCCATAAACGGGTTAATGGCGTCCGCCTGGAGTCGCAAGTTACAGGTGTCGCTGCTGCAGGCCTGCAATTCGGGCGATAGCGCGGGTCAGCGCGACCGGGTAGTCGGTTATGCCGCTTTTTCCCTGCATTGATCTGAGCCAGGCGCAACGGCAACAGTTGCTGCGCTGTTCGCGTCGTTCGATCGAGCAGGGCATCGATACGGCCGCACCATTACAGCTGGATATCGACGAAATGGAACCGGTGTTACGCGAGCCGGCAGCCGTTTTCGTCACGCTCACCCAGGCGGGTGAATTACGGGGCTGTATCGGTTCCTTGCAAGCGCGTGACGCGCTCGCCCAGGCGGTGGCCAACGCGGCCTTCAATGCCGCCTTGCGTGATCCCCGTTTCGCCCGCGTCGGCGCGTCCGAACTGGACAAGATCAAGATCGAGATATCGGTGTTATCAAAGCTTGAAAGTTGGCAGCCGGGTTCGCGCGAGTCCCTGCTGCGCGAGCTGAGGCCCGGTGTTGACGGTCTCTTGATCGAAGACCGTGGGCTACGCGCTACCTTCCTGCCCCAGGTTTGGGAAAAGATTGGTTCGACGGAAGAGTTTGTCGGGCAGTTGATGCACAAGGCCGGGCTGCCTGCCAGGCACTGGTCGAACAGCATCCAGTTGCATCGCTACCAGACCCTCTCTTTCTTCGAAAACTAATCCGCATGTCTCACCAGCGGGTGCACGACGCAGGTCTACGCAATTAAAGGTTCTCGCAGAGGCGCAGGGGACGCAGAGGACATTATGCAGGGTCGGTACCTGGGAATCTTTGTGTAATAGTAGGTATCTGATCTTACAGACAGTGTCTGAATTGATCGAAGCTGATTGACCACTTTCACCGACAGCAGCCGTTTGTGAGGCCCGAAATGGTTCCGCCTGACAGTCTATGATCGGCACACTCCGGCCGTTGTGTTGATCTCGAGTAACTTCCGAAATCGGTCAGCAAGAGACGCACGAGTAAATTCTAACAACCAATAAATGGAATGTGGCATGTGTTAATAACGGCTGGCTTTGATTCCATTTGGGCTACCAATGGCAAAGGATCGTCTAATTTTCGCGACAAACTTGTCAGTGCTCCCGCGTATTACCGGCCAGCCTGGCAACCGCTCGACTCCTGTTCGCGCTCCCGCATCAACCCTTCGATTGCCATGCCGTAATCCAGCGTATCGCCGGGAATGATCCAGGACGCGGCATCGATGGCCTCGCCGGTCTCCCGGTTACCACGCCGATGCGTCGGACCGAGCAATCCCTCGACGCTGCCGGTGGTCGGCAGTTGATGCTGATCACCTGGTAAATAGATCTGTCCCGTTTTCTCGTGAATAATAC
>Ga0255049_10002070_pt1 | contig 10724 bp, 9 predicted proteins | sample JV7_2_3_MG_FD_183615 | JGI IMG/M metagenome (GOLD analysis project Ga0255049, IMG submission 183615) | Seawater microbial communities from Jervis Inlet, British Columbia, Canada - JV7_2_3 | ecosystem: Environmental > Aquatic > Marine > Inlet | place: Canada: British Columbia | collected 2016-10-06
TGGCATCCGCCGGGCGCTGCGGCTGCATCGTTACGGTTACCACTCCGACGACGAATTGCTCTCGGAATTGCAATGGATGCAGGCACTGGGTGATGCGGGCATCACTGTACCGACAATCGTGCCGGCCGGGTCGGGCGAATTGTTCGTGACGCATGCCGCCAATGACCTCCCGGGCGATATCCAGGTCGACCTGTTCGAATGGATCGACGGCGAACAGCTCGGATCCGTGGAAGAAGGCATCTCAGATGAGGCCAGTGTAGCCGCGACTTACCGGACGATCGGCGAGCTTGCCGCAAAGGTGCATAACCAGGCGGTGTCCTGGCAATTGCCACCGGGCTTTGTGCGCCACGCCTGGGATGCCGACGGTCTTGCCGGCGAGCAGCCATTCTGGGGTCCTTTCTGGGAACTCGAGGCGGCCTCAAAATCCGAGACGGAGCTGCTGAAACGGGGCCGGGACGCCGTTTACAGCGAACTCAGCCAGCTGGCCAAGTCTCCCGGCACCTACAGCATGATCCATGCCGATTTCACGCCGGAAAATATCATGGTCGAGGGCGATCGGCTGCGCCTGATCGACTTTGACGATGCCGGCTTTGGCTGGCATCTCTTCGAACTGGTGACATCGCTTTACTTCATACTGGGGGAGTCGTACTTTGAGCAGGCAAAAGATGCCTTAATCGGGGGATACCGGGCGCACCGGCAGCTCTCCGATGAACATCTGGAGCTGCTGCCGCTGTTTTTCCTGGCGCGCGGGTTTACCTACCTTGGCTGGGTGCACACGCGCCATGAGACAGAAACGGCAAAAGAATTAACGCCCATGCTGCTAACGGCAGCATGCGAGCTGGCGGAAGACTACTTATTGAAATAACGAGAGGGCAGAACAATGACACAGAAATACGAAATGACGATCGGCGGGGAAACGGTAACGGCGGATTCGTACACGGATATCCGGAATCCCGCGAATACGGACGAAGTGGTTGGCCAGGCGCCGGTCGGCACGAGTGACCACCTGGATAAAGCCGTTGCAGCGGCGCGCAAGGCATTCGAGTCCTGGCGGCATTCGAGTGAGGAACAGCGGATCGAAGCGTGCCAGGCAATCGCAAAAGTCGTGACCGACAATGCAGAAGAACTCGCGGTACTGCTGACCAAGGAACAGGGCAAACCAATGGGCGGAATCGGTTCCAATTTCGAGGTGGGCGGTTGCGGCGCCTGGGCCGGCTACACGGCCGGTTTGAGCCTTCCGGACAAGGTCCTGGAAGACAGCGAAGAAAAGAAAGTCGTCATGAAGCGCGAGCCGCTTGGCGTGGTTGGCTCCATTACTCCCTGGAACTTTCCGATCATCATCGCGATCTGGCACATCGTGCCGGGCATACGAACCGGTAATACCGTCGTGATCAAGCCTTCGCCGTTTACGCCGCTCACCACACTTCGCATGATCGAACTGATCAATGAAGTGCTGCCGCCCGGACTTGTCAACATTATATCGGGCGGCGACGAACTGGGTGCCGAGCTGACGACCCATGCAGGAATCGACAAGATCGTATTCACCGGTTCGGTCGCAACCGGCAAGAAAGTGATGGCAAGCGCTGCAGGCAAAGTTACCCCTGTCACGCTGGAACTCGGCGGGAACGATCCAGGCATTTTGCTGCCTGGCACCGACCCCGCTCAGTTCGTCGAAGGTTTGTTCTTTGGATCGATGATTAATTCCGGGCAGACCTGCGGTGCGCTGAAACGTTTGTATGTGCACGAGGATGATCTGGATGCGGTGTCCGGGGCTCTGGTCGAGTTCAGCAAGAACATCCCGATGGGCGATGGCATGGAAGAGTCGAGTTTGCTCGGTCCTTTGCAGAACAAGCGACAATTCGATCGCGTCGTTGAGCTGGTTGAGGATGCGAAAGCACATGGCGCCAAGGCGTTGACCGGTGGTGAGCCAACGGGCGGGCCTAATTATTTCTACCCGGTGACGTTCATGACCGGCTTGTCGGATGGCATTCGCCTGGTCGATGAGGAGCAATTCGGTCCGGTATTGCCAATTATCACGTACACGGATCTGGACGACGCGATCCGGCGGGCAAACGACTCGGATTTCGGACTGGACGCCTCGGTTTGGGGAGCAGACCGTAACGAAACCGCACGTGTTGCGGCGCAGCTTGAAGCTGGCACGGTCTTCGAAAACAAGCACGCGGAAATTGCACCGCATATCCCGTTTGGCGGCATCAAGTGCTCCGGGCTCGGCGTAGAGTTCGCCGAGGAAGGGTTGGCTGCCTATACTGCTATCAAAGTCATCAATGCAGCGGCGTAGCGACATGAAGAAACTGATTGTGGTCGTTTCACTTTGTGCCTCGGCAGCGTTTGCCGAGGTGCAACCTGAATCGACCGGCGTCATTGAGACGTTGCCGGAAACCTGGCCCGCTCACTGGATCATCGTGCAGGATGCCGCATTCTTCCACATGAGCGATGGCAAGTTCATTGTTCTCGATGCGGATTCGGACGATCAATGGGGGCGCTTCAAGGGTTTCTTTAATGCATCGTTCATAGGAATGTTCGTGCAGGCGACAACAAGACCTGAAATGTATGTTGCCGAGACGTTTCGCGCGCGCGGTACGCGTGGCGAGCGAACCGATGTGCTGACGATCTATGACAAAGTTAAAATGGAACCCGTCGGTGAAGTCGTCATACCAGCGAAGCGCTCGAGCAACATGCCAACCGCGTACAACCTGCAACTTGTCGATGATGAAAAACTTGCGCTGATTTACAACTTCACGCCGGCACAATCGGTTTCTGTCGTTGATGTTGTCGCGCGCGAATTTCTCGCCGAAATTCCGATACCCGGTTGTGCATTGACATTTCCGATGGCCGGACGGGCATTTGCATCAATTTGCGGGGATGGTTCCTTACTGGCAGTGACGATTGGCGACGATGGCCAGCAGGCCTCAGCCAGCAGAACCGAGCGATTTTTCGATGTTAGAGATGATCCCTTGATGGAAAAACCGGCAATGCACAATGGAATCGCCTATTTCCCGTCATTCCTGGGCAATATGTATCCGGTCGATCTCAATGGCCCGGCGCCCGTCGTCGGTGATCCGTGGTCCATGATCGGAGATGAAGAAGGCGGTTGGCGCCCCGGCGGATTGCAGCTCTCCGGTAACGACGCAGACGGAAATTTGTATTTTTTGATGCATCCCGAGGGTCGTGAGGGTTCGCACAAGGATCCGGGCGTCGAGGTGTGGGTATTTGATGGCGAAGCCAAAAGGCGGGTCAACCGTTTCGAGCTGTCCTTGCCTGCAATTTCCATTGCGGTGACGCGCGATGAGAGTCCATTGCTTGTTGCCACAAATATTAATTTGGAAATCGATGTTTACGATGCTTCGAGCGGCAAACATTTGCGGACGATAGGTAACTTCGGTCAGGAAACGCCGCTGCTTCTTCACGGCGCTCGTTAGGGGTCCACATGGCAGAAAATATTCCTACTCGGCAACTGCTCCATGCGTTGCTCTACCTCCTGCGTCCCTGCAGTCGTGCGAAAGCACCACAGCGGTCCATTTTTCCGATCTTTATCGTTACGTAGAACCGCTATGCGCCTCAAAAGATCGAAAAACTGTCCTCGCTGTGTCACTTTCTCGTTACGGATATTTCCACCACGCAGACCCCCGGATTGTTTTGAGGATTTCAAACGATGAAATGGCTTGATGGAATGACTGAAAACGGTGCGCGTGAGCTTGCAAGCAAGACCTCCCGGCGCGGATTCCTGGGGCGACTCGCCGGCGTACTTGCCGGGAGTGCGGCAACGATTCCGCTGCTGCCGGTCGCTCGTGGCCAGGAGAGTAGTAACCCGCCACCGGGCGAGGAAGGTGACCCGAGTAGCTGCGAGTACTGGCGGTATTGTGCGATTGACGGTTTCCTCTGTGGCTGCTGCGGTGGCTCGATGAACTCCTGTCCGCCGGGGACGGAAATGTCGCCGATTACCTGGATTGGCACTTGCGAAAATCCATTCGACCAGACGAAATACATCATTTCTTACAACGACTGCTGCGGCAGGTCTTCCTGCGGCAATTGCCTGTGCCAGCGTAACGAGGGCGAGCGCCCGATATACAGGCCGGAATTATCCGCTGATATCAACTGGTGTCTCGGCACGAGCAGCAATGCGTATCACTGTTCGACGGCCATCGTTGTTGGCACCGCGCTTGACGAGTGAGGTATTAGGCAGAAGCCTGGCGCTGGCATTGACGTTCGCGCTGATGCCAATAGCGGCCGCGGATGATCACCGCGCGAGCATCAATTACATGATTCATTGCCAGGGCTGCCATCTTCCCGAGGCAGTCGGTTTTGCCGGCCAGGTACCGCGCATGAAAGATTTTGTCGGCTACTTTTTGCATTCAGATGAAGGGCGAGAATTTGTCATACGAGTTCCTGGTGTCGCCACCTCTTCGTTGTCGGACGATGCGCTGACCGAAATGATGAACTGGCTGCTGCTGACCTATAGCGCCGAACAATTGCCGAAACCTTTCATACCATTTTCAACAGAGGAAGTAGCCGCGCTAAGACCGGATCTCGAAGCCAACCCGGAAAAAACAAGAATGCGCATCTTGCAGCAGATCGCTCAGGATCTGCCATCACTTGCCGCCGATCTGGAAGCAGAAAACGGCAGCTAACAAGGCCTGATCATGGGAAACGAATCGGAGATCCTTCGCGATCCGGAATTTCAGAAAATGCTGGCGCGGCGTAGCCGCTGGCGCTGGGGGCTATCCGGCAGCCTAATTGGTCTGTATCTCGCCTATTGCCTGGCCGGAATCTATTTTGCAGATGCTTTCGCCCGTCCCGTTTTCGGCTCGTCGATAACCTGGGTCATCGCGCTGGGCTACCTGATCGTCGCATTGGCGGTCTTTCTGTCGATTCTTTACATACGTGTCGTTGGGCGCCTGCTCGAAGTTCCCTTCGACGACCGGGACGCCAGCCAGTGATCGGCTCCGGCCCGAATATCACGGCGATTCTTATTTTCGTCGCTTTTGTAAGCGCCAGTCTGGCCATAACCTGGTGGGCGGCGAAGCGCACACATTCAACGGGTGAATTTTATACGGCGGGGAGCAAGATTACCGGTATGCAAAATGGCTTCGCGCTGGCGGGCGACTTTATGTCTGCTGCGAGTTTTCTCGGCGTGACCGGGCTTATTTTTATCGGTGGATCTGACGCGCTTTTATTCGTCGTCGGCGTAGTTGTCAGTTGGGCATTCATCCTGTTCGCGTTTGCCGACCGCATGCGAAATCTCGGACGATACACTTTCGCGGATGTCGTCTCGTACCGATTACAACCGGAGCGCTTGCGAGTGATGGCAGCGGCGGGAACTCTTACGGTCGCTATTCCCTATTTGATTGCGCAGATGGTAGGTGCAGGCTCTTTAATCGAGACGCTGTTCGGATTGCCCTACTTTGTTGCCGTGCTGATCGTTGGCGGACTGATGACGATCTATGTGGCATTCGGCGGCATGCTCGCGACGACCTGGGTGCAGGTTATCAAAGCTGTTTTACTTTTGGCCGGTGCGACCGCGCTGTTTCTGTTGGCAATGGCGCAGTTCGGTTTTAATTTCGATGCATTGTTTGCGAGGGCTGCAGAAGTGCATCCACGCGGCGACCTAATCCTACGACCAGGCGGTCTTTACAATGACCCGATTAGCGTCGTGTCCATCGCGCTGGCATTTGTGTGTGGAACTGCCGGCTTGCCGCACGTCCTCATGCGTTTTTTTACGGTCCCCGACGCCGCCCAGGCACGACGCTCGATTGGCTATGCTGTCGTTTTCATTGGATATTTTCAGGCATTGATCGTGGTCGTCGGATTCGCCGCGATCGCATTGCTCGCTGGACAGACCGAGTATGTGGATGAGTCCGGGCGCATTGCGGGGGCGGCAAATATGGTCTCCGTATATCTGGCCAGAGTGGTAGGCGGCGAGATCTTCTACGGTCTGATTGCGGCGGTTGCGTTTGCGACCATTCTCGCTGTCGTTGCGGGGATCCTGCTGTCAGCATCGGCTGCCGTTGCACATGACCTTTACGCCAAGGTAATTCGCCGCGGCGAGATTTCGGACCAGGCTGAGATGACCGTGTCGAGAATAGTCACTGTCGTTCTGGGTGTAATGACCATCGGCTTAAGTCTGTGGTTCAGAAACATTAACGTTGGCGTGTTGGCAACGATTGCGCTGGCGGTTGCCGCAAGCGTAAATTTCCCGACGATATTCCTGGCGCTGTTCTGGAAGAACCTGACAACGCGTGGCGCAGTTGCAGGCGGTGTGACGGGTTTAGTTGTCGTCGTCGTTCTGATCGTCCTGAGCCCGACGGTGTGGGTCAATGCATTCGGCAACCAGGTGGCGATTTTTCCGTATTCCTATCCGACCTTGTTTTCAGTTTCCGCCGCCTTTTTGGTCACCATAGTGGTTTCACTCGCCGATCGAAGCGATCGTGCCAGTACCGATCGCGCCGCGTATGGCGCACAAGTCGTCAGATGCGAATTGGGCCCGGAATAAACGCCAGCTTACGCCGCATCGACAGCGTCGATCTTTCCTTTAAGGCGTGCGATTGATTTGGCCACGTCGACAACAAAGCGGCTGTGACTGCCGTGGCAAATCTGCTCAACTGAATCGCAAGCGCTGACTTCGAAAGTGACCGCACGGCCATCTACGGATTTCGCGTTCACGGTGATGTCGGCCCACGCGCCGATAGGCGTGGCGGCGATATGCGACACCTCGATGTGTGTGCCCACGGAATCCTCTCCTTCATCTATATGTTCGAGCAGCAGATCCCTGCAAGTCATCTCGATATCCCATATTAGCTCCGGCGTGGCATAGACCCGACCTTCATCGCCCATGAAACTGATCGTGCGCCCCTCATCCACGGTGATACGGGCAGTCCTGGTCAGGCCTGTCGCCAAACTTTCTTTCATGTCGATCTCCGCATTGTTAATTTTTAGCAATCAACCAGTCTGTCCACGAACCGGTGCGGCCGGTATGGTGAACTTGGGTATGTAGGCGGCCTTCGTTACCAATTTTATTTTCAGGAACCATCCACCAAGTGTTGCCATGATACCCGCCAGCGCGATCAGCGGCGTTGCCACGCCCGGTGCAATGAAACCGAGAACGAGAAATATCACAGGCAACACATGCCCGATGGTCAGGAAGACGGCACTTGCATCGGCGAGCGTCGCCATAGTCAATTCGGGTACGCCCGAGCGGGCCAGGGCCGACAGGTACGCGTACCATGCCAACGCGCGGGCGATCACCAACGTCAGTGCGATGATCTGCATGAATATTGGCACAGTGATCAGGAATGCGGTCACCAGCAAATAGATGCCAAGGCCCTCGCTCAGGCCGGATATTCCCAGCAAAGGCACGACCCTGGATTCGCTCCAGGCGGGCAGGCCTTTCGACGACTGTATTATTCGCAACTGGCAATACAGGAACGCCAGGCATAATGCGGCAGCAATCGTCGCGGGGATGACCGGCGACGGCAGGTTCAGCGCCAGTCGGGCATCTGCGTCAAACAAAACTGCGATAGCACCGGCGGCAAAAAGTGGCAGCGCGACGATCCCCTCACGAGTCATCCACGAGGTTTGCGGCCGAAAGAAGAGATTGAATGCCCGCCATGGTTTGCCGATTTCCAGCCAGACCATGAAGAGACCCGCGGCAACGAACATGAGGCCAATCAGTGCCGCCGGAAAGTAGGGCAGGCCACTGGTCAGTCCAATTGAAGCCCAGAACAGCAGCCCGCTGCCGGTGCCGCCACCAATGAAATTGCAGGCGGCGCGGGCGTCCCAAAACCGCTGCAACCGCGATGCTGCTCCCCATTGCACGGCTAAGCCTCGTCCACGATGTAGTAGAAACCCGGACAGGTGCCTTGTTCTTCTTTCATGCGGAAGTGTTTGCTGCTTTGCAACAACTCATTTACGTTGCTGTCCGGATCGTCGATATCGCCGAAGGTCATCGCTCCGGAGATGCAGGAGTTGACGCATCGTGGCGTCGCCTCGGGATCTATGCCGGGCGTCAGTCCCCTTGCTATCCCTTCATCGATTACATCGGCACAAAAATTACACTTGGTTGCGACGCCAATATTGTCGGGGTTTTGCTTGACCTTTTCGTCCTCGGTCGGTTTATCGCCATACGCAAATTGTTCCTCATGAACCATGTAACGTGCGCCATAGGGACAGGCCACCGCGCAACTGGCGCAACCGATGCAGAGATCGTAATCGATGTTTACGATGCCATCTTCGCGTTTCTGAGTGGCGCCGGAAGGACAGACATCCAGGCAAGGCGGCTCGCTGCAATGCTGGCAGCCGGTGGGAATGAAGACACGTTTGACGTCAGGATAAACACCCATTTCCATATCGACGACGCGCCGCCATTGCACGCCCGGGGGTGTGCCGTTGGCCATCTTGCAGGCAGCAGTACAGGTCTGGCAGCCAATACAGCGCCGCAGGTCGGCCACCATTACGTAACGCGTCATGCCGCGTCACCCAAGGGCGTCACGGATACGCGAACTATGTCCGCGCCGGACCCCGTTGAATCTGTGAGGTCCAGGGACATCGGCGCCAGTTTGTTGAGACTTGGGAACTTGAGGTCTTTCGCGAATGGCGTCGCCCAGTGCCCGAATTGTCCCGGCACGACCAGCGTGTCCGGGCGTACGCCTTCCGATATCGCCACACGTCCCCGGGTTTTCGCAATGGGAGATTGCAGCTCGACCCAGTCATCCTGTTTGAGTCCAAAAGTGGCGGCGGTCTTGGTATTGATCAGGATGCGGCCGTGGCCGCGGACGTTCTGGCTGACTTCGTCCATGAGCTGGATCGAAACATTGTTGCCCGAGGCGTATTGCATACTCTTGGTGCTAATCAGCCATAACGGAAACTGTTTCGGATCCACGCCCATGTTTTCAACGGCGCGGTCCCATGTGTCCAGCACATCGCACCAGTGCGGCAAGGCTGCGTATTCCCTGAGTTGTTCGTCCCACCAGTGAATGCCCTTCTCATGCAGGCGGTTTTTCAATTCCTGGCCGACCCGGAACAGGCGCTCCTGGTACGGCAGTTCATACCGCAAACCCTGGTCGACCATTGTGGGATGCAGATACCAGTTGACTTGCTTGAATGGCACTACGAAGAATCCTTTTTCCTCGAACCAGTCAAGCCCGTGTACTTCGTTACCGTTGGAGTATTTTGCAGTAGCCGCTTTGCACGACCGGTCCCAGATTTCATTGACCTCGTAAGCCGTATCCGGCGCGAGTGAATAATCATAGTCCTTGCCTTGCAGCGCCACCCCGCCAGCCCCGCGATTGATCGCGGCGTTATAGCCCTCGAGCAGACCAGTCCGGCGGGCAAGTTCAGTCGCAATCCAGGTGAAGTCGCGCGCTTCGCCGCAGGGTTCCACGGCCGGCTGACGAAGTACGACGCCCTGATATTCCCAGAATTGTTCGACGAACTTGGTTCCGCCCATGCGAATCAGTTGCATGCTCTCCAGGTCGGTTGCATCCGGCAGGAGAATGTCGGCCATATGGTTCGATTCATCCGGCGTGTAAGCGAACGCGACGATAAACGGCATTTTGGCAAGGCTCTCGGTCAGCTCGTCGGTATCGAAGAACGAAATGGACGGGTTGCTTCGATAGATAAACCACACGTCCGGATAAGTTGGTGCTGGCCAGTTTTCCGGCGGATTGCGGGTGAACATCCAGGCCAGGTGCGTAGGACCCAGTGCCTGGCTCCAGCCCGAGTTACCAACGATCGGCACGAGTGTCGTGTGCGCGTTGCGTCCTGTCGGATTGGCTGCCCAGTTTTCTTTATCGGTGGCGTTTAAGGTCGTCGACATGAAACCATCGACGCCCGGGATGACGCTCTTCAGTCGATCGGATTGCGGCCGGTTGAGCCTCGTGGTCGTACCGATCGTGCCCCCGGGTACTTCCAGTGCACCGACCAACATGGCCAGTACGGTCCGCGCCCAGACACAGTCGTATGAACCCCAGCCATTGTTGACGTTCTTGCCAAGCGTTACCGCAACCGGGCGGAAGGGCAGGGATCTGCCATCGATCTCGATGGTTTCGCCGATGCATGCATGATCCAGGTACTCACGAGCAATTCGGCGAATGGTTGCTGCCGGTACATCGCAAATGGTAGTAGCCCACTCCGGCGTATACGGGGCGACGTGTGCAACCATCTTTGTCAGGACGGTTTCGGCATCGACATCCGTATAAGTCGCGACGTCGTCATCGGCGCCAACGTCGATGGCATGCTCAATCCTGAAGCGTCCCTCGAGCGCCATCTCGGTGTCCGGCGTATCGAAAGGAACGGCACATTTCTTGTTGAGATCCCAGACTAGCGGTTTTTTCGACTGTGAATCGCGCAGGTACAGTCCGCGCGGACCGACCAGGTAGGGCGACGCGGTACGATCGTTTAAGTATGGGAGGTCGAGAGAATCGCGCGGATGCTCATGCAGCATCGAGTGCAGCATCGCGAACATGAATGCGTTATCGGTTTTCGGTTTGATCGGCACCCATTCAGAGGACGCGGCCGCGGTAACTGACATGTGAGGTTCGATGTTGACGCGCTTCACGCCGCGAACCCTGGCGTCGGCATGCCGCGTTACCGCACAGGTACCGCCGGTGCTTTCCACGTTGGCGCCGAATGACACGATATATTTCGTGTGTGGCGTGTCAGCGCTTACGATAAAAGCGCGATGCCAGTACTCGCCATAAAGGTGTTCC
>Ga0255049_10002071_pt1 | contig 10721 bp, 6 predicted proteins | sample JV7_2_3_MG_FD_183615 | JGI IMG/M metagenome (GOLD analysis project Ga0255049, IMG submission 183615) | Seawater microbial communities from Jervis Inlet, British Columbia, Canada - JV7_2_3 | ecosystem: Environmental > Aquatic > Marine > Inlet | place: Canada: British Columbia | collected 2016-10-06
CACCCGGTTCCCTGCGGCGACCATCTGGGCACCACCCGCCACCCTGGCGACCTCGCGCGGTCCGGTGCCGTCGTCGAGCACCAGGGTCTGACCGGTGCTCCCCGCCCGCAGGTAGAGGCGTCCTGCAGCGCCCCACGCCGGCGCCTGGAAGACGCCTGTGGCATCATCGACGATCATCGTCTCCCCCTGCGGCTCCACGAGTTCGACCCGGTCGACGCCGACGTGCAGCAGGTAGCGGCCACCGTCCGGGTCCCAGGCGAAGTAGTAGGGGGCACCGTCGTCGATCTCGACCGACGTGCCATCGGTCGTCACCAGTTCGACCAGGATGCCGCCGCCATCGCGATCACGCAGGGTCACGACGCGCCCGCCTGCCGGGTCCCACGACATGTAGTACGGCCGGGTCGTCCGCTCGAGGCGCTCGGACGACGTGCCGTCTGCGCTTGTGATGATGAGGTCCCCAGGTCCGTCGAACACCTCGGTCCATGCGATGAACGCCCCGTCTGGTGACCAGGTCGGCTGGAAGGCAGACGAAGGTCCTGTCAGGGTTCCGATGCGCTCCGCACGGGACCCGTCTGCGGCGGCCACGACGATCCCGGCACCGTCCGCGATCACCAAATCCGGAGCGTTGTCACCGGTCGCGGAGCATCCCGCGGCGACCAGCGCGACGACCGCTCCGGCGAGGATGGTGACCTTGTGCACTAGCCAAGCCTGCCACCTCCGCGCGTAGGCTGAGACGATGGACTCGAGAAGGGGATGCGATGGCCGAGCGCACGCTGGAGAACCTGATGTCCGAGGAGCGGACGTTCCCACCGTCGGAGGACTTCGTCGCACAGGCCAATGCCGGGCCCGAGATCTTCGACCAGGCCGAGGACTGGCGTTCGTGGTGGACCCAACAGGCACTCGCCCGCATCACGTGGGATCGCGAGCCGACGGTCGGACTCGATGACTCCAACCCGCCGTTCTTCACGTGGTTCGCGGATGGGCAGCTCAACCTGTCCGCCAACTGCCTCGACCGGCACCTGGACACGATCGGCGACAAGATCGCCTACCACTGGGTCGGTGAGCCGGGAGACACCAGGGATCTGACGTTCGCCGACCTCCACGAGGAGGTCTCCCGATTTGCCAACGGCCTGAAATCCCTTGGCGTGAAGCGGGGAGACCGCGTGGCCATCTACCTCGGCATGATCCCGGAGCTGCCCATCGCCATGCTGGCGTGTGCGCGCATCGGAGCAGTCCACAGCGTCGTGTTCGGCGGCTTCTCGTCCGACTCGCTTGCCGACCGTATCAACGACGCAGAAGCGAAGCTCCTCATCACCCAGGACGGCGCCTGGCGGGGAGGCAAGGTGACGCCCCTCAAGGACAACAGCGACGTCTCGGCAGCGGTCAGTCCTTCGATCGAGCACATGGTGGTCGTCCAGCGCACCGGTACCGACGTGACGTGGGACGAGCACAGGGACATCTGGTATCACGACCTCGTGGCCGAGCAGTCTGACGACTGTCCGCCAGAGGTGCTCGATGCCGAGGATCTGCTGTACATCCTCTACACATCTGGGACCACGGGGAAGCCCAAGGGCATCGTCCACACGCAGGGTGGCTACCTCGCAGGTGCGACGACGACCCACCACTACGTGTTCGACATCAAGCCGGACGACGTCTACTGGTGTGCCGCAGACATCGGCTGGGTGACCGGCCACAGCTACATCGTCTACGGCCCGCTGGCGAACGGCACGACCGGGGTCATGTACGAAGGAGCCCCGAACTTTCCCGACTTCGATCGGCTCTGGCAGATCATCGACGACTATCAGGTGACCAAGTTCTACACGGCGCCCACGGCGATCAGGGCCTTCATGAAGTGGGGAGACGAATTCCCGGACCGCCACGACCTGTCGTCGCTCCGGTTGCTCGGCACCGTGGGTGAGCCGATCAACCCCGAGGCGTGGATCTGGTACAACGAGCACATCGGCAGAAAGCGCTGCCCCATCGTCGACACGTGGTGGCAAACGGAGACCGGCAGCATCATGATCACTCCGCTGCCCGGGGCCGTTACCACCAGGCCGGGCTCCGCCACGTTCCCCTTTCCGGGGATCGGGGCCACGGTGGTGGACGACGACGGCAACGAGGTGCCAGAGGGTGGTGGCGGCTATCTGGTCATCACCCATCCCTGGCCGTCGATGCTGCGCACCATCTACGGAGACGACCAGCGGTACGTCGATACCTACTGGTCACGGTTCGAGGGCAAGTACTTCCCGGGGGACGGGGTCAAGCGCGATGACGACGGGTACTTCTGGCTGCTCGGCAGGGTGGACGACATCATGCTGATCAGCGGGCACAACATCTCGACGACCGAAGTCGAATCAGCCCTCGTCGGTCATCCATTGGTTGCCGAGGCTGCGGTGGTCGGCCGGGCCGACGCTCTGACCGGTCAGGCCATTGCCGCGTTCGTCACGCTCCGCGGCAGCACCCAGGGTGATCAGCAGCTGATCGACGAGCTGCGGGACCACGTGGCCGGGAGCATCGGGCCCATCGCAAAGCCGAAGAGCATCGTGTTCACCGACGATCTCCCGAAGACGCGTTCGGGCAAGATCATGCGGCGGCTGCTCAAGGACATCTCGGAGAACCGGCAGCTCGGTGACGTCACGACGCTGGCCAACGCCGATGTGGTGGAGGAGATTGCGGACCTGGCAGCCGGGGTCAGCGATGCGTAGCTGACTCTGCCGATCCCGCTGTGGGTTGGTCGATTCAACCGCAGCGTGGCGAACCCGGTGGCCCGATCCTTCTCGGGATGGGCACCACACTTCGCCACGGTGATCCATCAGGGCCGGGCGTCAGGCGTCGAGTACCGGACTCCGGTGAATGCGTTCTTCGCCGAGCCGGCGGATCGGGCGCCCGGGGTGGTCATCGCGCTGACCTACGGCGCCGAGGCCGACTGGGTCAAGAACACCCTGGCTGCAGGGGGATGCCGGCTGATTCATCGTCGTCGCGACGTCGAGCTGACCGATCCCGAGCTCATCTCTGAAGGCGAAGCGGTCATGCACCTGCCGGGGCTGGTGCGGGCAGCACTGCGGGCGCTGCGGGTGTACGAGTTCCTCTGGCTGACGGCGGTCTGACTCAGTCACCCAGAGTGCGCACGTCAGGTGCGCCCATCCGGGCGGCGTCCGCGGTGCGGTCGTCAGGCATCGTCTGCGATTCGAGCTCGGCTGCGACTCTGGCGTCGTAGTGGGCGAGCTCGCGATCGATGGTGGCGTCGTCCCAGCCGAGGATGGGAGCCATGAGGTGCGTGGCAACTCTGGCGGCGGCGACGCCGCGGTCTGCGACCTCGATCGACAGTCGGGTGCGTCTGGTGAGCACGTCGTCGAGATGGAGGGCGCCCTCGCGCTCGACCGCCCAGACCACTTCGGCTCGAAGGTAGGGCGCACCGGGATCGACCGTCTCCAGGAGTGCCGGGTCAGATGTGCCGAGGGCAAGGATGCTTTCGGTGTCGGATCCGTGGCGGCGGAGCAGATGGGTGACGGTGGCCTCATCGACGCCGTGTGCGCCGCCCAGGGCGGACCGGCCCTGCCAGCGCTCCTCCCATCCGTCGGCTCCGTGCAGGGGAATCTGGTCAGTGGTCGTCTGCCCCGGTGGCGTGGCGAATGCGGACGTCGCCTCGGTGATGACGTCCTCAGCCATGACTCGATAGGTCGTGTACTTGCCGCCCGCGATCGTGAACAGCCCAGGAGCAGGCCGGGTGATGGAATGCTCTCGGCTGAGCTTGGCCGTCGACTCGGCGTCCCCGGTCACCAGAGGACGCAAGCCGGCGAACACGCCGACGACGTCGTCGTGCGACAGCGGATGATCGAGCAATGGGTTGACGCGGTCGAGGACATAGGCGATGTCGTCTGCAGACGCCGCCGGATGCGCCTTGCGCAGCCGCCACGGCGTGTCCGTCGTCCCGATCAGCCAGTGCTCCTGGAACGGGATGACGAAGAGGACGCTCTTCTCGGTCCTGGTGATCAATCCGATGTCGGCCGCGATCGCACGGCGGGGCACGACGATGTGGATGCCCTTCGAGGCCGTCACGAGCGGATCGCGATCGCCTGCGAGGCGCTCCACGTCATCGGTCCACACGCCGGTGGCGTTCACGACGGTCCGTGCCCGAACCCGCAAGACGGTGCCGGTCTCCAGGCAGGTGGCGGTGACGCCGGCGACGCGCTTTCCCTGATGGAGGAACCCGGTGACTCGTGCCGAGGTCACGATGGCGGCGCCCTTGGCCGCAGCGGTCCGTGCGAGGGCGACGACGAGCCTGGCGTCGTCCATGCCGGCGTCGAAGTAGCGGATTCCGCCGACGAAGGCATCGTCGCGCAGCGCCGGGAATCGGCGCAGCAGCGCTCTCTTCGACAGGTGGCGGTGCCTGGGGAGGGGGTTGTCTGCGCCCAGCGACGCCATGATGTCGTACAGCGCGATGCCGCTCCCGACGTAGAACCGCTCCCAGGCGCGATGGCGCAACGGGTAGACGAACGGGACCGGCCACACCAGGTGCGGGGCCAGCTTCCCCAGGAGGAGCCCGCGCTCGTGGAGTGCCTCACGTACAAGGCCGAAATCGAATTGCTCCAAGTAGCGCAGGCCCCCGTGGATCAGCTTCGACGAGCGGCTCGAGGTGCCCGAGGCCAGGTCGCGTTGCTCGACGAGCGCCACGGACAAGCCGCGCGACGCCGCATCGAGCGCGGCGCCCACTCCGGTGACGCCGCCGCCGACCACGACGACGTCGAATACGTCCCTGTTCAGCCGTTCCAGGTTGGCGGTGCGCTCCGCCGGACCGAGGCGGGCCCCATCACTGTCCACCCGCTCGAGGGTACCGCCCATCCCGCGGCCCGAATCGGCGCTCCCCCCGTGGGCATCTTGCGTAAGAATCCGGCGTATTACGCCGTCTAGTTACGCAAGAACGGTGGGCTGGGGCGAGATCCGAGAGCGTGCCGGGGTGGGTACCCTGCGCGCCATGGCAGACCTACCCGAGGAGGGCCGGTCCGGGGTGCGCGAGCGCGCGGTGCAATGGATCGCAGGCGACCCGGATCCGGTCACCCGTGCCGAGCTCAAGGGTCTGGTCGACGGCGACCACGTGACCGAACTCACCGAGCGCATGGACGGAATCCTCACCTTTGGGACGGCCGGCCTGCGCGGGAGGGTGGAGGCCGGCTCCAATCGGATGAACCGGGCCACGGTGATCCGGGCCACCGCGGGCGTCGGAGACCATCTGGCGGCGACAGACCATCATCGCGGTCTGGTGATCGTCGGCAGGGACGCCCGCCTGTCGTCCGAGACGTTCATGCGCGACACCATCGCCGTCCTGGCTGCAGCCGGGTTCGATGTCGTGTTCTTTCCCGAGCCGATCCCGACGCCGCTGGTCGCCTTCACCTCCCGCATCCTCGATGCGTCTGCGGCGATCGTCATCACCGCCAGCCACAACCCACCGGCCGACAACGGCTACAAGGTCTATGCGGCGAACGCTGCCCAGATCATTCCCCCGACCGACCGGGAGATCGCCTCCGCCATCGCCGCGGTCGGACCGGCGAGCGCCGTTCCGATGGTCGACGACCCGTACCGGCACCCCCGGGTGGCCGAGGTGCCCGAGGACGTCTTCGATCGCTACCTGTTCGAAGTGGCGCAGACGATCCCCAAGGTCACGGGCGACCGGACCGTCTCCATGGTGTACACCCCGTTGCACGGTGTCGGCGGCGAGTGGGTCGTCCGCGCCCTGGAGCGTTTTGGGTTTCGCCGCGTGCACCCGGTGGCGGCGCAGTGGGAGGCGGACGGCCGCTTTCCCACTGTGGCGTTCCCCAATCCCGAAGAGCCTGGGGCGCTGGACCTGGCCGAGGATCTCGCCGCGGCGTTGGACACCGACCTCGTGATCGCCAACGATCCCGATACGGATCGCCTTGCCGTCAGCCTGCCGGATCCCGCAGGCGTGTGGCGCGCCCTGAGCGGCAACCAGGTCGGTGCACTCCTTGCCGACTTCATCTTGGCGAACGGGAAGACGGATCGCCCCATCGTGATCAATTCGATCGTGTCGTCTCCGCACCTCGGCACGATCGCCTCCCATCACGGCGCCCGGTGGGAGACGACGCTCACCGGCTTCAAGTGGATCTGTAATGCTGCGCTCGACCTCGAAGCTGCTGGATCGGGCACCTTCGTCTTCGGGTTCGAGGAGGCGCTCGGCTACTCGGTGGGCCGCATCGTGCGCGACAAGGACGGAATCTCGGCGGCGGTCGCCTTTGCCACGCTGGCCGCGGCTGCGAAGGCCGACGGCGTGACCCTGTGGGACCGTCTGGCGGATCTGGCGGTGCGCGACGGGCTGTGGGTGAGCGCCCAGCACAGCGTGGTGCGGGCAGGGTCCTCCGGCGCAGAAGAGATCGCCGCCGCGGTGGATGCCCTGGCCGCACACGCCCCACACGATGTGGCTGGTCACGAGGTGACGGCGATCACCGACTACCGCCACGGCGCCACAGAGCGGCCTCGGTGGCTGGGGGCCACCCCGCTCGTCGAGCTAGCGCTCGGGGCGTCCGGCAGGGCGCTCGTTCGGCCGAGTGGCACGGAGCCGAAGATCAAGGTCTACGTCGACCTACGTACCGACTTTGTCGTTGGCCACGACTGGATGGGTGCCGAGGCCGCGCTGCGCGAGAAGGCGATAGGGGCGGCAGCAGAGCTGGCGGGGCTGTTGTTCTCCGACTGACGGCAGCCACGAGCGCCCCGTCGCGGGCCATAATCGGGGCAACACATTCCAGGGAGGACCGATGGACACCGTGGCGCTGCTGGGGGACGAGGCGGAATCGCTGCTCGCCCACGACTCGAAGGGCATCCCGAAGGAAGATCTGACGCTGCCCGGGCCCGATTTCGTCGACCGGGTCTTTACCCAGAGCGATCGCAGCCCACAGGTGCTGCGCAACCTGCAGGCCCTGTATGGGAGCGGGCGTCTTGGGGGTTCGGGGTACGTCTCCATTCTGCCGGTCGACCAGGGGATCGAGCATTCGGCGGCTGCGTCGTTTGCGCCGAATCCGGCGTACCTGGACCCGGTGAACATCGTGCGACTCGCCGTCGAGGGCGGTTGCAACGCCGTTGCCACGACGTTCGGCGTGCTCGGGTCGGTGTCGCGCCGGTACGCCCATCGGATTCCGTTCATCGTGAAGATCAATCACAACGAACTGCTCACCTACCCGGCACAGCACGATCAGGTGATGTACGGCTCGGTCGACCAGGCGTGGGATCTCGGTGCCGCCGGCGTCGGGGCGACCATCTACTTCGGCTCCGCGGACGCCACCCGCCAACTCCAGGAAGTGTCAGAGGCCTTCGCCGCCGCCCACGAGCTCGGCATGTTCACCGTGCTCTGGTGCTATCTGCGCAACAGCGAGTTCAAGGTCGATGGCGTCAACCACGAGGGGTCAGCCGATCTGACGGCGCAGGCCAACCACATCGGGGTGACCATCGAGGCCGACCTCATCAAGCAGAAACAGCCAGAGTCGAACAACGGCTACGGCGCTGTCGGCTTCGGTAAGACCCACCCGCGGGTGTACGAGGAGCTTGCCGGAGACCACCCCATCGACTGGACGCGCTGGCAGGTCGCCAACTGCTACATGGGACGTATGGGTCTGATCAACAGCGGCGGGGCGTCAACCGGTGCAGGGGATCTCGCCCAGGCGGTGCGGACGGCTGTCATCAACAAGCGGGCCGGCGGCACCGGGATGATCTCTGGCCGCAAGGCGTTTCAACGGCCGATGACTGAAGGCGTCGAGCTCCTCAACGCGATCCAGGACGTCTACCTGGACGACGCCATCACCGTCGCCTGACGTCGCCGAGAGATTCGGCGCCCGCTGTTCGGCGTAAGCTCTGGCGAGCGTTCCATCGAGATCAGGAGTCTTCACGATCATGGTGTTCGAGCTGCCCTCTGCCCGCTCGGTTGCAGACAACCCGACCCAGGATCAGATGCGCGAATGGGTGCTGGCCCACATGCCGCGGATCACGATCACCGAGTTCGACAACATCAACTACCAGGCAGACGTGACCGCCCGCCTCGCCGGGTCGACGTTCTTCGTCAAGGACGAGCCGATTGGCAAGCCGCAGGTCGCTCGCGCCGAGTACACCGACTGGGCCGCCCGACAGGACGCCTACATCGCGGACAAGGACATGATCCTCATCGAGGGGTACATCGGTCCGGATGAGACGTTCCGCACCGGCTGCCGGCTGTTCATGGAGCGGACACAGGCGAACATTCCTGCAATGCAGCAGCAGCTGTACTTCCCCAAAGACGATCAGTGGGAACCCGAGTTCACGGTGATCTACACGCCGGGCCTGCGGGCTCCAGGGAAGCCAGACGACCGGCTCATTCTCGTCGACCACGACAACTACGTCACCCGCGTGTTCGGCTCCGACTATTTCGGTGAGTCCAAGATGGGCGGGCTACGCATGTGGAACTTCCTCGTGTTCCAGCGAGGCGGCCTGGCCCTGCACTCGGGACTGAAGACCTTCCCGGATGTTGCCGGCGAGGAAAAGGTCGCGCTGATCCTCGGGCTCTCCGGCACCGGCAAGACGACGACGACGTTCCGCCAGCAGCTCGGGTCCATGCCGGTTCAGGACGACTTCGTGGCCCTCTTCCCAGGGGGCACTGTCTATTCGTCCGAGAACGGCTGTTTCGCCAAGACGTACGGCCTTGACCCGGATGACGAACCGACGATCCACGGCGGGACCACGAGGTCAGACGCTTGGCTGGAGAACACCCACGTCGACAGCGATGGGACCATCGACTTCTTCAACGATTCGTACACGCGCAACGGCCGATCGACGTTTCCGCTGGCGAACATCCGCCATCGCGACCCGGAGGGCCTCCCCACCGCCGACTACCTGCTCCTGCTCAATCGCAATGAGACGATCATTCCTGCGGTCGTCAAGCTCCGGCGAGAGCAGGCCGCGGCCTACTTCATGCTCGGCGAGACGAAGGGCACGTCGGCTGGAGGCAAGGCCGAAGCCGGCAAGAACCTGAGGGTGCCGGGGACCAACCCGTTCTTCTTCGACAACGACGCCATTCAGGGAAACCGGATGCTGGAGCTGCTCGACACGATGCCAGACCTCCAGGTCTTCGTCATGAACACCGGCAGGGTCGGGGGCACGGCAGAGGACGACCGTTCCAAAAAGGTCAAGATCGCCCACAGCTCCGCAGTGGTGCAGGGGATCGTCGAGGGGTCGATCGACTGGGAGCAGGATCCCGATTTCGGGTACCTCGTCGCCCGCGATCTTCCCGGGTTCGACGACCCAGAGCTGCTGCAGCCGAGACGTCTGTACGAGCGTCAGGGACGGGTCGACGAGTACACGACGACGGTCGAGAATCTGACCGCAGAGCGGCGCGACTATCTGCGGTCGTTCCCCGGTCTCGACCCCTCGATCGTCGAGGCGATCTGACCCTCTCGGGGTCGGTCCGCGCAACGGGCCGCCGGGAGGGCAACATCGTCAAGAAGGGGAGAGCTGCGGCCGATAGAGCCGTGTGAGCAAGCAGGCCCCAGAGCTCCCTGCGGCGATCGACCAGAAGCAGTTCCGCGTCGCGCGCAAGGGCTACGACAAGAAGGAAGTCCGCGAATTCCTCCGCGAGGTGGAGACGAGCTTCCGCGAGCTGGAGAGCTGGGCCAACGACACGAAGACCCGCCTCCACCAGGCCGAATTCGAAGCCACCAAGGCGCTTGGCTCAGAGGACCAGTCGCTCGACAACGCGATGATCGCCGTCTTCGACGCCAAAGATCGGGTGCTGACGGGCGCCCGCAAGAAGGCTGAGAAGATCGAGGCTGATGCCCAGCAGCGGGCAGACGAACTCACGGCGCGTACCCAGGCGATTCTCGACGACGCGAGCAGCGAGGCAGGCGATCCCAGCCCCCAAGTCCTCGAAGAGGCGAAGCGAGAGGCCGAGCGCCTCATCGCTGCGGCGGCAGACGAAGCCGCCAGGATTCGCCACGAGGACGGCGAAATCCGTGCAGACCAGATCCTCGAAGACGCCAGAACGGAGGCCGACGCCCTCGTCGAGATGGCACGCGCCCAGGCCGGAGGGGTTGAGGCGTCTGGTGCCGTGGCCGCTGAGCTCCGGGAACGTGCAGACGAGCTGCAATCGGAGCTCGATACCATCATCGAGGAACGCGATCGGCTCGTCGCAGACGCCCGTGCGTTGCAGGATGAGTTGGATGCCGTTCCCGGACCTGACGAGATCGCCTCCCTGCGCACCGCGTTCACCGACCTCACCGAGCAGCGCGACCGCCTGGAGGCCCGTACAGCAGACCTCGAGGAACGGCTCGCAGAACCGGCAGACACCACCGAATTGGACGCGCTCCAGGCAGATCTCGCGAACCGCACCGCAGAGCGGGACGAGCTGCGCGAGCGCGCACAAGAGCTTCAGGCCGCGCTGACCGCGGCAGCTGCAGACGGCGACGCCGCCGGTGCCCTGCAGGCTGCGTACGAGCAGCTGACGGCCGACCGGGATCGCTTGGACGCGGAAGTTGGTGAGCTGCGCGACGAGCTGGCCGCGGCCCCTGACGTCGACGAGCTGACTGCGGCCCATGCCGCGCTGCACGTCGTCGAAGAGGAACGGGATGCGCTGCGCTCCCAGCTCGAAGACCTCGCTGCTGTGCTCGAAGCGGCCGCCGACACCGCCGATCTGGACGAAGCCCGCACAGTGCTGGCTGCGGTCGAGGCAGAACGAGATGAGCTGCAAGCGC
>Ga0255049_10002072_pt1 | contig 10714 bp, 15 predicted proteins | sample JV7_2_3_MG_FD_183615 | JGI IMG/M metagenome (GOLD analysis project Ga0255049, IMG submission 183615) | Seawater microbial communities from Jervis Inlet, British Columbia, Canada - JV7_2_3 | ecosystem: Environmental > Aquatic > Marine > Inlet | place: Canada: British Columbia | collected 2016-10-06
CATAGCGTGCTTATCCTCGTTTCATTTTTTTAAAGGTTTGAGCAAGTCTTGCACGTTGTCCTAACTTACCGCCCTTTTTAGCAGCAGCATTTAATTTAGCCGCTGGAATTTTTTTGCCTTTTTTAATACCTAAAGATTTTCTTAAAGCTCCCGGTTTTTTGACAGCTTTTTGAATCCAATTTTTAGCCATTGTTCTCGTCTATAACAACCAGACAATCTCCACAATACTTAACTTTTTTAGAAATACCGTTTGAATGATTGCAACTTACTTTAAAAGTAAAAATACTTTTTATTTTTGCAATAATTTTATTGAGCATGATTATCTATTGATTTTGCCAGACTTCTTAGCTTTAGAACCAAACTTACCATAAGATTCGTTAGCAGAAGCTCTTAATTGTTTCTTAGTTCTTTTCTTACGAATTCCCATAGCGATAGATTCATCTTTTCTATCTTTGTAGCCTTGTTTTTTAACACTGCCACCTTTTTTGTACATAGCACCGCCAGCCATTCCCATGTCTGAAGGATAGTAACCAGATCTTTCATCTCTTCTAGCCACTGGGCCCATTACTCCACCCATTTGTTTTTTAGCTCTGCCACCTGTAGCAAATCTTGTTCTTCCTGGTCTTACTCCATTTTGTCTCATATTATTTTCTCCCTTTTTTTAAAGCTCTTCCGAAACCACGTTTTGCAATTCCAGTAACTCTTCCACCTGATTTGAAATTAGAATTGAGTCTTCCTCTTGGTCGTACTGGTGCCCTGTAAGGATTGGCGATACTTGGTGGACCTTCTGCAGTATTGATTGCATTGATTCTTGCGTTCTTAGCATAATTAGCTCTTATGTTTTGGCCAACAGCTCCTGATTGATCCCCGTGTCCTCTCATTCGAGGTGAAATCCAATTTGATACTTTAGCTGGAGAAGTGACTACTTTATTTGCACCAGGATAATTTGTTCCTGTTACATCACCTGTGTACGCTGCATCAGAAGTAAATTTTGCTTTATCACTTCCAGATACACCTTGTGCAGTTCCTCTTCTTTTCATTAAAGCCGCAGCACCTAAGCCAGCAGCTAATAGCCCTAAAATTTTTCTATTTCGTTTTCTCGATTTTTTCGACATAGTGTTATCCTTATATGTAAACTGTTAATGAATGTCCACCTTATTTTTTACCTTTACCATTCCTAAATATTTGTGTTCCCTTTATCCCAAAAATGCTGGCGCAGACAAGGATCCATAAATTTGTAAACCAGCTCGGCAGTGCCTGGAAATGCTCGAAGAACACTTTTATCTTGTCCATGGCTGCCGGATCGTCTGACCAGACCCCATATGCGAGCACCAAAATTGGGAGTGTGAGAATCGCAAGGACTACCTCGTCCTTAAAATCTTTGTCTCGGGATTCTAAAAGTTTGCCCTGGTAAGCCTCCTCACCGCGAGACATTTTAACGGCGTGCATGTGCTGTGCATCAGCCATAGCCATCTTTGTCTCTTGACGCTTTTTATAGATGTGAGTACCTGCGTTGAGAGCTAATTTAATAGCACTAAACCACATACTACCACCAACTTACTTTAGACTTTTTCGAAGCTAACATTCTTCTTTGGCCACCAACTTTATTTACAACTGGCTCACCTTTAGGAACTTTAACTTCTACTGCTTTTCCATAACCATCACTATTGACATTAAGTGTGTTTGACATATCCGCTTTTGGCGTGTCAGACACAACTTTACCAATAAAGTTTGGGTTATTTTTTGTCCAAAATGTTTTTCCTTTTGACATATTTTTCTCCTACTTGTTTAATATACTATCTTCTAGGCCCTTTCAAGATCTTAACGTCTTCTTGTTTTATCATATCGTTAAGTAATTTAGCATCTTGTGACATAGCCTGTTTTTGCAAAGATGTATCAGCTCTTAGTTGAGCTAATTCTTCATTTTGAGCTAATTTCTCATCAAATTGATCTTGGCCCATTAATTGTTTAGATTTATCTAAATCAAGTTTTTCTTGGCCCAGATCACGTTTAGATTCGTCATCCATAGCTCTTAAATCTAGTTCTCTTGCTTTTAATTTAGCAATTGGGTCGTTTCCGAACTCACCCATAATTTTATTTTCTTCATTTTTGAATTCTTCGGTCATTTCAGCAATTAATTTTGCTTTTCTTGCTTCTAAATTCATGGTCATAGTAATAATTTGTTGTTGATACTGCGGATCTTGTTGCAACATTGGATTTTGCTGTACCATTTGTTGCATTTGCATCAATTGTTGAATTTCTTCTCTAAATTCTACTTCTAATTGTTCTTGTGCCATCAAAGAAATGTGTTCAAAAATGTTTTTTTCTAATGCAGCCATAACTGGAGGTGAATTTCGTGCAATATTAGTCGCCATAAAGTTTAAATGGGTCGTAATGTGCGCTTGATGGTCTTGTCCTTTGAAAGCTTGGAACGGTTTTCCACTCATTGCTAAAATATTTTCAGTTGCAGGGTCCATTGGAGTCGGTTGAGGCGGTGGTGGTAAAATTTTATCAATATTTTTTACACCAATCGCAGTATACATTGCTCTATATGCTTCATAAAGGTTGTGCATTTTAGGATTTGACATTGCAAGTTGCAATTCTGTCTGTGCCATTGAAATTCTTTGTGATTGAGAAAAAATATTTGGGTCTGCAACAGGTAAAATATCTACCTTGTCATCAAAATCTGTTTGTTTAATTTGTCTTTGTCCACCAACAACGTCGTAAGGGTATTCGGGTGGTAAGTATTGTTTAAATACTCCCGCTAGTAATTTAAATTCGCTCTTCATCGCCACATACAATCTCTTATGTATGGCTGACATGACTCTCGAACCACGTTCTAAAAGAGCTATAGTCGTACCAACAGCTGCTTGTTGGTTGCCGTCCCCGACCTGCATGTCAGCGATGGCGGCAAATCGTTGCCCTGCCTGTACCACTATACCCATCAACTGTAATAAAGTTTGTGATGGCTCTTTAAATGGTAAAGGCATAAATGCATCTTTGATACTTCCTCCAGGTGCATCTACATCTCTGAATTCTCCAGGCTGTATAGCTTGTGCCTCATCTCTAACACGGATTCCTCTTTGTTTAAATCCTGCCGGTAAATTACTTAAAGTTCCTGCGTCAAGTAGTTGACGTAATGCAGTAGTTGCCGTTCTCGACAATCCACCTATCATATGAATTAATCCAAAACCATAAAACCCTAATCCAGGTAAAAATTTAAAATGAACAAAATAATCTATTTTATTTTTTTGTGGATCTTCTACTTTATAATTTCTTCTAATCGATAGAATCTGTCTATTTCCCATTTCAATGGTAACAATGTATGGAAGTTTAATTCCAGTCCCTTCACCAGTTGAATCTTTGTCTTCAAAGCCTTCTAAATCTAAATCAGTGTGTATTTCTAAAATAGAAAATACATCTTCGTCTCTAGTTTTTTTAATTCCTTCAAGTTCTCTTTCTTTTTTCTCTACTTCTGTTTCTTGATTGTAACCAGGTGTTAAATCTACGTCCATGTAGAAACCTGCTACTTGTTTTTTTCTTACATCATTCTCTGACATTTTAATTACATGCACAACTGCTTCGGCATCTTCTAAAGATGTAGCAGTGTATGGTACAACTAAATCGTCAGCTGGAACAAATTTTGAAACAGCTCTGCCTAAAAGCTCGTCATAGTAGACTTTCTTAAAAGCAGAGCCACTAAGAGGGAGATAAAAAAGCATTGTGTCGAACTCGGGTTCGTACTCTTTCATCACATCCATGAGCTGATAGTTCATGAATTCTTTAACTCTTTGCGACTGATCTTCTCTTGCTCTATCCGCAAGTCCAATTATTTGTGTATGTACTGGACCAGTTGCTGGAAGTAATTCTTTATAAGCTTGCGCTTGAAACTGTGTAACTGATTCTGCTAATACTGGGTGAGTTGCACCACTAGCACCTTGAAATGGTTGAGTTGGATTTTCATATTTAAATCCTAAAAGATCTAAACCTTTTGTGTAAGTATCTTCCCACGCTTTTCTAGAAGATTTATATTGTTCGTAATTTCCTACTAATTCAGAACCTAGTTTTCCTAAAACATCGTCGGGTAATAATTCTGCTAAATTGTCAAAATGGCCTTCTCCTCCAGGTCGGTTAACCGCTTCTGGATCAAAATTAATTGTTGCACCACCATCGTCTTCTTGAGTTACTTCAACATCATCAGGACCAACTTGCTCTTTAATAGTTTCTTCTTGAGCAACTTCGACTTCTTCTTCGCCAGGTACTTTAATTTCAGTATTTACGTTTGGTAATGGTTTGTCTATGTCTGCCATTTATATTCTCCGAGTTCTCTATTGTTTTAACTTGTTTTGTAGGAACATTCAACCCCTGTGAGTCAGGTCCCTTTAAAGGTGGGATCTCCTTCCATTTTACATGTGGCATATTTATCACAAGAGTTTTATTCTTCACTAAACCACCCCCTCTTGTTTCTCCAGTCATCAAATTTTTGAAGACCTTGAATCCCTAATGAAGCAGCTAAACCATAACCACCAAATCTCGATAATCCCCTTAATGCTGTAGGACTCAAACCCATTCTCATAATTTTAGACACCGTTGGACTTGCAAATCTTGTAGCTTCTTTTGTTAAGCTTGAGGCAAAAGTCGGTCCTAAATAATTCCATGGATTAGTTGCAATATCCGTTGGAGAATCTCCTTGTGCAATTTGACCTGCAATATGTAGTGGTTCTAATGCAGCTAAACCTAATGGTGTTGCAGTTGCTGCTAAACCTTTTCCAAGTACACCTTTTAATCCTAAAGCGGCTCGCACTGGACCCACTCCTTTTTCCATAGGTCCTATAAGTTTATCTGGACGAATTGCTCTTCGGGCTTTGTAAAGTTCTGCTCCTCCAGGAACCATTCCTACTGCAGTCACTGCACCAAGTGTAGGTAGTTGCCAATCTAAAATTTCTGGACTTTCTTCTGGTGTTTCATCAATTGGATTTGTTACCATAGAGATTAACATATTTTTCTGTTGATCTTCGTTAGATAAATAAGTTGTTGGATCATCGTTCATGAATGTTTTAACAAGACCTGCACCTGCTGCACCAACTGCTGCAATCGCACCGTACTTACCGCCACGTTTTACAAAGTTTAAAAAACCTGTTGCAGAGTTTTTAAATTTTTCTATTCTACTTGCTTTTTGTGCTAATTTTTCTGGTTCCTTTTGTATTGCTTCTTCAACAGCATCAACACAAGTTAATGTTCCACCCGTCGCTCCTTTAGCTCTAACTAAACTACAAATTTGACCGCCCGCTACTGCATCTGCTCTTGCATCATCAAAAAAATTTAGGTTTGATATAACTCTTGTTTGTTCTGTCTTACCTATTTTCTCGGCCGCCTTTAAAGCGTTTTTTCTATTTATTTCAAAAAATTTAGCTTTGTTTATATTTTCAAATTCCTCTGCAGTGTTCCAAGTTTTTTTGTTTTTCCATTTTTTTACAAACTCGTTAATCTCTCTTTCAGTTTTGCCAGGAAATTCATCAAACATATCTATAGTTAATCTATCTCCTCCAAAAGTTGAGGCGCCACTCAATGTAACTTTTTTAAATCCTTGTGATTGAGAAGCTAGTCTAACTAATAAAGCATCTGCCTGTTCTAATAATTTTTTCTTCCTTGCCGGTGGTAAGTTTTGTTTTTTTAACTTTTCTATTTTTTCAGAAACTTTTCTAATTTTAGAATCAAGCCCCTTTCCTTCTGAAGACATGGCTTGATTAATCTCTGCCGGAGTATAAGCTAATCTATCTCCCGTAATTAACTCTATTCCAAAAACATTTCCAGTATGACCTAAATGGGCTTTAGTAGTTCCTGTATGAGGACCTGAATAATATCCACCTTTCTTTGTAATAGCTGTAGACTTTGCTTGCTTATCTAAATATCTTTTCTTCTTTTGTTCATCTAAAGTTTTAAGATCAGGTGGTGGATTTTTAATTGGGTTTTTTATTCTATATTCTTTTACAGCTTTAATAGCATCTGTTTCTTTTCCAAACTCGGTAGATAAAACTGTTTTATCATTAACAACAATGGCTGCTCTATATAAATCTTTTGTTACTCCAGTTGGTTTGTAAGTGCTGGGTTGATTTCTGCTACCTATTACTTCTTTAAATTTTTGTTTTATAACATTATTTGTTTTTGTAGATTCACCGACTTTAACTAAAAACTTATCTGCTTTTGGTGGTTCTTTTGGTTGAAGGTTTGCTAATTTTGTTTTTTCAATTAATTTATCTTTTTTAGTTAAAGCGTTTTTAGCAGCTTCTTCACTTCTATAAAATTTAGTTCCTTTAAAATCTTCGTAATTAGAATCTTTTCTAAAAATAATTTTAAACTTAGCCCAACTAGGAGCACCATACTGACTAAAGTCTCTGTTGGTTACAGTTAAGATTACGTTTCTATCGGTCATTAGACCTCCAGGATCTGGGCTAGTCCGCCATGTTTGAATTCTGGAATGTCATCAGGATTGAATCTTGGATCATCAGTTGGAAATCCAGCTTTGTCTTTTGTGAAACGAACGTTATCGACAAATTCTTCTATCACTACTCTATCAGAGTTTAATGGAATTCTTTTTGCAATAGTATCACCAAAATATTTCTTAACTATAATCAATGGATCTCCTAAAGCACCACCGCCGCCTTCTGTAATGTATTTATAATCTGTTGGACTAATAACGCTTTCTAAAGTTCCACCCGAACCTGGTGGTAATAAATCTGTTTCTTTTTTTAACATAGTAAATAAAAATTCTCTAGCTGCTGCTCTTTTCTTTGGCACATCAACAGAAGCCGTAACTCCTGAATTTCTATAAAGGTCGTCCACATAACCTGTAATGAATTCTGTCCCTGCTTTATTCTTTGTCATAGTTTCAAGAGCGTCTATTTCATTTGTTCCTCTAGGTTTATAAATATTTTCATATTCTTTCATTGCATTATCTAGTTTTGATGAAGTACCTTTAATATTTTCCATTTGACCTTCAACACGACTCATTAATGGTGAAACCGTTTCTGCTGGTGCAACTTCTTCTTTTATAATTCTTAAATCATCATCTGTTTTTCTAGTTTGTCTTAAAGCACCTAAACCTTCTTCTGTTAAGTCCCTGGTCCCTGTTGCCATGTCCGTGATGTTTGCGACTTGTCTAGGGTTATAAAACTCATCGAGCTTTAACATGTTCTCGTATAACTTTCCTGCTTGAACGTCGTTTAACTTATCAGCCGTTAAATAACCGATAGAACTTTTTAATTCTTCTAATACTTTTGATTTACCTAAACTACCTACAGCTTCTATATTAAGTGTAGAGTCTATGAAACCTTCTGGACTTTTACCTACTCCTAAGAAACTAACATTGGATCGGGTACCAAGGACCTCTCCTACATTGCCTCCTAGTTTGGAGTATAATTTTATAATTGAATCTACTAATGCTTTTTTAGCCATAATACTTTACTTGTCCTCTTACAATAGGCTCATCTTTATAATCTTCAGGATGACGAACCAAACCGCCCTGTCTAATTCGCATAATGGCCTGTGTCGTACTATCGACGTAGTCATCATGATCTCCGAATGGAAAAGAAGCGCACTCTTCCACTACTTCCTGGGCAAAATGCTCATGCATCGGGGCCCAGATTTTTCCGCTTTCAAAAAGCGGAGCTACGGAATTTACTCTTGTATGCTTATCATTTCCTTTGCTCGGAGTAAAGTTAATAACTGGGATGTCCATTTGCCTTAACTCGTGAGTCAAAGGCAGTCCTGAAGCTTTTGCTTCAATGATGACCATGTCAGGATTCCAGTTTCTGTATTCTTCCAGAGCCACTCTCCGGAGTTCAGGGAACTCGTACCTGCCTTTAAAGGCGTTCAGTAAAATTATGTTTTGTCCCCGGTCCTCGGTTGTATAGACGCCCCACATGGTTATGGCGCTATAGTCGGCTGTCGTTGATTTTGTAAATGCTGTATCCATAGACATTACAATATAGTCTAATTTAGGTGGGTATTGTTCTTCGTAATCTCTCCACCATTCTCGTTTTAAAAGAGCCCCTTCTTCTGCTGTCGGGGATTGCATATATTGGGCCAACCAGTTGGAAACGGGGATCGAGGCTTTTGTTTTAAGAAGTTCTTCCTCTTTCCAGTATTCAGGCCAAACAGGTTTTCCATTAGGAAGTAACGCGGGTAATTCCACAACTTCCCATTGATCGGAACCATCTTCAGTTTGAGCTTTTAATAATTGACCGGTTAGATCTTTTGTAGACCATCTAGTCATAACGATTACAATTGATCCACCAGGTTGAAGCCTTTGTCGGGGACCAGCTGTATACCAAGTCATTGCTTTCTCAAAAGCTTTTCCATCTCCTTTTAAATCTTGTTCTTTATGCGGATCATCAATGATTAATAGATTAGCACCCCTTCCAGTGATCGCTCCGCCAACACCAGCTGCAAAGTATTCTCCACCTTGTTCGGTTTTCCATTTCCCTGCTGCCTGACTATCTTCTTGAAGTCTAGTGGTAAACAGTTCCTGGTAATTCTTTTCATCAACTAAGTTTTTAGTCTTACGTCCAAAGTCAATTGCAAGATCGGCTGTGTGAGTTGCTTGGATTATTTTCAATTTTGGGTTGTTCCCGATCATCCATGCAGGGAGCAGGTACGAGGCAAACTCCGACTTTGTGTGTCTTGGCGGCATGTTAATGATTAGTCGTTTAATTTTCCCGTTAGCGAGATCATTAAATTTTTTATTAATAATTCTATGGTGGGACCCCTCTATAAATTCAGGCCAAACGTACTTAACAAAACTTAAAAAATTTTTTGTAATATTTGGTTTAGCGTCATCCAATGCTACGCTTCTTTCAAGTTCTACTAATTTAGCACTTTCTTCTGGGGTCAATCCCTCTAAATTTTTTGTAATATTTTGTGTATCTTGCATATCTCAAATATGTTTTGAAAAGTTATACCTTAACCGTCTGTATTAATCAATAAAGGGTAAGGTTGGGACCCCTTTTTTATTTAAAAGGGTGGGCCCTCCCTTTTCCCCGATCAGGGTGGGCCCGCCCGTGGTACCTCTATAAAAATGGGGTGGGCCCGCCCAAAAAAAGGTGACATTTTTGCAACAGGTGTTGCATGTTTGCCTGCGACATTATGCGTGGGATTATGTGGGATTAATACTTGACACACTATCTGTGGTATATGCAATTACTGCATACATTTATAACGAGTAATACTAGGGGATATTACTCCCCTAATATTTATGGCTTTATTACTCTTGCGAGTTCTTTAATGTGATTGATGTTCTTGTTGATGTGTATGGTACTCGGTTGCTCTCGCCATTACTCCATTGATGTCTATACTCTTGTGATTTTGTTTTCTCAACTTTGATTGGAGTTTCACTTGGTTCTTTAACTGGTCTTAAGTTAGCAACCTCTTGTCTAAACTTGTGTAAGAATTGAAACAAGCAACTGTTATTACAAAAGTAATTAAAGATTGATTGACCTCTCCAATGGCTATCAATTTTAATCTTAACAGTTCTTAAAACTTTATTGTCTCCTGAACCACGAACCCTTGATTGCGTTTCAATCTTATGGCAATCAGGATTATGACACCAATTATAATCACTCATTTATTAGCCTTTATCAAACCAAGAACTGTTGCATTGGTAAATTTAATTTCTTCCCTATATTCATTGAATAGTTTTTTAACTAACTTAATTAAAACTTTATGCCCAACATCAGTTGCAAAAGGGAGTTTGGAATCTTCTCTTATTGCTTTAACTATTTGTTTTTCCATTTCAGTTAATGTTATCATTTTTATTTCTTTCAAAAGATTTGTTTAATTGTTCCAGTTTAAAAAGTTTTATTTCTGCTTGTCTTTCAAAATGAATTGAAACAAGAAATAAAACAAAGCCAAAAACAATTAGCCCTATACCGAAGTATAGGACTAAATTGTAATCTATCATATTAAAATGGCACTTCTGATGAAGTGTCTTTCACTTCATCTTTTAATATTAAAGGTTTTTCATCAACTGCTTTATTATGATGATAAACTACCTTCTCTATAATAGTAGAAATATCACTTACTATAAAGTAAGTTCTATTTTTTCTGTCATTCAAAGCGTCTAAATGCACTTTAAATGTTGTTGCTTGTTCTATTGTGTTCGCCTCTTTTGTAATTGAATAACTATCGCTATTCTCGCCATAGTTTGTTCTTTCAATTACTAGCCATATTTTTTTTGTCATATTATCCTTCTATTGTTTGAGTTGCTTTAATTGTCATTGGATTTTTAGCCATTCTCCATTGATTGCCCTTTTCATCTGGAGTTGCGTCATTATCCCAATAGATAAAACAAACAATTCCATTTTTGGAAATGAATGCTTTGCCTACTGTATCTGTGTTTGGTTTTAACCAACTACCATTTCTTGTAATAATCTTATTATGCTTTTTAGCAAAATAAGTTACGACAAAATTATCTGGTATGTTGTTTATATCTACTTTATTTGTCATTTTTCCTTTCTGTTATATCTGGGAGTATATACTATTACTCCCAGATTGTCAATAGTTAGAAAAAATTAATTTACAACCTCTGATTGTTGCATATATGCCATTCTTTCTGCAATCTTTTCTGCTTTAGTTTTAACTCTCTTATTCTTCATTCCTTTTATTCTATCTGCTAGATTTTTAGGATTATAGATTACAAGCCCAGTTGAGTTTGTTC
>Ga0255049_10002075_pt1 | contig 10707 bp, 8 predicted proteins | sample JV7_2_3_MG_FD_183615 | JGI IMG/M metagenome (GOLD analysis project Ga0255049, IMG submission 183615) | Seawater microbial communities from Jervis Inlet, British Columbia, Canada - JV7_2_3 | ecosystem: Environmental > Aquatic > Marine > Inlet | place: Canada: British Columbia | collected 2016-10-06
GTCAGGACGCGCCGCCCCCGAGTGGCTGGGCGAAATCCGGTCGACCGCCGCCCGTGCCCCCGACAGCGTCGGCAACCTGCTTGATCAGCTCACCTGCCTTCCACTCGGCGACGAGATCGGAGGTCACTCCCAGCGCCAGTGTCGCCTTGCCTCCCTGCCGCGTCGCCAGCAGGATCACTCCCGACCCGATCCGCTGCTTGAGCTCGTCGAGCAGGGTGCGGAGCTCCTTGGGGTTGGCCTCCGGAACCTCGACGGCGATCACGCGCAGCCCGCCGATTTCCTCGACCTCCTGCAGGGGATCCGCGCTTCCCCCTCGTCGCAGCTGGGCGCGCACCTTCTCGAGCTGCCGCTCCAGCTCCCGCTGGCGCTCCAGCAGCCGCCGCACCCGCTCGGGCAGCTCCGCCGGCGCCGCGCGCAGCAGCTCGGCTGCCTCGCGCAGCTTCTGGCCCTCCTCCCGTGCGTGCTCGATCACGCCGAAGCCCGTCTGCGCCTCGATGCGCCGCACGCCCGCACCGATCGCGGACTGCGCGATGATCCGGAAGCAGCCAATATCTCCCGTGGCCCGAGCATGTGTACCTCCACACAGCTCCGTGGAGGGACCGAAGTTCACGACACGAACAAGGTCCCCGTATTTCTCCTCGAAGATGGCGATCGCGCCGTCCTCGATGGCCCGCTGGTAGGGCTTCTCGGCCACCTGCGCCGGAATGTTCCGGAAGATCAGGTCGTTGACGAGATCCTCGGTCTCTCGGATCTGGTCATCGGTGAGCGGACGATCATGGGTGAAATCGAAACGCAGCCGATCCGACGCCACGAGCGAGCCCGCCTGGCTGACCTGGGGACCGAGCACCTTGCGCAACGCCCAGTGGAAGAGATGCGTGCCCGAGTGGTTGCGCACGGTCGCCGCTCGCTTCTCGGCATCCACGCGCAGCTCGACCTCGTCGCCATGGCGAAGCGTGCCGAGGCGGACCCGGCCCACGTGCACGACCAGGCCATCGATCACGCGGCGTGTATCCTCGACCTCCACGCGTCCCTCCGGACCCTCGATCACGCCCACGTCGCCGACCTGACCTCCGCTCTCCGCATAAAAGGGCGTCGTGCCGACCACGACCTCCACCGAATCGCCCTCGGAGACCTCCGAAACCTCCTCCCCACCACGGATCAGGCCCGCCACCGGCGCGCGCCCTTCGAGCCGCTCATAGCCTCTGAAGGCGGGCTTGATGCGGGCGGCGATCGCGTTGTAGATCTCGCCGGGCGCCCCCTCGCCCGAGCCCTTCCATGCTGCGCGTGCGCGCTCGCTCTGCTCGCGCATGCACGCCTCGAACGCGACGACGTCGTAGTCGAGCCCGTGCCCGCTCAAGATGTCCTCGGTGAGGTCGGCAGGAAAGCCGTAGGTATCGTAGAGCTTGAACACGACCTCTCCGGCGAGACCCCGGCGGCGCTCCCGGCGCGCGCGCTGGACCTCCTCGTCCAAGAGCTCGAGACCCCGGTTGAGTGTTCTCAGAAAGCGCTCCTCTTCGCGCCGAATCGTGTCTTCGATGAACGGCCGCCTCTCAACCAGCTCGGGGTACGCAGCAGCCATCCCCTCCACAACACGCCCCGCCACCTGGTACAGGAACGGCTCCTCCAACCCGAGCAGCACGCCGTGCCGGGCCGCCCGCCGCAGCACGCGTCGCAGCACGTATCCCCGTCCTTCGTTCAGGGGCAGCACACCATCCCCGATCAGGAACGCGCAGGCGCGCGCGTGATCCGCCACCACGCGCAGGGAGACATCCGTATCCGGGTCGCGACCGTATGCTTGTCCGGAGATATCTGAGATCTCCTCGATCAAGGGTCGAAATAGATCGGTGTCATAAGTGCTCTCCACGCCCTGCAGCACCGCGGCCAGCCGCTCGAGACCCATTCCGGTGTCGATCGAGGGCCGAGGCAGTGGCTTGCGCTCCTGCTGCGCGGTCTGATCGAACTGCATGAAGACCAGGTTCCAGAGCTCGAGGAAACCGTCGCCCGAAGGATCGCCGCCCGAGCGGAAGGCCTCAGGATCGACGATCAAGTGGATCTCCGAACACGGACCGCAGGGGCCGGTCTCGCCCATCTGCCAGAAGTTCTCCTTCTCGTCCAGGCGGTAGATGCGTTTCTCCGCGAGCCCGATCTGATCGTGCCAGACCGCGAAGGCTTCATGGTCATCGCGAAAGACGGAGGCAACCAGGCGATCCCCGTCGATGCCGAACACATTCACCAGCAGGTCCCAGGCATACTCGATGGCTTCCTTCTTGAAGTAGTCGCCGAACGAGAAGTTTCCCAGCATCTCGAAGAAGGTGTGGTGTCGAGGCGTGCGGCCCACGTTCTCGAGATCGTTGTGCTTGCCCGAAACCCGCATGCATTTCTGAACGCTGGCGGCGCGGCGATGATCCCGGCTCGCCTCACCCAAAAAGACGCGCTTGAACTGGACCATCCCCGCGTTGGTGAACATGAGCGTGGGATCTCGCTCGGGCACGAGCGAGCTCGAGGGAACCACGCGATGGCCCCGCTCCTCGAAGAAGCGCAGGAACGCTTTTCTGATCTCTGCGCCGGTCATCGCGAGAGAGGATACCAGCAGCGTCGCCTGCCGCTAACCCGTCAGGCCGGCCTCAGAAGCGTTCGATCTTGAGATTGGGGTCCGAGCCCGTGATGTCGACGTCGCCCTCCCCGGGCTGCTTCTCGAAGTCCTCCCAGGTGCTGTCCGAGGTGGCCGAGATCCCCTTGAAGCGCAGCGCAAAGTCGTCCGGGTTGGTAACGTAACGCAGACAATCGTCGTACTTGACGAGTCCGCGCTTGAGCAACGACATCAACGACTGATCAAAGGTCTGCATGCCGTAGGTGGTGAAGCCCTTCGCGATGGCGTCGGGGAGCTCCTTGTTGCGATCCTTGTCCGCGATGCACTCTCGGATGCGCGCGGTCGAGACCATGATCTCGACCGCGGGGACGCGGCCTTTCCCGTCCGCGCGCGGCACCAGGCGCTGGCTGATGATCCCGGTGAGAATGCTGGCCAGCTGGAGTCGGATCTGGACCTGGTTATGGGGCGGGAAGACGGAGACGATACGGGTGATGGTCTCCGCGGCATCAATCGTGTGCAGCGTGGACATCACCAGATGCCCGGTCTCGGCGGCCGTCATCGCGGTCTCGATCGTCTCGAAATCGCGCATCTCCCCGACCAGGATCGCGTCGGGGTCCTGCCGCAGCGCCGCCCGCAGCGCACGCGCAAAGCCCGTCGTATCGACACCGATCTCGCGCTGATTCACGACCGAGCGCTTATCGCGGATCAGGAACTCGATTGGGTCCTCAATCGTCATGATGTGACAGGTCTTGTGCGTGTTGATGTGGTCGATCATGGCCGCCAACGTCGTCGACTTGCCCGATCCGGTCGTCCCCGTCACCAGGATCAGGCCGCGGGGCTCCATGGCGATCCGCTCCAGGACCTTCGGGAGCTCGAGCTGCTGCAGGCTCCTCACGCCGAAGGGGATCACCCGGAAGACGATTCCGATCGTCCCCCGCTGCCTGAAGGCATTGACCCGGAAGCGACCGACCCCGGCGATCGAGTAGGCCAGGTCGACCTCATGAAACTTCTCGAAGTGGACCTTCTGGGCCGGGGTCATGATGGACTCGAGCATCCGCTCGAGGTGCTCGCCGCTCAGCCGCTGGCTGCTCTTGAGGGGCACGAGCGCGCCATCGACGCGAAACAGGGGCGGCAAACCCGCCTTGAGGTGGATATCTGAGGCTTCCCCTGAGACCGCAGGCCTCAGAATGTCATTGAGTTTCATACCCGCCACCTACTCCCGGCTCACGCAGTCGGAGCTTGCGGCTGGATCGACTCAACGGGTTGAATTCTTGAACTATTTTCCGACGCCGGGGCTCGGCCAGGAGGGCGACTCAAGAGTCGCCCTCCGCGCGCGGAGGCGAGCGCGCTGCGCGCACCGCTACGCGGCTCGCCGATAACGCGCTAAGACGGCTAGGAGCGAGCCAAGACGAAGTCTTGGGTCACGCTCCTAGCCCTCCGCACTCTCTTTGGCTTCGACCGGTACCTTCTGCTTTATCCCGGCGTGCGCGTAGACGAGCTCGCACAGGCGGCTCAGGACCTCGGGGTTCTCTCTCAGGAAGCGCTTGGCGTTCTCCCGTCCCTGCCCGATGCGGGTGCCCTCGAAGCTGTACCAGGTTCCGCTCTTCTCGAGCAGCCCGCCCTCCGCAGCCAGGTCGAGGAGGTCGCCCTCGCGGGAGATACCCTCGTTGAACATCAGGTCGAACTCCGCCTGGCGGAACGGTGGCGCGCACTTGTTCTTCACCACCTTCACCCGAACACGGTTGCCGATGGACTCCGTGCCGTCCTTGATCTGACCGATGCGGCGCACGTCGAGACGCACCGAGGAGTAGAACTTGAGAGCGTTACCGCCGGAGGTGGTCTCGGGATTGCCGAACATGACGCCGATCTTCATCCGAATCTGATTGATGAAAATCATCGCCGTGCTGGAGCGGGCGAGGTTGCCCGCCAGCTTCCTCAGCGCCTGACTCATCAGTCGGGCCTGCAGGCCCACGTGATGGTCGCCCATCTCGCCTTCAATCTCCGCCCGAGGCACCAGCGCCGCGACCGAGTCGATCACGACCAGCTCGATCGCCCCCGAGCGCACCAACATGTCCGAGATCTCGAGCGCCTGCTCGCCCGTGTCGGGCTGGGAGACGAGCAGCTCCTCCGTGTTCACGCCGAGCTTGGCCGCGTAGGCTACGTCCATGGCGTGTTCGGCGTCCACGAACGCGGCCACTCCGCCCTGCCGCTGGCACTCCGCGATCGCGTGCAGCGCGAGCGTCGTCTTACCCGAGGACTCGGGCCCGAAGATCTCGATCACGCGGCCGCGCGGCAGCCCGCCCACGCCGAGCGCGATGTCGAGCGAGGGTGAGCCCGTCGGAATGACCGGGATCTCTCGGTCGATGAATTCCTTGCCCATCACCATGATGGCGCCCTTGCCGAACTGCTTCTCGATCGACGCCACGGCCAGCTGAATGGCCTGGTCCTTGGCCTTCTTGGGATCCTTTTGCTCTCGCGCCATGCCGTTTTCTCCTACATCTCCGGGACGAGGTTGGTGGGTTGAGCTTCCGCCCTGTGGAGGGGAAGGCGGGCCAGGGGTACGTAACGAGCTCCGGTGGGGGAGAGCCGGCTCTCATAGAGTACGACTTCCTCGATCAAGAAGGGCCTCCCGTCCGCACACGGGACCGGGGCCAGCGGCAGGGGGACGGGCTGACGCAGGCGTCCGAGCGTGAGGTGGGTCCGAAACGGCCGCCGCTCCCGCTCCACCCCGATCTTTGAGGCGGCCGCGTCGAGCTTGCGCGACAACCGGGCCAGCTCGCCGGCACCGGCCTGCACGCCCAGCCAGACCACGCGCGCGCGGTGCACGTTGGGAAACGCGCCGAGCCCCCCTAGCCGCACCTCGAATCCACTCACACGCTCGAGCTTCGCACTCAGCGCAGCGATCAGCTTGGGAACGCGGTCGGACTCGACATTGCCCAGGAACTTGAGCGTCAGGTGGAGGTTCTCCTCGGGCACCCAACGCACCTCCCGCGGAGAGCTCTCGCGCAACCGGCCCATCACCTCCATGGCCTGGGCGCGGGCGTGCGGCGCCAGCTCCACGGCCAGGAAGCTTCGCAGTGAATCACCGCTCACGAGGCGCTTCGCCGCGGCCCGCGTAGGCGCGGAAAGGTCTCGTTCCCGATCTCGAGCCCCAGCAGCCGGCGCCGGATCCAATCCAGCGCCAGCTGGCTAGCGAGTAGCTTGTTCCTCGCCCGGTCACGCATGAGTTGGTAGCGACGAGCCAGGGTCCCCTCCGCGTCGCTGAGCGCCACGCATACCGTGCCCACGGGCTTCTCGGGAGTGCCGCCATCCGGTCCTGCGATTCCGGTCGTGGCCAGGCCCAGGTCCGCTCCTGTGCGACGGCGAACGCCCTCCGCCATCTGCTGCGCCACGGGCTCTGAGACCGCGCCGTGCGCCTCGAGATTGGCTTCCGAAACGCCGAGTTCCCTCACCTTGGCCTCGTCCGCGTAGCTCACCATGGCGGCGATCAGGTAGGCGGAACTGCCAGGTACGTCGGTGATGCGGCTGGTCAGAAGCCCGCCCGTGCACGATTCGGCCACGGCCAGAGTGAGCTTTCGCTCCCGCAGCAGCTCTCCCACGATCTCTTCCAGCGGGCGTTCGCCCTCGCCCAGAAGAAGCTCCCCCAGCCGCAGGCGGATCTGGTCGACCACGCCGCGCAGCTTCTCCTCCGCCGCGGCCTCGTCCGCTGCGCGCACGACCACGCGCACCAGGTTGTCCGGGAACTGCGTGCGGAAGCCGAGCGTAACGCCGGGATCCCCGCGCGCGAGGTCGTCCAGCTCGCGATCCAGCGTGGACTCTCCCAGGCCGAAGGTTCGCAGCAGCAGGGCCCGCACCACCTCCCCCCGACCCAAACGGGCCTGGAGACGCGGCAGGATTTCCTCATCGGTCATGCGCCGAAGCTCGAGCGGAACGCCCGGCGCGAAGAAGAGCAGTGCGTCCTCCGCCTTCAGCATGAACCCGGGTGCGGTCCCAAGCGGGTTGGGAAGCACCTCGGACCCCTCCGGGAAGTCCGCCTGCTTGGCGTTGTTGTCGGACATCTCGCGCCCAACCGAGCGGAAGAAGGCCTCAATCCCCTTGAGCACGATCGGATCACGAACCAGGGGCCGACCAAACGCGCGTGCCGCGCACTCGGTGGTGATGTCGTCGCGCGTCGGGCCCAGGCCCCCCGACACCAGTACCGCGCGCGCGTGTGCCGCCCCCGCACGGAGCACCTCTTCGATCGCGGGCGCCTCGTCGGGCACCGAGACGTGGCGGGCGGTCTCCAGATCGAGCCTCAGCAAGCGCTCCGAGAGGAAGGACTTGTTGGAGTCGACGATCTCCCCTCGCAGGAGCTCGTCGCCGATCGTGACCACCCAGGCATCCGCTCGCGTCACCCGATCCCCCCCGGAAGGAGCCCGCGCCAGAGGACCTGACCCACGAGGTTCGCGTAGAGGCCGGCGACGAGATCGTCCGTCATCACGCCCAGCCCCCCGGGGAGCGACTCCGCGGCGCGCGCGGGCGGTGGCTTCGCGATGTCGAACAGACGGAACAAGAGAAAGCCCGCCAGGGCAACGTCAAGCCGAGGGGGTAGAAACGCGAGCGAGAGCAGCATCCCCGCGACCTCGTCGATGGTGATGCGCCGGTCGTCATGCTTCCCAAAAATGCCCTCCGCGCGCGCCGACGCCCACACGCCCACGGCCGAGAGGCCCCCCACCGCCAGCAGGTAGGCGCCTCCGCCGAGGCCCGCGAGCGGCAGGTAGAGGAGAAGCCCCACACCGGAGCCCACCGTCCCCGGCGCAACGGGCGCGTACCCAGAGCCCGCCCCGGTCGCCACGAAGAGAACCAATTTTCTCATTATATTTCAGGGACTTCTGCCGCTTCTGCGGATGCTAGAGCCCCCCTCCATTGGCTGTCAAGAGAAGCGAAAAAATAGCGAAGAAATGCATCGGCGCCATGGCGGCCACCTGCGCCCAGCAGAGGGGACAGGCCTTTCTCAAGTGGGCACTTGCAGCGACCGATGCGCGTCGCAGGACCGATAACCCCGGGGTGTAGCTCAATGACCGAGGGAAGCCTCGAGACGGAGACCCTGTCTCCGTTGCTCCTCGAGCTCGCACGCGCTCTACGTGCGCGGCAGTTCTATCCCGCCACCCACCCGGTCTGGCAAGACACCCTCGAGCGCACGTCGACCATCTGGCTCGAGGGACTGGCGGGGGTGGAGGAACTTCTGATCGAGCTTCGCAACGGAAGCTTCATGCTCCCCGACGGCACGCCCCTGCGCGGGCCGGGGATCGATGAGGTAGCCAAGAGCCTGCGCCTGCGACGGGTGCGGCGTCTGCGGATTCACCGCGATCTCAAGCCCCAGGAGCTGCTAGCGCTGATTGAGGTGCTCGCACAAACCCCAGAGCATCTCGAGGAGCTGGAGGGGCTGGAGCAGGCCCTGGTGCGAGCCGGCGTTCGGCACATCACCACCACCGAGATCGAGTTCGCGGAGCACTTCGCGCGCGTGAGAGACCGCGCGGAGTCCGAGGATGACGAAGACCGGAGGGTCGATCTCGACGTTGAGGATGACTCGACGGTGGCAGCACCACCTCCGCCTGAGCCCATCCCGCCCGCGGTGTACCCCTCCCCCGAGAGGCTGCGCTCCGAGGCCATCAGCGAGCTCATCAAGCTGCTAGCGGACTTCGAGAAGTGTGACGGGCTCGATGAGTACCGCGAGATCGCGCAGCAGATCCGGGAGCGAGTCACGGCCATGGCCGAAGCCGGGAACGTGACGGACGGCTACCGCGCGGTGCTGGTCTGCGGCCGGCACGCGACGGACGGAACGCGCCGGCGCGAGCTCCGCAGCCAGGCGGAAGAGTGGCTACGCCAGCTCGTCGAGCTTCCCAGGATGCTCGACCTGGTCATCGATCACGCATGCAGCGGAGCCGGCCTCTCGAGCGTACAGGCCACCCAGACGCTGATCTCGTTGGGAGCGAGCGTCGTGCCGAGCCTGCTCGCGCATTACGAGGCGGGCAACAGCGTCGTCCAGAGCCAGATCACGGGGGTCCTCATCGCCATGGGCGAGGCGGCCTTCCCCGTGATCGTGCAGGAGCTCGAGGTGGACTCCCCGGATCGCGCGCGCCGTGCGATCCGCCTGCTCGGCCGAATGCAGAACCCGAACGCTGCGCCGGCTCTGCTCCAGAAGCTGGCCGAGCCCGACGACGAGTTCCAGCGCGATGCGGCACGGGCGCTTGCACGCATTGGAACGGACCAGGCGGTCCAGGGGCTACTGCGCGCCGCCCAGGAGCTTCCGGAGCTGATCTCGGTGGTCACCACGTGCCTGGGAGAGACGCGCAGCCCGGCCGCGGTGCGGGCACTGGGGCATATCCTCGATCCGCAACAAAGGCACCCCGAACACGAGCAAAGGGAAGCGATCCGTAGCCTGGGACGCATTCGCAATCCGGAGGCTCTGGGAACGCTCAAGCAGGTCCTGGAACGACGCACGTTTTTCCGGCGCATGCGAACCCGGCGCCTGCGCATCGCGGCGGCGCGTGCCATCGGGCGCATCGGAGGCGAAGAGGCTTCGCGGTTGCTCGCGCAGCACGCCGAGGAAAACGATGAGCCTGTGCAGACCGCCTGCCGTGAGTCACTCGAGCGGATGTCACGCGCGGGGTCGCGATGAATAGGCAGCGAGCATCGGACTGTCTCACTCAATTGCAGGGTGCGCTGAAGGTCTCGACCCTCTACCCGGACGGCCATCCCGGGATTCAGATCCCGCTGCAGAACTTCGTGCGGGAGCTCTCGGAGCTGCTGCCGTCGGACGGTACGCTCGTACTGGGGATCGTCGACGACGTACTTGCCTTCGGTGAGATTCCGTTCTACGACACCAGCACTGCCTGGCGTGCGCTCTTCATGGCTCTGCAGGCGCGAGGCATCGAGTCGATCGCCTTCAGCACTGGCATCGAGGCAGACGAGGTACTGGGGCTAGTACAGATCTTGAAGGGGAGAGAGTCGGACGAGCCGGAGAATCTCGCCGCCCTGTGGAAGGAGTACGAGATCCGTCACGCCTCCTACACCGAGCTCGCCTCTGACGACGACTCCAGGGCGCGCGCGCGGCGCGCCTATCGAGACTCGCTGAGCATGATCATCGACACCATGACCGAGCTCCGAGCGGGTCGGATCCCATCGACGCGGGCCGCCGTCGAGGTCGTCGACAGAATGCGCGGTATCATCCTCGAGGATCCGAACGCACTGCTGGGCATGACCATGCTGAAGTCCTACGACGACTACACCTACACGCACTCCGTGAACACGTCCATCTTCTGTCTCGCCCTGGGCCTGCAGCTAGACCTGGTTCCGGCGGAGCTTCGTGCATTCGGGATCGCCGGCCTGCTGCATGACGTGGGCAAGGTTCGCACGGCGGAATCCATCATCCGCAAGCCCGGGCCACTCACCGACGAGGAGATGCGGCTGATCAGGCTCCACCCCGAGCTCGGCGCGGAGATCCTTGACAGCATGCAGGGTATGGATCCCGCCGCCCGTACGATGGTCCTCCAACACCACCTCCGTTTCGATCGGCAGGGTTATCCACAGCGTCTGGCAGCGGACGAGATTCACCCCCTGGCCGACGGCGTGGCCATCGCGGACTGCTACGACGCACTGACGACCACCCGACCCTACCAGCGCGCACATCATCCCGGCGAAGCGGTGCGCATCATTCAGGGCCAGGCGGGAACCGCTTATCGGCCCGACCTGGTCGAGCGGTTCGTGGGTATGCTGGGGACCTATCCGGTGGGAGAGGCGGTGCGGCTCACCACCGGCGAGATTGCCGTGGTCGTTGTCCAGAATCCCCTCGACGCCACCGCCCCCAGGGTCCGACTCGCCACGGATCCGGATGGAAACCCGCTGGCAGAGACCCCTGAGCTGGATCTCGCGGAGCCTTCGGAGGCGAAACGCAGGATCGTGGCCGCGCTCGACCCGCTCTCCAAGGGCATCGATGTGGCGGCGATCCTTGAGAACGATCCGGAGCCCGGTAGCTGAGCTGCGCCTCTTCAGGCCGCAGTCTGACCCGGCTCACGTGTCAAGAGCCAGGTGGCCAGGGCGGCTGAAAGAAGCTCGAAGACCAAACAAAAGCGGTG
>Ga0255049_10002076_pt1 | contig 10705 bp, 12 predicted proteins | sample JV7_2_3_MG_FD_183615 | JGI IMG/M metagenome (GOLD analysis project Ga0255049, IMG submission 183615) | Seawater microbial communities from Jervis Inlet, British Columbia, Canada - JV7_2_3 | ecosystem: Environmental > Aquatic > Marine > Inlet | place: Canada: British Columbia | collected 2016-10-06
CGCAACGCGCCGCAAACAGGTTTGTACGAAAAGCTAAAAGATAACTTGCCGTTGATTTTTCTGGCAGGGCTGATCGTCGTATTGTTGTTGGCAGCTTCATGGATGGCGCGAAGGCGGGTTAAGCACGATGAATCATCAACCAGCACACCACCCTCAAAATCCTGGCTGTTAAAGCAGGCCAAACAGGCCTGTCGTCAAAACAGTCAGCAGCAGGCGCTGAATTATTTGTACCAGTGGCTGGGTCATTACGGAAACAACACCGGCGGCGCAATTAGTGAACGGGTCGACGAGTTAAATAACGATGAGCTGAGGCTGAGCTACGATGCGATGATGCAGGCAATCTACTCCAGGGATAAATCCCGATCCACCGTTACCTGTCGCTTCATAGATCAACTCAGCACGGCAATTAAAAAGCAGGACAGGCCGAGTTATACGGTTCAATGGACTGTTGAAATGAAATTGAATTAATGCATGGCCATCTTTGGCAAGCAGAATTGTTGAACGAGAGATGAAAACCCTGGTCACGCGCAGCGGCGTCGGCACCAAGATCGTTTGCCTCGGCAACCTCAAGCAGATCGACACGCCCTATCTCACCGAAACCACGTCGGGTATGACCTACGTGGTCGATCGCTTCAAGCACTGGGAACACAGCGGGCATATCACGCTGATGAGCGTCGAACGATCGCGCCTCGCCGATTACGCCTCGGAAATGCTGTAGCTGGGGTTGCCCGCGCTATTCCGCCAGGGTGATACCGGTGGTATCCGGCGGCGGTGGGTCGGGTTTCTTGGGCGCGGTATCGAGATCGCTGCCGACCGGCGCCACTTCGAGCCCGGCGAGGTCGATATCGGGTTCTTCCGGCTCCTGGTAGTCATCCTGCAGCTCGCTGCCGACCGGCGCGATGGTTGCCGCCAGGTCCTCGATGTCGTCACCGGAAATACCGAGCGGGTCGGTTTGCGGCGGCGGCTCGACCTCGCCGTCATATTTGGTTTCATATTGCGCTGCCGGCGCGGCGGCGCTGGCAGAGCCACTAGTAGCTGTATCTGCGGCGGGAGTCGTGGCGGCCGGTTGGGCTGGAGCGGTCTCGCCTCCCATCACGCCAATTTCGCATTCGGCGCCGGCGCGATTGAGTGCGGTCCTGTATTTTTCCGCGGTAGCCTGGTCGATGTTTTTCTTGATGACGACGCGTCTGCCGGAAAACAACTGCGCCAGCTTGGCTTCATCTGCATTGAACATCTTGGCGAGCCTGCCCCTGACTTCGTCCGCACTGGCGCCTTCGCTGATTTGACCTGAAAACGCGACTTCGAATAATTGATCACTCATGTCATGATTCCCTTTGCTGCTGCACTATACTATAGCTCAAATTCTAACACTCGAAACCATGCCGAAAAACACTGAAATAAGCCGCCTGACGCCGCATGGCAGTATGGATATCCTGTCACAGCTGGAAGTGAGCCAGCTCAAGCAGGGTAACCAGGACGATGGTCTCTACGAAACCTTTCGCCGCTGCGCGCTCGCCGTACTGAATGTCGACAGCGTGACCGACGACGCCCGCGAAGTGCTGGCACAGCACAAGGACTTCGAAATTCGCGTGGTGCAACAGGAACGCGGCGTCAAGCTGGAAATCGAAAACGCCCCGCAGAGCGCATTCGTCGACGGCAGGATCATGACCGGTATCCAGGAACAGTTGTTCGCCGTGCTGCGCGATATCTCCTATGTCAAAAACAAGATTGCCTCGAACCAGATATTCGACACCGCGACCGGCGAGGGAATTACCAATGTAGTCTTTCATATTCTGCGTAACGCGCGCGTACTGGTGCCGGAAACCGTCCCGGACCTGGTGGTTTGCTGGGGCGGGCATTCGATCGGCCGCGAAGAATATGAGTACAGCAAAGAGGTCGGCTACCAACTGGGCTTGCGCCGTCTCAACATCTGTACCGGTTGCGGACCCGGCGCCATGAAAGCGCCGATGAAGGGCGCCGCCATCGGTCACAACAAGCAACGCATCGACCGCGGCCGCTATGTCGGACTGACCGAACCGGGCATCATCGCCGCTGAATCACCCAATCCCCTCGTCAACGAACTGGTCATCCTGCCGGATATCGAAAAGCGACTCGAAGCCTTCGTGCGCGCCGGCCATGGCATCGTTGCTTTCCCGGGCGGCGTCGGCACCGCGGAGGAAATTCTTTACATACTCGGGATACTGCTGAACCCGCAGAATCGTCATATCCCTTTTCCGCTGATCCTGACTGGTCCGGCCAGCGCGAAAGAATATTTCAGGCATATCGATGCATTCATCAAACTGACGCTGGGGGAAGAAGCGCGGCAGCATTACACCATCATCGTCGATAACGCCGCCAAGGTAGCGCGCGAAATGGCGGCCGGACTGGAGTCGGTGCGCAACTTCCGGCGCGAACACGCCGATGCCTATTACTTCAACTGGATCCTGAACATCGACCAGCAGTTTCAAATGCCCTTCGAGCCCAGTCATGAAAACGTCGCGGCGCTCGACCTCGGCCGCGACCAACCGCTGCATTCGCTCGCCGCCAATCTGCGCTGCGCCTTCTCGGCCATCGTCGCCGGCAACGTCAAGGCTGACGGCATTCAGCGCATCGAACAGTTCGGCCCCTTCGAGATTCGCGGCGAACCCGAAATCCTGCGTTCACTCGATGAATTGCTGCACTCATTTATCGAGCAATTACGCATGAAGGTACCCGGTAAAACCTACACGCCTTGTTATTACCTGCAGAAGCAGTAACAATCAGCGCCATTCGAAAAAGCCATCCCGGGCAGCCATGAGCAGCATAAAAGCAATCGCCATCAAGAATCGTTCGCGCGTCGCCATGCAAAGCATCGACAGCGCGCAAATCAGCGTAAACAGCGGAATTCTGGGCGATTTTCGCGGTCCGCAGAAGGACCGGCAGATCACCATCCTGAGCGAGGATGCCTGGCAAAAAGCCTGCCGCGAAATCGATGTCGAGCTACCCTGGACGACACGCCGCGCCAACCTGCTGGTTGACGGCGTCGAGTTTGACGAGTCCTACACCAACCGCAGGGTCCGTATCGGTGAAGTCGAGCTGGTGGTTACGCGCGAAACCAACCCCTGCTCGCTCATGGATGCCCAGCAAGCGGGACTGACCGCGGCGTTGACGCCCGACTGGCGCGGGGGCATCTGCTGTAATGTCGTCAAGCCGGGTATCGTCAAACTTGGGGATCAGGTCGAGTTTGACTAATGGTGGTGAGAAATACGGGCTAACAACCGTCGCTCGGCGCGTATTCCGTTAATGCAGTAGGCGACCACGCTGACAAACACGATCGCGCTGCCGAACAGGGTCAACAGGCTCGGCTTTTCCCCTACTCCGATCCACACCCATATCGGGCCGAGGATAGATTCGGTGAGCGCGAACAAGGCTACCTCTGAGGCCATAATGTAGCGCGCCGCGACGGTGAAACACCAGAAACCGATTCCGAACTGCAGGCAGCCCATCACGATTGCGATCGCCAGGTCACGCTGGGAAAGGACGAAGGAGTCCACAAAAAAAACCGCGACCCCGGCCATCACCAGGCCGCTCAGACAGGTCGCCGGCAACATGTCGACACCGCGTCGACTACGAATAATCAACAGGAACACGACAAACGACGCGACCACCGCAAGCGCCGCGACATTACCTGCCCAACGCCCCTCGATCAAACCGTCGGCGAACATCAGGCCGATGCCGCCGAGCGAAACCAGCATTGCCGTAACACCGAAGGTCGAGGTCCTCTCGCCGAGTACCAGCCACGCCACGAACGCGGTCGCCAGGGGTGCCGCACCGATGATAAAAACGGCATTGGCGACGGTAGTCAGCAGGATTGCGAAGATATAACAGATCGATCCGAGGCCAAGCACCACGGCGACCCATATCCCGGGTCGGCCGATGGCGCGAAAGGCAGCGACGATACCGCCGCGATAGCGTAGCAACAAGAGTAGAAACAGGGTCAGCGAAAAAGCGATGCCGCGATAGAAAAGAATCTGCCAGCCGCTAGCCGACTCGATATTGCGTAACAGAATGCCGGAAGTACTGAGGAAGAAGCCACCGGTAATCACCAGGCCCACCCCGTATCCGTATCTACGCTCCATGATCGGACCAGGTGTCGGGCGCCGGGAATAGCGCCCCGCAACGGAAAGGGTCGTGCACGCAGGTTCCCTCAGGGAACCTTGACCACCGCCCTGCCTCTTATCTTGCCGTCCAGGATATCCGCGGCCGCCTGGGGTAAATCGTTGAAATCGAGATCGAAAGACAACTCGTCGAGCAGATCCAGGTCGAGATCGGCAGCAAGCCGATCCCAGGCCAGCCTGCGTTTCGCGATCGGCGCCATCACCGAGTCGATACCGTACATCGATATGCCGCGCAATATAAACGGGGCTACCGAGGTCGGCAGGTTTAATGAATCGGCCAGTCCGCAAACCGCGGCAGCACCCCCGTAGCTGATTTGACTAAGCACATTGGCAAGCGTGTTGCCGCCAGCGACGTCGATTGCGCCGGCCCAGAGTTCCCTGGCAAGCGGGCGCGCGGCCTCGGCATAAGCGGCGCGATCGATGACATCGGCGGCGCCCAGACGCGTGAGAAAATCCTTTTCCTGCATTCTTCCGGTGGTTGCAACCACGCGATATCCAAGCTTGCTGAGCAATGCGACCGCGACGCTGCCGACCCCGCCGGAGGCCCCGGTCACCAGGATATCGCCGTCACCCGGCTTGATGCCGTGGTCTTCGAGCGCCATGACGCTCAGCATCGACGTGTATCCCGCGGTTCCGATCGCCATTGCACGGCGCGTATTGAGACCCTGCGGCATCTTGACCAGCCAGTCACCGCTAACTCTCGCCTTTTGTGCGTAGCCGCCCGAATGAACTTCGCCGACGCCAAATCCGTTGAGGATAACGCTGTCACCCTCGCTGAAATCGGCATGACTGGATTCAATCACGGCGCCGCTGAAATCGATCCCGGGCGTGAGTGGAAACTTGCGAATGACCGGCGATCTTCCGGTCAAGGCAAGACCATCCTTGTAATTCAGCGTGGTGTAATCGACCCGAACCGTGACATCACCGTCCATTAAATCGCTATCGTCGAGCTGCTTCAGCACGCAGCGCTGACCCTCGTCGCTCTTATCAATCTGGTAAGCCTGAAACTGCTCTGGCATGGGTGTGCTCCTATATAGTGCTATTTGTAATACAAAATCATGTTAAAGTAATTGCCTCGCAAATGCATCTGTAAAACTCAGGGATTTCGCCGTGCAGGAAAACGCGATCGTCAAAGCCAGTATCTCGAAACAAATTGCCGAACAGCTACGCGCGGCCATCGTCGATGGTCACTTCAAGATCGGGGAGCGCCTGCCTACCGAGGATGAACTTGCCCAGCGCTACGGCGTTTCTCGCCCAAGCGTGCGCGAGGCGCTGAAAAGACTCGCCGCGCAAAACCTGGTGCGCGCCAAACGCGGTCCCACCGGCGGTAACTTCGTGGTCAAGCCGAGTTACGCCGAACTCGCCGAATCACTGAGCGGCGCGGCGACTCTGCTGGTTGGCATGGGTGCGCTCGATATCGAGGAAATCATCGAAGCGCGGCGAGCCCTGCAGGGCAGCTGCTTCAAGCTGGCCGTGAGCAGTGCAAGCGCGCAGCACATCGACAAGATAGAAGCCGCGTTAGCGCGTCAGCAGGACCCCGAAATCAGCGACGAAGCCTTCTGCCAGGCCGATGTCGCCTTCCATCGCGCGCTCGTCGATGCGACCGACAACGGCATGCTGCGCTTTGTCATGTATACCGTCATCGAGGCGCTGATCCCGGTCACCAACATGGTAGTGACGGTAGTGCGTGAACGCAGCGATATCATTTCACTGCACCGACTGATGCTCGATCACCTCAGGCGGGGTGATGCCGAGGCGCTCGCCGCGAGTATGGATGAATTGCTCGACTACCTGTTGCAAAAATTCGAACTGGCGAGTTCCACAAGGGATTAACCCGCATCTCTCACCGTTTTACGTCGCGAGGGCGCCGCAAAGCGCATTGTGGCGAGCTGCACGGACCAGAGGTCCGCGCAGGCGTAGTCGTGACTACGTTAAGCGGGCCGTCGGGAGTACAGCTCGTCACAGTGTGCTTTGCGGGGTCCGCAGCAGGAAATCGGTGAGAGATGCGGGTTAGTGCAGGGTGACGCTGTCGCCGCTCAGAAAGAAATAGAGCGAAACCCCGATCAACAGCAAAATCGCCAGCAAGCCGGCCCCCGCCAGGCGCTTGTCGGTAACCCGCTCCTGTTCGAAGCCCTGGATCAATTCGTGAATGCGCCGCATTGCGCTTTGCGCGAGCTTGCGTTGCTTGTAGTTTTCGACTACGGCTTCGGATCTTGTCGGTGTGGGTGACATAGCGTCTTTATTTACCGGTCGGAGCAACTATAATGGACCCTGTTAACGCCTTTTACAACTGTAACTGTTTCACACAAAACCCGAGGTAAGCCATTGATTCCAGTCATTCTATCCGGCGGTTCCGGTACTCGGCTCTGGCCCCTGTCGCGCAAGATGTACCCCAAGCAGTTCCTCAGCCTGCTGCACGATGAAACCATGCTGCAGAAGACCCTGCTACGGCTCGATGGCCTGCAACACGCGGCGCCAGTCGTCGTCTGCAACGATGAACACCGCTTCATCGTCGCCGAACAGGCGCGCCAGATAGGACTCGAGGAGCTGTCGATCATCCTCGAGCCTTTCGGACGCAATACCGCGCCGGCGATCGCGGTCGCGGCTCTACATGCGCTTTCCCGGCAGGACGACCCGCTGTTACTGGTGCTGTCGGCGGACCACGAAATTGCCGATGAAGACGCCTTTTGCGATTCGGTTACCCAGGCGCGTTCGCTCGCGCAGGACGGCAAGCTGGTGACATTCGGCATTGTGCCGACACAGGCGGCAACCGGTTACGGTTACATCCGCCGCGGTGAGGCCGTGGGCGGGGGTTACCGGGTCGATGAATTCGTCGAAAAGCCGGATGCCGACACCGCAAAAGCCTATCTCGCCAGCGGAGACTATTACTGGAACAGCGGTATGTTCATGTTCAGGGCCAGCCGCTACCTTGAAGAACTCGAAAGGCATAATGCGGAAATGGTCGCGCATTGCCGCCAGGCGGCCGCCGACCTGACTGATGACATAGGGTTTCTACGGCTGCACGAGGAAGCGTTTGCGCGCTGCGAATCCGACTCGATCGATTATGCCCTGATGGAGAAAACCGATCTCGCCTGCGTAGTACCGATGGACGCCGGCTGGAGCGATATCGGCAGCTGGTCGTCGCTGTGGGAACAGGGCGCCAAGGATGCCTCCGGCAATACCACGCATGGCGATGTCATGACCACCGATACCACGGATTCGTTCCTGCACGCGGAGAGCCGCCTGGTCGCGGCGGTCGGGGTCAGCGACCTCGTCATCGTCGAAACCGAAGACGCCGTGCTGGTCGCCGACAAGACCCGGGCGCAGGGAGTCAAACAAATCGTCGAACGTCTCAAGCAGGAGCAGCGCGAAGAGGAAAACTTTCGTCGCGTTGTCTATCGCCCCTGGGGCAATTTCGATTCGGTCGACGCCGGTGATGGTTACAAGGTCAAGCGCATCAGCGTAAAGCCCGGGGCGCGTTTATCCAAGCAAATGCACCACCATCGCGCCGAGCACTGGGTCGTCGTACGCGGCACGGCGCGCGTGTTTCGCGATGACGAAATCTTCGACCTGCACGAAAACGAATCCGTGTTTATTCCGCTCGGCGCGACCCACTACCTGGAAAACCCCGGCGATGGTCCGCTTGACATCATCGAAGTCCAGTCGGGCTCATATCTCGGTGAAGACGATATCGTGCGCTTTGACGACATGTACGGACGCTGTGACCAATAACCCCGGGCTCAGGCGCCAGGAATATAGGTTGAGTAAACCATGACGACCAGTCCCGTAGCGCCATCACGCCAGGATTTATCGCGCCAGGTCATCGACAGCTGCCTGGCGATGAACGCGCGCGGCATCAACCAGGGTAGCGCCGGAAATATCTCGGTCCGATTCGAAGACGGCTTTCTGATCACGCCGTCGGGGATGGCATACGATCGCCTGCAACCCGAGCATATCGTCTTTGTCGACCTGCAGGGAAACTCACAGGATGCACTGAGACCATCCAGCGAATGGCGCATGCATCGCGACATCTACGCCAACCGGGCCGAGGCCGGTGCGGTACTGCACGCGCATTCGATCTTTGCGACCGCCCTCTCCTGCCTGCGTATCGACATGCCGGCCTTCCACTACATGATCGCCGTCGCCGGCGGCACCGATATCCGTTGCGCCGACTACGCGCTGTTCGGCACCCAGGCCCTGTCCGACAGCATGCTGGTCGCGCTGCAGGAGCGCCGCGCCTGTCTGCTCGGCACCCACGGCATGATCTGTTTTCACGACAACCTCGACAAGGCGTTGTGGCTCGGCGTCGAAGTGGAGACACTGGCGAAGCAATACTGGCACGCGCGCCAGGCCGGCGAACCGGTAATCCTCGACGATCAGCAGATGGACGAGGTACTGCAGCAGTTCAAGGGCTACGGCAAACAACCAGCGCAGGTACAGTAAAGCAGTGAATGTCGACGGCGTCGCCTATCGCAGCATCTGGGTCAACGCGGACGGCTGTTCCATCGATATCATCGATCAGACCCGCCTGCCCCACGCATTCATAATCCAGAATCTTGGCACACTGCAGCAGGCCTGCGACGCGATTCGCGACATGCAGGTACGCGGCGCGCCGCTGATCGGCGCCACCGCCGCCTACGGTTTTTACCTGGCGATGCGCGACGATCCTTCAGACGCAGGCATGGAACATGCTTACCAACTGCTCTATGCAACCCGCCCGACCGCGGTCAATCTACGCTGGGCGCTGGATCGACTAAAGGCCGCGCTACTGCCGCTAGCGCCTGTCGAGCGTGCCACACACGCATTTGACGAGGCGGCGCAGGTTGTGGCGCTCGACATAGAGATCAACCACGCTATCGGCACTCACGGCCTCGAATTGATTCGACAGATCGCCACCGCAAAGGCGCCCGGGGAGCCCGTTAACATTTTGACGCACTGCAACGCTGGCTGGCTGGCGACGGTGGATTGGGGTACCGCGACGGCACCGATTTACCTCGCACACGAAGCCGGCATCAAGATTCACGTCTGGGTCGATGAAACCCGGCCGCGCAACCAGGGCGCCAGCCTGACCGCCTGGGAACTGGGCCATCACGGCATAGACCACAGCTTGATCGTCGATAACGTTGGCGGGCATTTGATGCAACACGGTATGGTGGATCTATGCCTGGTCGGCAGCGACCGCACCACGCGCAGCGGCGACGTCTGCAACAAGGTCGGCACTTACCTGAAAGCGCTCGCGGCGCGAGACAACAAGGTTCCTTTTTACGTATGCCTGCCGAGCACCACGATCGACTGGAACATCGACGACGGCATCGCTGAAATACCGATCGAACAGCGCGACGGCCGTGAAGTCTCCGAGATCAGCGGCAAGCTTGAGAATGGCGATATTTCAAAGGTGGTGATCGCACCAGACGAAACGCCGGTGGCCAACTATGCATTCGACGTCACCCCGGCGCGACTGGTGACCGGGCTCATCACCGAACGCGGCGTTTTCGAGGCCAGCGAAGCAAGTCTCGCGCAGGCTTTTCCTGAAAACGGCCATCAGGGGCCAATTTAAGTTTCGCCCCTCTATGCTTCGAGAGGTTGCCTGATGTTTATCAGATAAAATCTGTCCCCGGTTGTTCAGGACATAAAATCCCCAGGCAATTAGGGGTTGAGTTTATCCCTTTGGACCCATACCTTAACGCTAATCTGACAGTATATCGCCTGCCTACGGACAACAACACCATGTCATTACACCTGATTAGCTTTAAAACCTGCCCCTTCGTTCAGCGCGCCGTAATTACGCTGAAACACAAGAACATCGATTTCGATATCACCTACATCGACCTCGCTGAGCCACCCGACTGGTTTATCGAGCTTTCACCGTTGCAGAAAGTGCCGGTACTCAAGGTTGATGATGAAGTTCTGTTCGAATCCGCGGTCATCAACGAGTACCTCGATGAAATCACCGGTGGCGACCTGCAACCGCGAGATCCGCTGGCGCGCGCCAAGAACCGGGCCTGGGTCGAGTTTGCCTCGAACATGCTCGGTAATCTCTACATGATGAAAATGAGCAAGGATGAGGAGCGCTACCTGCATTATCGCAAACAACTGGAAGATCAACTTCAGCGCGTCGAAAAGCGCCTCGGCGACGGCCCCTGGTTCAATGGGGACGAGTTTTCGCTGGCGGATACCGCGTTCGCGCCGCTTTTTCGACAGGATTCGGTCGCGCAAAATCAACTATCGGTGATCGATGCCGCGACCACGCCAAAGGTGGCCGCCTGGGCGGAACGCCTGCTGGCGTTGCCCGAGGTTCGCGATTCGGTCGTCGATGAATTCGAGGACCTCTACATCGCGTCGCTGCAAAAGAACGGATCGTACAACCTGGTGCAACTGGCGGCCTGACTATGGTATCCAGTGTTTACAGGACTCCATAACAACGAAAATAACGAGACTAGAATATGGCGAACTGGCTTGAAGGAAGAGTCGTCGAAAACCGGCGCCTCAATCAATACCTCACTTCGTTGATTATCGAGGTCGAGCTGGGCGGTTACGAATCCGGCCAG
>Ga0255049_10002080_pt1 | contig 10693 bp, 10 predicted proteins | sample JV7_2_3_MG_FD_183615 | JGI IMG/M metagenome (GOLD analysis project Ga0255049, IMG submission 183615) | Seawater microbial communities from Jervis Inlet, British Columbia, Canada - JV7_2_3 | ecosystem: Environmental > Aquatic > Marine > Inlet | place: Canada: British Columbia | collected 2016-10-06
CCGTGGGATCCTGCAAGATGGGATCGGACGCGGGATCCGTCGTCGACGAACGCCTGCGGGTACGGGGAGTCGGTGGTCTACGCGTCGTCGACGCGTCGATCATGCCCGCCATCACCTCGGGCAATACGAACGCGCCAACCATCATGATCGCGGAGAAGGCAGCGGACATGATACTGGAGGATACCTAAAGGCGAAGGTTCGGTGGCGCGGTAGTGTCTCTGACGACCAGCGCGGCTTGTAGCTCGGTTTTCTCGGGTATCGGCGTGTTTTCCAGTTTGGCCAACAAATACTCCGCCGCTCGTCGGCCCATCTCGGCAGCCGGCACGCGAATGGTCGTCAGAGGCGGCTCGATGTTTGCCGCAAGATCCTGATCGTCGAATCCAGTAATTGAAATATCGCGTGGCACATCGACGCCCCGAGCACGGCATTCGAACAGCACGCCGAACGCCAGCACGTCGTTAGCGCAAATAATGGCGGTCGGCCGGTTCGGTGAGGCGAGCAGCCGGGCAGCAGCCTTGCGACCTTCGGCGATTTCGTATTTATGCTCGACCAGGTGCCCGGGCGCAAATTGGGTACCCCGCTCGGCCAGCGCCGCTTCTACGCCCTCTATCCGTGCCGCCACCCGGTCATTGCCATCTTTGATCCCGGCTACCATGGCAATTCTTCGATGCCCGATGTCGAGCAAGTATGAGGCGATTTGGAAGGCGGCTTGCGCATTATCGAAGCCGACGCACGGGTGCGCGCTGTCTTCCTGATACATCCAGGTATTTACGTAGGGAACGCGTCGCTTTTTCAGTAGTTGATACACAAACGGGTTGCGCGCTTCGCCCACCAGAATCAAACCGTCGATGCCACGCTCTACCAGAATCTGAACCTCACGCTGCTCGCGCTCGTATTCGTAGTCGGAACTGGCGAGTAGCAGCGTGAGCCCGGATTCGAACAGCCGCGCCTGCAGCGCCTGGATATTGCGCGAGAAAATAGCGTTGTCGATGGTGGGTACGACCGCACCGATGGTGCTGGAGCGGCGCGACGCCAGCGCTCTTGCCGCGCCGTGGGGCACATAGTCAAGCGTCTCAACGGCGGCCAGGACGCGATTGCGTAGTTGCAGTGTTACCGCAGTTGGATGGTTGAGTACCCTGGAAACCGTGGCGGTGGAGACGTCGGCTATGCGGGCGACGTCGGCGAGGCGTGGCTGGGCTGTGGAGAGAAGCTCGGCCGATTTCCGGCGGGTCGCCGATTTATTCGTGGGATATTCGTCGCGTTCAGTCATTTCGCCGAATTTCCCTAATACGATCAAATCGTTGCGGCGGTACACCTGGTCAGGTTCCTGTTCCGACCGGCTAATGTTGAGCGAATAATTGACATTTCAGGGACAGTACTACAGTCTTGGGCGCATAAATGAAAGCGCTTACAGCGCAATAATAACGCTCCAGGGAGGAGTGCGCCGTCGGGAGGGCCGTGGCGATAAGCCACCACCATTTGAATAAGAGCGGGTAATCAACCCGCCGCCGCCCTGTCTCCGAGTCGCCACATCGCCTCCAGAAGAGCCCATGGATCGAAAAGGGCCGTGAATTTGTAGATCCGTCTGCATGCCGCGACCCTGCTTGGTAAGGCATCACATGCGCGTGACGCCGGGGTAAATGCAACGATCACCAGTGTTTGGAGGAGTATTAGGAATGCGCAAACGAGTAACCGCATTAATCGGAGTCTTCCTCGGGTTGACTCTTCTTGTCAGTGGCACGGCGATAGCAAAGACAATTATTCGCGTGCAATCCGTCATCCCGGCGAAAGCCGATGAAGTCGTGATGTTGAAGGATTTCGCCGCCAACGTGAGTGCGCTCACCAACGGTGAAGTCGAGATCCAGGTGCTGCCGGCCGGTGCTGTCGTCGGCGTGAAGGAAACGCTGGAAGCCGTCGACAAGGGTTTGGTCGATGGTGGTTTTGCCTGGACGCACTACTGGTCCGGTTATCATCCCGCCGCCATGTTGTTCGGATCACCGGTCGCCGGTGCCGGCGTTGGTATCGACAACATCGCCTTCGTATCGTGGTACATGTACGGTGGCGGCAGGCAGCTCTATGACCAACTCTGGAAAGAGATGGGCATGAATATCAAGGGATTGATGTTGCAACCCGTTGGCCCCGAGGCCCTCGGTTGGTTCAAAGAACCCATCAACAACATGGCGGATTTTCGTAAGCTCCGCTTCCGGACTCCTCCCGGTATTCCTGGCCAGACCTATAAGGACATCGGCGTTGCGGCGGTTGCCATGGGCGGTGGCGATATATTGCCGGCCTTGGAAAAAGGTACGATCGATGCGGCCGAGTGGTGCTGCCCGAAGCCCGACAGCGTTTTCGGTTTCCAGAAAGTCCTGAAGCACTACTACATGCAGGGTTTGCACCAGGTTGTCGTCAACGCCGACATCTACATCAACGGTGATGTCTGGAAGAAATTGACCCCGGGTCAGCAAAAGGCCATGGAAGTCTCCGCCGATGCGTCTCTGATCCGATCCCTCAGCTATCGCATCTACGAGAACGGTAAAGCCCTCAAAGATCTCACGGAGAACCACGGTGTGATACTTCATGACACGCCGGCGGATTACTTCACCGAGTACATGGCTGCCGCCAAAGCGTCATTGGAGAAGAACGCTGCCGAGAATGCCTTTTTCAAGGAAGTCTGGGATTCTCAGAAAGCCTTCGCCGACATCGCCGTTCCTTTCTGGGCGGGTGCACAGACGTCGAACGCCAAGCTGGGCATGGCTCACGCGAATAGCTTGAAGAAAAAATAGCCGATCGTGATTGATTGATCGGTTTCTGACCGAGGAAGGCGGGCCATGGGGCCCGCTTTCCCGTGTCAGTAGGGTGGAGACTGAGCCGTGCCGGATATTGCAGACGAACTGGTAGCCGATCGCCGATCGGGCAAACCAGGAGAACTCCCAGACGACATGCCACGTTGGATGGCTGTGCCGATCACGTATATCGACTGGCTGAGTTATTGGGTTGGCATGACGGTCTGCTGGCTGACCGTGCCGCTGTTCTGCGCCATGGTCTACGAAGTCATTGCCCGATACGCGTTCACAGCGCCGACGATGTGGGCCTATGACATCAGCCGCATGCTTTATGGCGCACTGTTCATGCTGGGTGCGGGCTACGCCCTGTGGCGAGGCGTGCATATACGCGCCGACTTTATCTACAGGAACTGGTCGGTAAAAACCCAGGGCAGGATCGACGCCTTTCTCTACATCTTTTTCTATTTCCCCGGATTGATCGCATTTCTCGCGTCGTCCACGGACTTCGCCTATCTCGCATGGATGCGCGGTGAACGCGGCATGGATACTGCCTGGATGCCGCATATGGGGCCCATCAAGACGGCGCTGCCCGTCGGCATCGTATTGCTGTTGATACAAGGCGTCTCCGAGACGTTGAAAAGTATCTACGCGGCGACCCGAGGAAGGTGGCCGACACGATGAGCCCCGAAATACTCGGACTTCTTCTCATAGGGTGCATGCTGTTTGCCATATTCATTGGCTTTCCCATTTCATTCACCCTGATTTTTCTCGGTTTCGTATTCGGTTACATCGGCTTCGGCGAACTGGTCTTCTATCTGATGACCTTTCAGTTTTCGTCGGTCATGCTGGAACAAACCCTGGCGGCGGTTCCGCTGTTCATATTCATGGGCATACTCATGGAGCAGGCAGGTTTGATGGAACGCCTGTTCCAGGCGGTTCAGCTGATGCTGTCCCGGGTTAGCGGCGCGTTGTTCATCGCGGTGCTATTCGTGTCGACGATATTCGCGGCGGCCACCGGCATCGTCGGCGCTTCGGTGACAATTCTTGGGATCATGGCGGCAAAAACCATGAACAGGTCGAACTACGACGTCCGCCTCTCAGCAGGAACCATTACCGCCGGCGGTACGTTGGGGATCCTCATACCGCCGAGCATCATGTTGGTGGTCATGGGTCCGATTCTGGAAGTGCCCGTAACAGATCTTTTTGCCGCCGCCGTCGTTCCCGGGTTCATGCTCGCTTTTATGTACACCGGCTACGCGCTGATACGTTGTCATCTGAATCCCGCGCTCGGTCCGGTGCTTGCGGAAGAGGACCGAGCCGAGAGCCTGGGACACATTTTTGCGGAGTTCTGCAAAGGACTCATTCCCCCGGCCGCGCTGGTATTTTCGGCGCTGGGCAGCATCCTCTTCGGTCTCGCGACGCCGACCGAAGGCGCCGGCATGGGCGCCGCGGGTGCGCTCCTGTTGACCCTTGCCTACCGTCGATTGACCTGGGCGGGAATGCAGACCGCGCTGGTGAAAACCCTGGAGATTTCCACGCTCATCCTGTTCCTGGTGGCGGCATCGAATTTCTTCGGCGCGGTATTTTCGCGGCTTGGTACACCGACGATGCTCACGGAGTACCTCCTGCAACTCAACTTGCCGCCCATGGTCACTTTGTTCCTGATCATGGCATTGATTTTTCTGCTGGGCTGGCCGCTGGAGTGGGTCCCTATCGTGCTGATCATCGTTCCAATTTTGCTCCCCTTGGTCGATCAGCTCGGGTTCAATTTGACCTGGTTCGGAATTCTGGTCGCCGTCAATCTACAAACTGCCTGGCTGTCACCGCCTGTGGCCTTGTCAGCCTATTTTTTGAAAGGCGTCGTGCCTGAGTGGGACCTGAAAGATATTTACCTCGGCATGATGCAGTTCATGGTCATTCAGGTGATCGGGCTTCTGTTGATTATTTTCTTCCCGCAGATCGCTCTGTGGCTACCCGGTGTGATTTACGGAAACTGATCTTCATGCAGTATTTGAAGAAAGCATCCATGACTTCCGCATCGGGGGAGGCCGATACCCGCACCACCGTCGCCGAAATGCTCCGCGACATCGAAGAGGGTGGCGAGGCCCGCGCGCTCCACTATGCGCAAAGCCTGGATGGTTGGATGGGCGATGTCGTCGTATCGAAAGCCGACATCGCAGCCGCGGCCGCGTTGGTGCCGGAGCAGATCAAGCGTGACATTCAGTTCGCCTATGACAGGATCAGAGGCTTCGCCGAGGCGCAACTGTCCAGCATGGTGGAGTTCGAGACCGAGCTCTCGCCGGGTCTTATCGCGGGCCAGCGATTGATCCCTGTCGACACCGCCGGCTGCTATGTACCCGGCGGTCGCTACGCCCATATTGCGTCGGCCATCATGAGCGTCGCCACGGCCAAGGTGGCTCGGGTCGGTAACGTTATCGCCTGTTCTCCGCCGCGCAAAGAAGGCAGCGTGCACCCGGCTATTCTCTATGCCGCCGATCTTGCCGGCGCGGACACGATTCTCAGCCTCGGCGGCGTTCAGGGGATCGCTGCACTGGCTTTCGGTTTGTTCACCGGCCACAAGGCCGACATCCTCGTCGGGCCGGGTAATCGATTCGTCGCCGAAGCGAAGCGGCTGCTATTCGGCCGGGTGGGGATCGATTTGTTTGCCGGTCCGACAGAGATCCTCGTGATCGCCGACGACACGGCGGATGCCGACATCGTCGCCTCGGACCTGGTCGGGCAGGCGGAACACGGCCCGGATTCGCCCGCCTGGCTGATCACCACATCGCGCAGGCTCGCCGAGGAGACGCAGTCGAAAATTCCCGGCTGCATCGCCCGACTGGAAGAGCCCAACCGCAGCGCCGCGGAGAACGCCTGGCGCGACTACGGCGAAGTCGTGCTGGTGGACGACCGCGAAGAGGCGGTCCGCGTGAGTGACGCGTACGCGGCGGAACATCTGGAGGTGCAAGCCGCGGACCTCGACTGGTGGCTGGACAATCTGCGCAACTACGGCTCATTGTTCCTCGGTGAAGAGACGACCGTAGCCTACGGTGACAAGGCCTCGGGCCCCAACCATATTCTCCCCACCAAGGGCGCGGCCCGTTACACCGGTGGATTGAGCGTAGGCAAATTCATCAAGACCGTGACCTGGCAGCGCATGTCGCGGGAAGCCAACCGGGAGGTGGGCGCCGCGAGCGCGCGTATTTCGCGGGCGGAAGGCATGTTGGGACACGCGTTGACCGGCGACGATCGACTCCACAAGTACTTCCGTGAGGAAGAGTTCGATCTCGAGGTCTAGATCGCGGTGACTGCTTCCGCGTCCGTGCAGGCATTGTTCGATCTCTCCGATCGCGTCGCCGTCGTTACGGGCGCGAGTTCCGGCATCGGCCGTGCCATGGCCGGGGCTCTGGCGGATGCCGGTGCCGCCGTGGTACTGGTGGCGCGACGGGAAGCGGCGCTTGAATCGGCTGCGGCCGAAATTCGTCAGCGTAGTGGTGATGCCGTTGCCATTACCGCCGACCTGAGCGCGCGCGACCAACTGCCACAAATCGCCGAACGCTGCCGGCGCGCACGCGGTCCTGTGGGAATAGTAGTGAATGCTGCTGGAATCAATTTGCGCGAGCCGGCGGAGGAAATTTCACCTGAAAGCTGGGATCGTACGATCGATCTGAATCTCGCCGTACCGTTTTTTTTCACGCGCGAGTTCATCCCTGAAATGCGTGCCAATGCATACGGACGCATCATCAACATCGCGTCGCTGCAATCTTCAAGAGCTTTTCCCAACGGACTCGCCTACGGCGCATCCAAAGGCGGCGTCTGCCAACTCACTCGCGCCATGGCGGAGGCCTGGTCCGGCGATGGAATCATGTGCAATGCGGTCGCCCCCGGCTTCTTTCCAACCGAGTTGACGGAGCCGGTGTTTTCCAATCCGCAGGCTGAATCGAAACTCGCCGCGCAGACGGCAGTTGGTAGAAATGGCCGGTTGGAAGATCTCTGCGGAACAACCGTGTTCTTTGCCAGCAGCGCCTCGAACTACATCACCGGTCAGACATTGCACATAGACGGAGGATTTACAGCCAAGTAGTCGCCGAGACTGTTTCAGAGAGTCTGCAACCGCGCGAATGCCTGATTGAAATAACCGATGAAAGCACTGGTCTATACAGCCGAGAAAGAAGTTTGCTATCAGGATGAGCCCGCCCCCGAGCCAGGCTCCGGCGAGGTCGTTGTCAATATCGAGGCGGTTGGTATATGCGGATCGGATATGCACGCCTACCTCGGCCATGACGAACGGCGGGTACCGCCCCTGATCCTCGGTCACGAGGCTGTGGGCAGGGTCGCGGAAGGTTCGGCCTCGGGCTCGAGGGTTGTGATTAATCCACTAATAGCCTGCGGCCATTGCGATGAATGTCTCGGGGGCCGCACGAATCTTTGCGGGCAGCGCGACCTCATCGGCATGTACCGCCCGGGGGCGTTCGCCGAACGCATCGCTGTCCCTGGGCGCAATGTGTTAGACATCCCCGAGGACATGAATCCAGTCCACGCGGCGCTCACTGAACCCGCCGCAACGGCGCTGCATGCCGTAAACCTCGCCGCTAAGGCCGTCTATCGCCCCATCAGTGAATCCCGCGCGCTGGTGATCGGAGGGGGTTCGGTGGGATTGTTCGCAGCGTTGGCACTGAAGGACCAAGGTGCGCCGGAGATCCACTTGGCCGAGACGAATCCTCTGCGGCGAAAAACCGTCGAGGGCACTGGCGTCTGTCGCGTGGTCGACCCTGTCGCGGAACCGGCGCAGGAGTCGGGCTTCGAGGTCGTCGTCGACGCCGTCGGCGGGAAGCTTTCCCGGGAGGCGGCCATCGCGGCGGTGCGCCCGGGCGGGGTGGTCATGCACATCGGGCTTCTCGCAAACGATGGCGGACTCGATGTGCGCAAAATGACGCTTCAGGAAATCACCTTTATCGGCACTTATACTTATACCCCGGTCGACCTGCGTGCGACGGTTAAGAAGCTCTACTCAGGCGCCTTTGGCGATCTGCGTTGGGTCGAGCAACGTTCCTTGAGCGACGGCGCAGGCGCCTTCGACGACCTGCTGCACGGACGTACTGGCGCGCCTAAGATTGTTCTTTGTCCTTGAAGGGACGCTGGTGCCGCGTCGTCGCCGACCGTGTAAACCGGTTTTCAATGAGGTAAGCACCTAATCGACATTTCCGTCACCGAATTGAGTGCGCTGTTCCAGGTCATATTCGTCGATCTGGTCCTAGCGGGAGATAATGCCATCGTCGTCGGCATGGTCGCTTCCGGGCTGCCCGCCGCCGATCGCGGGCGCGTCATTCTCGTGGGTATCGTCGCCGCCACCGTGATGCGGGTGCTGTTCGCCGTCGTTACGGTTCAGTTGATGCAGGTCGTGGGCCTGGTGCTGGCCGGTGGATTGCTTCTTCTCTGGGTGTGTTGGAAGTTGTGGCGCGAAATCGAAGAGCGCCGCAAAGAGATGGCTGCCGTGAAAGCAGTAGCCGAGGCGACCCTGGCTGCAGGACCCGACGCACAATCCGACGAGTCCCTCGAATCGGAAACCGAAGTCCCACCCCGAAAGAGCTTGCGCCACGCGGTAGTGCAGATTGTCATCGCCGATCTGTCCATGTCTCTGGACAATGTGCTCGCGGTGGCCGGTATCGCCCGCGACCATACCTGGATACTGATCACGGGGCTTGTCTTCTCCGTCGCCTTCATGGGCCTTGCCGCGGCCTACATCGCACGCCTGCTCGAGCGCCATCATTGGATCGCGTACATCGGTCTCGCGGTTATTTTCTACGTAGCCATCGAAATGATCGTCGCCGGCGCCCGGGATGTTGCGTTGATCTAACAACTTTGCTGTCGCTGACCCGCTGCTTGCCGCCAATGATGAGCAACGAGCGCGCTCCTACATCAGTCCGCGAGTACTTCAAACAGACTACCGACCACCACGTCGATCTCATCGCGGCTGATTGTCAGCGGCGGTAGCAACCGGATAACCGTCGGGCCGGCGGACAACGCGAGTACACCCTCATCCATCAAGGCCATGAGATAGGGCGTTGCTTTCTCCTTCAGCTCGATGCCGATCATCAGTCCCATTTGACGAAGCTCGCGGACCTTGCCGAGCATTCCGGCTCGGAACTTCTCCGCGAAATAATTCCCCAGATCACGCGCGCGATCGTGCAGCATGTGCTCCTGCATATAGTCTATGGTCGCCAGCGCTGCCGCGCAGGCGAGAGGATTACCGCCGAAGGTCGAGCCGTGCATGCCTACGACCGGCGTGACACGGTCACTGGTCAGCACGGCCCCGATGGGTACGCCGCCACCAAGCGCCTTCGCGAGACACAGCATGTCGGGGCTGATCCCGTAATGCTCGCTGGCGAACATCGAGCCGGTGCGGCACAAACCGGTCTGTATTTCATCGACGATCAGTAGAACATTCTTCTCTGTGCATAGCGCTTGTACGGCGTGCATGTATTCGGGGTCCGCGGGACGAACACCACCCTCGCCCTGTACCGGCTCCAAAATCACCGCCGCGGTTGTTTCATTCACCGCATCGCGTAGCTTGTCGATATTGTTGAACGGCACAAAGGCGAAGCCCGACAACAGCGGCTCGAACTGATCGCGATATTTGAACGTCGCGCTAAGCGCGCCCATGGTTCTGCCGTGGAATCCACGCATGGCACAAACGAATTCGGATTTTCCGCTGGCGTGGCGCGCGAACTTGATGGCGGCTTCCATGCTCTCAGTGCCGGAGTTGCAGAGAAAGGCGCGAGTCAGCCCGGAGGGCGCGATGGTGACGAGCTTCTCCAACAACCGAGCACGGGTGTCGTTGTAGAAAATCCCTGCACAGGTAATCAGTGTTTCCGCCTGCTCACTGATCGCTTTGGATACGCGAGGGTTTGCGTGGCCGACATTCGCTACACCAACGCCCGCCGTGCAGTCGATATACGATTTGCCGGTATCGTCCCACACCGTCGCGCCTTCACCGCGGACCAGCGTAAGCTCGCGCTTGGGATAGAGTTCAAACGCGAACTTCTTCTCAATGTCTGCGTAACTCATTGAATTATAGTGCCTTTGCCTGCCAGTGCATCGCTGATGGGTGACTCGGTGCGCCCGTCACTGATAGTGACTTTCGAAGCCCCCAACTCGAACAAGCGCCTCAGTGCCAGCATCTTACGCCGCATGCGCCCTTCGACCTGTTGCTCGCGATAGGCGAGCTCAGACTGCGAAAGCGTCGCAACCAGGGATGCAGGGTCATTCTTGTCATCCAGGAATCCGGGTGCCTCGATCAGCTGCACGATGTGATCCGCAACCAGCGCCTGCTGCAGAATGTTGACGATATCATCGTTCTCAGAATTAATAGCATGGCCGCCTTCATCGATGATGGGAATGGTCAACACCGGAACGTAGCCATTGTCCATCAGCAAGCGAAAAAGCGGTGCGTTGACGCTTTTCGGTTTTCCGGAAAAATCCCTTTTGAGAAGCGTCTTGCCGCCTTCGCGTACTCGGATGCCGCGATTGCGCTGTCCCTGCACCGCGCGCCCATCGATACCCGAAAGCCCGACCGCGTTCACACCATTTTGCTGACAGAGTTCCACGAAGCGGCTGCACCTTAGCCCGGCATAGGCCATCATGATGGCGTCTATGGCCTGTTCGTCCGATAAGACGCTCTCGTAGCCCGATACGGAAGTGAGGGTCTTCTTCGGCGTAGCCAGCCGCTCGACAAGGTTATCGCGTACCGCATTGGCGCCAAGCACCACTAGAACAGGGCCGTCGAGGCGGGCAAGGTCCCGGACGATGCCATTTAGATTGATGCCGGCGCCGCCGCCGACTTTTATGATGTGCACCTGTATCTTCCTGGCCGTCTAAAGCGCAGCGACCGTGTTATTGTCGATGACCTG
>Ga0255049_10002081_pt1 | contig 10690 bp, 9 predicted proteins | sample JV7_2_3_MG_FD_183615 | JGI IMG/M metagenome (GOLD analysis project Ga0255049, IMG submission 183615) | Seawater microbial communities from Jervis Inlet, British Columbia, Canada - JV7_2_3 | ecosystem: Environmental > Aquatic > Marine > Inlet | place: Canada: British Columbia | collected 2016-10-06
ATCGCTGCAGGCGAGCAATACGTCGCCGGTTTTGAGCGGCTGCTTTGCCGTGATGCTCATGTCCGGGACTGGTGCATCGCCTCCGATGCAACATTCGACGAAGTTGCGCATGGGATGGTCCATCGCCTCTTCTTCGGTAATTGCGCCTTCCTGGATCAATACCTCGACATGACTGTGATCGCGGGACCGGGAAACGAGCTCGCCTTCGCGCATCTGATAAATCCGGCTGTCGCCGATATGTCCCCAGTAAGAACCGCCTTCCTGTATCAGGCAGATCGCGCAGGTGGCTCTCGGCCGGAAGTCGACCGAGAGCTCCATGCCGATCCTTACCACCTCGTCATGCGCATGAGAAAGCGCGCTGTAAAGAAATCCCTGCGGGTCAAAGACCGGAAGCGTAGATTCCATGAAGGTTTCCTGAACGACTTTGAGGCCGGTCTCGGCGGCCTTGGCGCCATCGGAGTGGCCTCCCATACCGTCGAATACGAGCATCAGCGCTGCATCTTCGGCAACAACGATCGCTGCGCGATCCTGGTTGTCGGTTCGATCTCCGAGTGCAGATACTTTGGCGTATTCGATTTGCATAGGGGCCTTACAGCGTTCTTATATTTGAGCTGGCGGCTAGGCGCTTGCGCAGCTTAGAATAATTGATTCCTCAAGCGAAGTATGGCCCGCCTGCGGCCCCGAAATCTGTGACAAGAGCAACAATAACGGAGTAGACGATGTTAAACAGCATGACAGGGTTTGCGCAGCAGGCCGTCGAGTGTCCTTTCGGCACGCTAACCTGGGAGCTTCGGACGGTAAATCACCGCTATCTGGACGTTCAGTTCAGACTACCGGAAGAACTGCGACCGAATGAGACAGATTTTCGAAATCAGGCCGCAGCGCTGTTGAAACGGGGCAAAATCGATTGTTCGCTGCACTTTCGCCGCGCGATATCCGACAGCGCAGAGCTCAAAATTAACCAGGAGCTGGTACACCAGTTAAGGGAAAAGCTCGACGAGCTGTCCGATATCCTGCACGAGTCGCGGTCAATTGACCCGGTCGATGTGCTTCGATGGCCCGGAGTCGTATCTGAAACGGAAGTCGACGCAGGCCCGCTTTTTGAAGAGGCAAGTCGCTTGTTTGACGACGCCCTGGCGGCACTCGGCAAAATGCGCGCATCGGAGGGTATGCGCATCGCCGAGATGATCGAGTCCCGCTGCGCGGACATCATGACTATTGCCGCGAGCGTCAAAACAAGGATGCCCGAAGTGTTGTCCGCCGTGCGTACGCGACAACGGGAACGTATCGACAAACTGGATTTCGAGGCAGATCCCGCGCGTCTCGAGATGGAGCTTGCGTTGATCGCACAAAAACTCGATGTCGATGAAGAGCTCGATCGCCTGCAGAGCCATATCAGCGAAATCCGCGAAGTGATGGCAAGTGACGAGCCTGTTGGCCGACGCCTCGATTTTCTGATGCAGGAATTGAACCGCGAGGCGAACACACTCGGATCGAAGTCGGCCGACACCGAAACCACCAAAGCCGCCGTCGAACTCAAGGTCCTGATCGAGCAGATGCGAGAACAGATTCAGAATGTCGAATAAGGCCAGACTTTTCGTTATCGCCGCACCGTCCGGCGCTGGCAAAACGACACTCGTCAAAGCCGTTGTAGATCGAAACCCTGAATTGCGATTCTCAACTTCTTATACGACGCGCGAAAAGCGCATCACTGAAGTCGAAGGCAAGGATTACTTCTTCGTATCCGACACCGAATTCGCAGTGCTGAAAGCGAAGGGTGCGCTCCTCGAATCCGCGCTCGTGTTCGACAATCACTACGGCACCAGCAGATCGCAGGTCGAGGAACATTTGAGCAATGGCAATCACGTCCTTCTTGAAATCGACTGGCAGGGCGCTCAACAGGTCCGCCGGTCAATGCCCGATTGCGTCACCATCTTCATCCTGCCACCGTCGAGTGAGGAACTCGAACGACGACTAAGGGACAGAAAGACCGATAGCGAAGCCGTCATCGAAAGGCGTTTGAGGGATGCTCTCGGCGACATGTCTCACTGGCGGGAATTCGACTACGTCATCATCAACGATGATCTGGAAATAGCGGTCCGCGAGCTCGAATCTGTTTTCGAGGGTACGGCAAAGGACAGCAGGGTCGATAACGAAGCGCTGGCATCAAAAATTCGGGAGATAGCACCATGACGACTTTCGTCCTTGTTCACGGTGCCTGGCGCGGCGGCTGGCTGTGGAACCGCGTCCGGCCATTGCTCCAGGCCCAGGGTCACGAGGTGTTCACCCCGACCCTGACCGGTCTCGCGGACCGCTCACACCTCCTGTCGCCTGAGATAAACCTGGACACCCACATCGACGACGTCGTCAACCTGTTCAAATGGGAGGACCTGAGCGATGTCCTTCTCTGCGGCCATTCGTATGCCGGCGGCGTGGTCAGCGGGGTTGCGGACCGCATCCCTGACCGTATCGCCGCGCTCGTCTACCTTGACGCCTTCGTGCTCGAAAACGGCGAGTGCATTCACGACACATTGCCGGAAGAACACAGAGAACTACAGCTCCGGGGCGCGGCGGTCGCCGGGGAAGGCTGGACGATTCCACCGATCCCGGCCGAAGTCTTTAACGTCAATGCCGATGACAGAGACTGGGTGGATCAGCAAAGCACACCGCAACCGGTGGCGACATTTCAACAGCCAATCAGGCTCAGCGGGCAGGGCGCTGCAGTTCAGCCTGTGACCTACATACTCGCGACCGATCATCCCGGGTCCCCGTTTCCACCCTTCTTTGAGAAGGCCAAAGAAAAAGGGTGGAAAACGCTCACGATCGCGACCGGTCACGACGTTTCCATCGACGATCCTGCAGGATTGACGAAAATACTCCTGGATTCCATTCCTTAGGGTTCCTTCTCGACCTCGATTTCGATTACACTGGTGGGTCTGCGTCTTTACAGGCCCCTCTGGGCCAAAAATGGAGTAAGGAATACATGGCCAGAATTACGGTCGAAGATTGTCTGGAGAACATCGAAAATATTTTTGAGATGGTGCTGGTTGCCGCCAAGCGCGCCAGACGAATCGCCCATGGTGCCGACACCCTGGTCGATCTCGAAAACGACAAACCGACAGTTGTCGCATTACGTGAAATAGCAGATGGCCACATCACGCCGTCGATTCTCGAAGAAATCGAACAACCAGTGACAGAGGAATTTATGCAACCGGAAGCCGCTGACGAAGTAATTCCGATGCGAGGAATATCCATCGGCGACTGAGCATCAGTCTGATACAATCCTAATACTCATCGCAGCGGTTGACCCGGCAACCGGGTTACACTAAGTCATGGACTACGCTGCAACAATTTTATCCAGGCTCCCCGGCACGTCCTCGCGACGTGATCCCGGTCTTCGGCGATTGTTCGAATACCTGGAGTCCTATATGCCCGCCGATCAGATCGCCCAGATCATGGACGCGTACGAGTTCGGTGCGAACGCGCATCAGGGGCAGACTCGCATGTCGGGCGAACCTTTTATCAACCACCCCGTCGCGGTCGCCCGGGAATTGGCCGACATGCATATGGATGCGCAGACGATTGTGGCAGCGATCCTTCATGATGTCGTCGAGGACACAGACGTAACCCTGCAGGACATCGATGATCAATTCGGCCGCGAGATTGCTGCACTCGTAGACGGAGTCAGCAAACTCGATCAAATACAATTTACGAGCCGGGCCGAAGCCCAGGCAGAGAGTCTCCGCAAGATGATGCTTGCGATGATCGAGGACATTCGAGTCATTCTCGTGAAGCTCGCCGATCGCTTGCACAACATGCAGACGCTCGATGCAATGCCGCGTGAAAAACAGGCGCGAATCGCCAGGGAAACCCTGGAAATCTACGCGCCTATCGCCAACCGCCTTGGCATCAACCGAATGAAAGTCGATCTGGAAGAGCTCGGATTTCGCTATCTCTATCCGTTCCGACACCGAATACTCGAGAACACGTTGAAAAAGGCCAAAGGTAATCGGCGCCAGATCGTCAAAAAAATGTCGGAGGATCTGCAGAAATCGCTGGAATCTGATGGCATCGACGCTGAAGTCATCGGCCGGGAAAAACACCTTTACAGCATTTACAAAAAGATGGCGGAGAAGAAACGCATGCTCGGCGATATTGTCGATGTCTATGGTTTTCGCATTGTCGTACACGACGTCAACACTTGTTATCAGGTTCTCGGGCTGGTGCACGCGTTGTATAAACCAATGCCCGGCAGGTTCAAGGATTACATTGCCATTCCACGCATCAATGGTTATCAGTCCCTCCACACAACGCTATTCGGCCCCAAAGGATTGCCGCTCGAGGTGCAGATTCGCACGGTAGAGATGCACCGCGTTGCTGAATCCGGCGTCGCTGCGCACTGGCAGTACAAGGCGGAAGACAAGACGAGTGCGACACCGCAACGACGGGCGCGGGAGTGGCTGGCCCATCTCGTCGAGATTCAGGAGTCCGGAAGTTCCGAGGAGTTTCTGGAGAGCGTCAAGGTCGACCTGTTTCCCGACAAGATCTATGTGTTCACGCCGAAAGGCGACATCATGCCTCTGCCCAAGGGCGCCACCACGGTGGACTTCGCGTATGCGGTGCACACGGACATCGGCAACCGCTGCGTAGCCGCGAAGGTCGACCGTCACCTCGTACCGCTGCGCACCCAGCTGAAGAACAGCCAGACGGTCGAGATAATTACGAGCCGCGGCGCCAAACCGAATCCGAACTGGGTCACTTTCATTGTTACTGCAAAGGCCCGTTCGGCCATTCGTCACTACATGAAGAATATGCGCTCGAGCGAGTCAATCGACCTTGGCAAGCGACTGCTCGATCGCTCGTTGAAGGATCTCGATTCATCGCTCCGAAAAGTGGGCAAGGTACGAATGCGGGAAGCCCTGGATGAGCTTGGTCTGGAAGACACGGCGGGGCTTTTCGAACAACTTGGTCTGGGCGAAAGGCTTGCGCCGCTGACAGCCAGATTCCTGGTTGGCGTCAATGAGGAAGGCGGCACCGAACCCGCTGCCGCCAGTCTCGTCATCGCCGGCACCGAGGGTGTGGTCGTCAGTTACGGCAAGTGTTGCTACCCTATCCCGGGAGACGACGTCATGGGATACCTCACCTCCGGCAAGGGCGTTGTCATTCACCGAAATTGCTGCGGCAACCTCAGTAACTTCCGCAAGCAACCCGAAAAGTGGCTTGCTGTCAGCTGGGAAAAAGATATAGATCGGGACTTCAACAGCCAGATATTGGTGGACACCGAAAACAAGACGGGCGTGCTGGCCGAAGTGGCTGCAACCATCGGCGACTCCGACTCGAACATCGAGCAGGTCGCCGTTTTGGGCCGCCACGAAGACTGCTCTATGCTCACGTTTTTGCTGACCGTAAGAGATCGCACGCACCTCGCAAGAATTATGCGGAATGTGCGCAACATGTCGGACGTTATGCGGGTCTCGCGGGACTGCGCCTGATACAAGAAAACACGGAGAACAAATGACCAAAGAAGCGATACACAGCGATGGCGCCCCATCGGCTATCGGGACTTATTCTCAAGCCATCAGGGCGGGCCAGTTTGTTTTCATGTCAGGGCAGATACCACTCGATCCGGCGACGATGGAGATTGTCGACGGAGATTTCGAAGCGCGTGCAAGACGAGTGTTCGATAATCTTAAGTCAGTAGCCGAGGAGTCGGGCGGCAGCCTCGATCAGATCGTCAAACTGACAATTTACCTTACTGACCTCGACAACTTTGCGACCGTAAACAGCGTCATGGCAGATTATTTCCAGAAGCCTTATCCGGCAAGGGCGGCCCTCGGCGTCGCTTCGCTGCCCAAGGGCGCTGATGTAGAGGCGGAGGCGATTCTCGCGGTGTGAACAGAGCCTATCTCGATTCTCCCCTCACCGTTCTAAGGGGCGTCGGCCCGGCACTCGATAAAAAACTCGCCCGTCTCGATCTTCATCGTGTCGAAGATCTGCTGTTCCTGTTACCGAACCGCTACGAAGACCGCACGAGCCTGGGCAAGATTGGATCACTGCAGGCGGGTAGTCGTTCGCTCGTCAGCGGTGAAGTCCTGCTTGCCGAAGTCGTTTATCGTGGCCGCCGTAACCTCCTGGTGCGTATCGGCGACGGTACGGGCCAGCTGACACTCCGGTTTTTTCATTTTTCGAAACAACAGCAGGCGCAATTCCAATCGGGTGTTGCCATAAGCTGCTTTGGCGATGTTCGCAGCGGTCCCGTCGGCCTCGAAATGGTGCACCCCGAGTACCGGGTGCTGAAGCCCGGGCAGAACCCGGTCCTGAGCGATGCGCTCACGCCGATCTACCCGACCACTGAAGGCGTACAACAGGGCCGGCTAAGAAGCCTGACCGATCAGGCCCTCAGGATCGCGAAGTCCTCACCGCCGGCTGAGCTCTTGCCCGACGATGTCCGCGCGAAGTACGACATGCCTGCGTTGTTCGAGGCGCTTGCCTACCTGCATCAACCGCCACCGGACGCGGATCTTGCTAGCATCGATGCAGGGAAACATCCTTTTCAGCAACGCCTGGCATTCGAAGAGCTGCTCGCGCATTACCTGAGCCTCAGGAATCTCCGCGACCTGGCGAGAACCGCGGGCGCGTCCCGACTCGGCAAGGGATCCGAGCTCGTCGAGCGCTTCATCGAGAGCCTGCCCTACGAGTTAACCGCAGCGCAAAACCGTGTCATCAGGGAAATTAAGGGTGACATTGCGACGCCCTACCCGATGCTTCGCCTGATACAGGGTGATGTCGGGTCCGGAAAAACCGTGGTTGCAGCGGTAGCTTGTCTCAGGGCGATCGCGAGCGGCGTCCAGGTCGCCATCATGGCGCCGACAGAGCTTCTTGCCGAACAACACTGGCGAACATTTTCCGACTGGTTCGGGCCGCTTGCCATTGAGCCGGCCTGGTTAAGCGGCAGTCAGCGGCAAGCGGAAAGGCGGCAGTCGCTGGAGGCCATCGAAAGCGGAGAAGCCTCACTCGTCATTGGCACGCATGCACTCTTTCAGGAGGGCGTGCAATTCAATCGCCTGGCGCTTGTCATCATCGATGAGCAACACCGGTTCGGCGTGCATCAGCGTATGGCGTTGCGGGAGAAAGGCGAAGGAGGCCAGGGGCATCCGCACCAGCTTGTCATGACCGCAACACCCATCCCGCGGACGCTTGCGATGGCCGCTTACGCGGACCTGGACACGTCTGTCATCGATGAGCTACCGCCCGGCCGTCAGCCGGTACTAACAGTTGCAATGCCAGAAACCCGCCGCGATGAAGTCATCGACCGGGTGCGCTCCTCGTGCAAGAACGGCCAGCAGGCCTATTGGGTATGCCCGCTGATCGAGGAATCGGATGTTCTCGATTACCAGGCGGCTGAAGCCAGTTACAGGATGTTGACCGACGCACTGCCGGATCTGCGAGTCGGCCTCATTCACGGCCGAATGAAACCTGCGGAAAAAGACAAGCTCATGCGCGCATTCAAAGACGGAGACATACAGCTCCTCGTCGCTACGACCGTGATCGAGGTCGGCGTCGACGTGCCGAACGCGACCCTGATGATTATCGAGAACGCCGAGCGCATGGGCCTGTCCCAGCTGCACCAGCTTCGCGGGCGCGTCGGGCGCGGTGGAACGCAAAGTCATTGTCTGATGATGTACAGACCTCCGCTCGGTAATCTCGCCCGCAGTCGGCTGGCGGTCCTGCGGGATACCAATGACGGTTTCCTCGTTGCGCAGAGAGACCTGGAGCTTCGCGGGCCCGGTGAGGTCCTTGGCACGAGGCAGACTGGGCTGCCGGAGTATCGAATCGCGGATCTCGTACGCGATGCCGAACTCATGCCAAAAGTGCAGCTCGCAGCAGAGTCGATTCGTCGATCCGCACAGGGTTTCGGAGATCAAATCGTCCGGCGCTGGCTCGGAGATGCGGGACGGTACGGCAAGGTCTGATAATCTTCGTTTCATGAAAAAGGCGCGCGCAGAGGGCGGCATTCTCCCCGGCTTCATCACTCAGCTGATGAACTACGCCCAGCTGATGCGACTCGACAAGCCGATCGGCAGCTGGCTATTGGGATACCCGACGTTGTGGGCCCTGTGGCTTGCCGGAGAGGGTCATCCCGACGGCGGCGTCTTCATCGTGTTTGTTGTCGGAATCATTGTCATGCGCTCAGCCGGCTGCGTCCTGAATGACTTCGCCGACCGGAAAATCGACCCTCATGTCGAAAGGACGCGGAACCGCCCGATTGCATCCGGGGCCGTCGCACCCATGGAAGCACTCACCCTGTTCGTCGCCCTCGCATTGATCGCAATCGGGCTTGCGGCGATGCTCAATCGACAGGCCCAGGTTCTTGCGATTATTGCGGCGGGGCTTACTGTTATATATCCATTCATAAAGCGCTTCCTGTCCATACCGCAATTCGTACTGGGCATGGCTTTCGGCTGGGCCGTGCCAATGGCTTTTGCCGCACAGACGGGACAGACGCAACAGCTGGCGTGGCTCGTTTTTGGGACCGCATTAGTCTGGGCGGTCATCTACGACACGTTTTACGCGATGGCAGATCGCAAAGACGACCTGAAAGTCGGCGTCAAGTCGACGGCGATCCTGTTCGGCGATGCAGACCTGTTCGTTATCGGTGGTCTGCAAATACTCATGCTTCTTGCATTAATCTTTATTGGCGATATGGCGGGGCTGGGTGCCTGGTATTACACCTCCGTTTTCATATCAGCGATTCTCATGATCTATCACCAATGGCTTGCAAAAGACCGGCAGTCTGCAAGTTGCTTCGCTGCATTTCTGCATAACCAGTACATCGGGCTGATTGTTTTCATCGGCATCGTTTTGCATTACACATTCAATCCCGTTTTACCCGGCAGCTAGCCCGAAAATTGCACGAGAGTCCGGTCTGCGGCCGGACAGCCTTCGAGAACCACAAGGTGTTACCGTTGGAATCTATTACCATTCGTATCAAAATTATGGAGTTGTTTGGGACCTCGGGCGGTCTCGTGCAATATTCGGGCTAGTGGCTAAATTTCGTTTTACGACAGTTACAGCCGTCGTCATCGCCAACATGGTTGGCACCGGCGTATTCACGAGTCTGGGTTTTCAGCTCCTGGAAATTCGCTCCGCTTTTGTTTTGCTGATGCTTTGGGCGGTGGGCGGCGTTGCGGCTGTCTGCGGTGCCATGACATATGCGGAACTTGGCGCTGCATTGCCGCGTTCGGGTGGCGAGTACAACTTCCTGGCGAGAATTTACCACCCTGCCGCCGGCTTCGTCTCGGGCTGGGTGTCGGCGACCATAGGTTTCGCCGGCCCAACCGCGCTTGCGGCAATTACATTCGCGGCCTATGCGACGTCGATCATGCCCGCCGATGCATCCGACATGCTGAAAAAGACGCTCGCTACCGGTCTGATCATCGCACTCACTATCGTTCATGCGAGCACGCGGCGAAACAGTGGCGGTCTGCAGCTAATTTTTACGATCCTGAAGGTCGGTGTCATCGTCGGCTTTTGTCTGGCGGCAGTCCTGATCGCCGATGCGCCGGAACCGCCGAGCTTCCTACCGACAAGCGGCGACGGTACGCTGCTGATGAGCGGTGCATTCGCTGTCTCGCTTATATATGTCAGCTATGCCTACACCGGCTGGAATGCGGCAACCTATCTCTCCAGTGAACTCGAAGACCCACAGCGCACGGTTCCACGCATTCTGCTGACTGGCACGCTGGTGGTTATGCTGCTGTATCTGGCGCTCAATTTTGTATTTCTGCGAGTCGCAGCAATGGACACTATGGCAGGCCAGATCGAGGTCGGCTATATCGCAGCGCAATCCGCATTCGGCGATATTGGCGGCCGCTTCACGGGCCTGGTGCTTGCCATGTTGCTGGTATCCACCGTCAGCGCGATGACGATGGCCGGACCGCGTGTTCTCCAGGTCATAGGCGAAGACTTTTATGCGCTGCGGTTCCTGGCGCGGGTGAATGGCGACGGCATTCCATCGACAGCCATCATTTTTCAGTCCTCTCTCGCGGTGATTTTTGTTTTGACGTCGAGTTTCGAGTCGATACTCGTGTTTGCCGGATTCACTCTCGCTCTGAACAGTTTTGCCACGGTGCTCGGCGTTTTCGTTCTGCGCTGGCAGCAGCCCGACCTGCCCAGGCCGTACCGTACTTTTGCTTATCCCGTTACTCCGCTCGTTTATCTTGTCCTCACCGGGTGGACGCTGACATTTGTACTTTTGAACAGGCCGCAGGAAGGGTTGTTCGGTCTCGGTATTATTGCCGCCGGATTGTCGTTTTACTTGCTGACGGCCGCAAGGAATCGCACGCGCAAGGTCGAGGCATAAATTACGAGTCACATAGTGTTTACGCTCTACTATTATCACGATCCCATGTGTAGCTGGTGCTGGGGATATCGCCCTACCGCAGAGTTACTGTTTTCGAAGCTGCCGGAGAACGTCTCGCTGGAAAATGTTTTGGGTGGCCTTGCACCCGATGACCACGAGCCGATGTCTGTTGAAATGCGCGCCACTATTTCCGGTCACTGGAAGCGCATTCAGGAAATGCTTGGTACCGAATTCAATTTCGATTTCTGGAGGATCTGCGATCCCCGTCGCTCGACCTATCCCGCCTGTCGCGCCGTCATCGCCGCGTCGAAACAGAATCGCGAGGAG
>Ga0255049_10002082_pt1 | contig 10688 bp, 8 predicted proteins | sample JV7_2_3_MG_FD_183615 | JGI IMG/M metagenome (GOLD analysis project Ga0255049, IMG submission 183615) | Seawater microbial communities from Jervis Inlet, British Columbia, Canada - JV7_2_3 | ecosystem: Environmental > Aquatic > Marine > Inlet | place: Canada: British Columbia | collected 2016-10-06
CCAAGGCGGTAAGGAGAAAATTGTGCGTTTTGGTGATGCCAACATGAGCATTAAGAAGGATCAACCTAAGCGTAAAAAGAGTTACTGTGCGCGTAGTGGTGGGATTAAGGGGAAGTCCAATAAGCTTTCCGCTAACTACTGGAGTCGGAGAGCCTGGGACTGCTAATGGCTGTTTACCATAGAACACAACGTCTCCAGATATACGGAGAAAAGCCAGAAGTAACTAAGCTGTTTGGTGACCGCTATCGTATGGTTGTGCGCTGTAAAGCGGCACGGGATACGGAGGCTTGGTATAATGACAACAAGGATCAAATCTTTGCAGATTTTGGAACCCTGTATGGCGCACAGATGTCGGTTGATGGGATTGACCCACGGACGGGTGAAGCCTACCCAGACATGTGCTTAGTTAGCAATAGTGCTTCTTACACACAGACTGGTGAGTATGTTATTAGCTTTGTCTATGAGACGCTAACTGCCACATGGACTAAGGAGCAGGACGATGAGATTACGTCCACAGATAATGGTCTGCGTGTTCTGCAACGCTCCGAGGTTGCAAAAGTTGATGGTTTTCCTATTGTTAAATTAAGCAGCCCAAATAGCAGCAAGGTTGTTCTTAGTGGTATGGGCAATGCGTCCAACTACTTTGTCCTTCTAGTCAAGGCAAATTCAGCTAACACAATTTATTGGAGGGCTACGAACGATGCTTTGGCTACATATACCAGTAGCTTTACCACTGCAAACAGTGACCAGTGGGAATACAAAGTTATTTATACGCCAATCAGTATTGACCAGTTGGAGATTGGTTATGACGGAACAAACTACAGCACTTTTGATTTATCGGAGTTTTATGTAGTCAGTCAGAGTAGTGACTGGCAAAACAATATAGTTGAGAGCTTTATTAACTTTGAGGTTACCGTAGACAATCCATCTACTTTTACCGATACAGTGGTGTTTACTGGTAGCAATGGTAATACAGCTACTGGAACCAATGTTCAAAGTGGGGGCACGGGAAGTGTATCGCCCCCTTACGACGAGGATGATGTTGGTGTAGCTACCATTACCGATGGTGGTAAAACCCTATATCTAGCAAACTTTCAGGATCAAACTGGTGCAGAAAGTAATACTCAGGTGGGTCGTGTTGTTACACGTTGGGCAGAGGCTGGGACGCTTTCTCGCACAGAAGATTTTATTGGTTCACAGGATTCATTGGTTATTGAGGCCATTGGACCAGACCCAAGCACTCCAGCAGGGTTTAGCCTAGCTAGCAAGCAAGAAAGCAACTATGAGGGCTTTCAGACTAATAGGTTCACCTTCCTCAAGCCGAGCATCTTGAGCGTGCGCACACCTAGGGTAGGCGGGCAACAGCAAGTGGTAGTATCTGCATTTGGCATGACGAGCGCAGAGGTTGGCAGCGACCTGAGTGAAGTGACAGCAAATCACAAACTGGTTGACCAATCTGATGGTGATTACGAAGGAATTAAAACGTCAAACTACACCTTCGAGGTAGACGATTTCGACGTATTGAGCACCACCGGGAACGGCCTAAACCAACTCACCCGCACACAGCTTGATACGAACGCATTTACTCGCGGCACCGTAGGCACGGATACCTACTCTGGCCTAATACTAGCAGGTGAGGAGATCGACAACGGCAACACCATTAAGAAACGTGTAAGCCGCTGTGCAGAGGCGGGCTTGTTAGATGCTTACAGCGAAGTCAACGATGGCATACGCTACGTGAGCTTTACTAGCCAAGGCACCCGCGTCACGCCGACCGCGCTTAACACTCCGACTTACAGCCTGACTTCCGAGCCAGAACTAGCCTTTCAAGGTGGCGCGACTGCTCCAATCTACCGTTTGCGCTCTCGAAACGTCGAGGGCTTCAAAAACTTCGTCACAGTCGTCATGCTTAATATTGACGGCACTCCACTGGATACGGGCGATGAGGTTACAAGCTTCACCACATGGGAGAACTACAACTATCCTGGGGTTGTCGACACGTCATTTGACAACGGCATCGTGCCTTACCCCGGTGGCAACGTGTCGATCCTCGTTACCATCTCTGAGACACTAAGCACGACTGGCAGTGTGGGCGTGTCGCCAGTGCCCTTTTCAATTAAGCAAGGTTGCTCGATAAATATCAACTACATCCCTACTGCGACAGGGTTAGCGGCCTCACTAAACAAAGCGTTTGGCACAAACTATCTGGCGGGCGCTGTCGGACTGTCAGGCTCAAATGCAACTTTCCTAGGCATGGACGTTAGTAGCATCGCAGGTGATGGCAGTTCAGATCCCACCTATGCGGCATTCCTAGCCACCAGTAACCCTATACTTGAGCGTAAGATAGTCGATGAGTTTGTGACTGACGAAGGTGTTCGCTGGTATCGCATACGCCAAAAACAACTCGTTGGAACTTTTGGAAATTACGGCTAAACCGATGGACGATTTTGAAAAGAGAGAGCGCAATGCAGGCATGTTCCTCGCGGGGAATGATACCATGTCAGGTCGCCGCGGCGGCAAGGATCAGACGATGTCAGAACGTGAAGCCCTAGCGGGATTGAATCTCGCGGGGAATGATACCATGTCAGGTCGTGCCTCGATACAATCGAAGATCGGGGCGGAGGAGGAAACGGCCACCCGTGGTAGCTTCGGCACCCAAGGCAAGATAGCCGAGCGCGGAAGGTTCGGAACCCAAGGCCGACTCGCAGGCGAGCCGTTGGCGCAGCGCGACTCTGAGGACGGCGTAGAAACTATCGAGATAAGACCTGAAACGCTTGGTGGTGGCAGTATCCATGCCTTTCAATTAGTTCAAGTGGCGATTGACGACCTCTGTGTCCGCCAAGGAACGATCGGCAGCGTAATACCGACGATCAGCGGCACTCCGCTCGAAGCCGACCACACTCAAAACTCGCTGAACTTACCGGGCACCGCCACTCGCGAGTATTGGCTCAAGGTGACGCTCGATGCTAGCGGCGGTATTACTACTGTCACGATTGAAACCACCGAGCCTGGCGCGAACAGCGCAACCCAAGCTAAGTTACTACTTGGCAGCGTCGAGACCAACAGCGGCGACATCGTAGCCTTCAACAGCAATTTGAGCGGCAGCCAAGCTCTTGCAAGCTGCGGCGCAACCCATTTCTTCGGAGTCATCTAATGGCAAACCCTTTCACAACTGGCCCGTTTAACTGCTGCACATGCCCTGAGCCGCCAGACTATGATGCTGCGGTTGACGATCCACTCGCTACTTACATTAACCTTTGTGGTTGCCCTAGCGTGGCAGTGGTGTGTGCCAGCGAGTCAAAGACCGCGACGCTGTGCGGGTATGACGAATTTGTTGCAAGCTCTCCCCCGGCTAAATACCTAAAAGAAACGGTGAATGGATCAGGCAGTTATACTTTTACTGGCGTTAGTTGCGAGGCTTCAACCGGAGCCAGATCGTCGTCAGGTGGTGCCAGCCAAAGCGGAACCAGGGAATACGACTTATCTGGCGGAATCTGCACCCCACCAGCAACTAATTCTTTCTCATATTCTGCGAATTATAGCGGCTGCGAAGGAAGTTGTTCTGACAGTGGGAGCCTTACAGGGTGGCCAGGGGCAGTGTATTACGGGCTGCTCCCTAATTGCACTTCCGTCCGATCTTCCAGTGGTTACACTGACCTGGATACCGCCACCATCCGCACCCGATCTATTGATCCTGGGTGGAAGCCGTCATCCGGCGATTGGTCAGTGTCTGGCACGCTCACTTTTACGCTATCGATCCCCGATACTGAAGCCGACGCACTAGCCCGCGAAACCGCCACCACTGGAACATCTTGCTTTAGTCTCTACCAACTGCGCACAACATCATTTTCGTTTACTCAGCGCACCGTCACCTATACGGCAACGGCTAGCAACTTAGTTGTTGGTGTGCCATACGAAGGCTGCGTTCGCATTCGCCGTAGAGAGTCATACAGTGGAACTGAGCCAGTGGACGCTGACACAGCATGGTATGATGTTGAACCAGACACGATTGCTGCATTTACACCAACTGCCACCGAGGAAGAAGTCGCTACCGACGTAGCTTTGCCTAATGTTCAAGGCTACGAATACGAAGTTGTCGGTGCTTACGTATGGCCTGCTTCCGCAGGTTGCGATTGTCCTACTAGCTACGTTGCACCATGAGCGTTTTAATATCATACTGGAACGGAGGGTCGAAACCCGTTGACGAATCGCTGCTTTCAGCGGCGGTTCGGCAGTTGAAGAAAAAAAACAAAGTCCATCTCGTGAGAGATGCTCGCTACGATCTCCCGCACTACCTTTGGCCTATCGCTAAAATAAAAACTCACTTAGCCGCAGATGAAAATGCGCAAATAGATTGCGATGTGCTATGGGATTACCCTGTCGATGAAGTTGTTAAATTAGCCAGAGAGTTGAATGTTGACGCGATATTTCAGAGGCGAGAATCCATCAATGGAAACAATATATATTGCGGTCAGTCGCTTCCCCATCAACCTGTCGCATTCAACGCGGGGTTCACCTACTTATCTGATCGAGCTAAGGAAGTCATTGAAAGGTGCCTTAAGGGCATGGTCTTTGAGTCTTTCGAGCAATCTAGCACTTTTGAGCAAATATGGATGCCGCATTATATTCAAAAAGCGGGTTTAGTCGTTGCTACGCTAGAGGACTTGGCACCAATGCTCCCCTGTTCAGCCGAACGATCCCATTTGTGGGCCAAACAAATGTATGCAGACTTCTCTTGGCGTTCGCTTTTTATCCTTAAATGCTGGATTGAGCCAATAAATTTTCTCCATTTAGTCGGTGACATGAAGCAGGATTTGCAAATTTCAAAGATACTTAATGACTACGAAACACTATGATAATCCGCAACCACAAGCCCGAGCCACTGCAACTCACGGACGCACAGAAGGCCAGCTTGCGAGGCAAGGAATCGCATGACAAACCCTCCCTTACAGCCAAAGCCAAGCACGCAGCACAGGCAGGAGGCCGCATCGTTAAAGCAGTCATGAACGGCGATCCAGTCAAAGTATCCGCCGAAGCCAAAGCCCAACGACTAGCCACCTGCCGCGCCTGCGAGTTCTGGAACGAAGGTGGCAATGTCGGCCTCGGCGAATGCACCCATAGCAAGTGTGGATGCACTCGCTTCAAACACGGCCTCGCCACCGAGACCTGCCCACTCGGAAAATGGCCGTAGTTTTTTAGAATTTTTACTTGAATCAACGTAAACACTTGCGCTTAACCACCCATATGTTATATATAACAAGCTCGTGCTACTAATAAATTTTAACCACAACCCAGAAATCATGTCAAGCATAAAATACTCTAACTTGACAGATAGACTAACTTAGAAGTATAGACATCACAATACTATGGCAGAACAAAATAACATATTCAGATTAAACTTCAACCCAGCACTCCAAGACAATAAGGAGGATTTCAAGAAGGCGTTGCTAGGGCAGGTTACACCATCAGTAATGGCACAGGTTCCTGGTATTGAGAACATTACCCTTGGGCAAGCCCCAATCGTGTCTCAGGAAGGGATTCAATATCAAACATATCAACAAAGCCCAATCCTGCCTTCTGGCGAAACAGCCGTGTATGCAATGACACCAGAGCAGTTGGCTGCTCGTCAAGCCGCAAGAGGACAGATTGATGATACTGGACTAATCAACACTGCTGTTCAGTTAATAGGAAACGCAGTTCTGGGCGAAAACAGGGGTATATCTGGCGGCTCTTTATCGACAAGTCTCCCTCCTACATTTACCCCTCCATCTGAGGGTGCTACGCCCAAAGAAGGTGCGAAAGATATCGAACCAGTTTCACTTGTCAGCCTTGGCCTTGAAAGCCCACAGCAATTGGAAATGAAACGAAGAGCAGCAGGAATCCCCGACCAATTATCCGCTCAACCTACAACCACACCAGCCCTAGAATCAGTAGTTACAACTACCCCACAACCAGAAGCCACCTTTACCCTTCCATCTGGAGAGGTTCAAACGATTATGTCTGGTCAGGGTGTAGCTTCTGCCTTTGGTCGAGAGTCTGGTAGACCGATGACCTTCCAGGTTGATGGAGGTTCAGTCACTGTTCCATCTGCACAAGCTATACAAACCATGAATCTTGGTGAGCAGGCAGCAGCACGTCAAGCACAACAAGAGTTTCTTGCTTCTCCAGCAGCCCGTGAAATGAGTAATCGAATGCTACAGTCTGTTGCAAATGATCCATTCGCACAGGCATCTGCCGAACGTGAGGCACGCATAGGCGGAGGGGGTGCAACCGCAACTGAGCGTGACACACGTAGGGCTGAGTCACGTGTAACTAGCTCACAAAACATTCCAACCGATGTTCGTGAGGCCATGAATACACCTGCTGGTGGGCTTACACGGGATCAGATAAATCGTCTTGGCGACTGGCAGGGTTCAACCCAGGGACAGGCTTACATGGCTGAACAAAAGGCTGCTGACAGTCGGGGTCAACTTACCTTTGACCAAAAACTAGCGCAAAATAAGTTTGATTTTGATGTTGCCAAGTTTAGTTATGAAAAAGAAAAGGAGGCTTCCGATGGGGCAACAGCATTGCGAAAATCAGAGGAATCCGCTAAGTATGCCGCAAGAGATATTTTGCGTCAAAATGAAAATGTGATGCGAAAGGCTCAACGCGCTGGTCAAAGCATTGGATTTACAACAACAGGTGCGACTGGTGCATTGTTTGGAATGATCCCTGGGACTGGAGCATATGATCAAAAAGCAACCATTGAAACGCTTCAAGCTGATGCAGCGTTTTCTACTCTTCAGAGAATGAGAGACGCATCTAAGACTGGTGGCGCACTTGGTAATGTGTCTGAGCGTGAATTAGACTTGTTGATGGGGGCAGTTGGAAATCTAAAAATTGGGCAAAGCGAAGAACAGTTTAGAAACAACTTGGCCGAGTATGTTAATCTAAGAAATGCAGCATTGCTAAACATTTATGATGCTTTTGCCGCAGACTATTCACAAGGATCAGCAAATGAAGCGTTCAAGATTAGTTCACGGGAAGACCTTGTTCCAAGTGAAACTGGATCATCTCAATCTATGGGAACCCCAGTAGAAACCCAATCTGGACGATACGAAGTAACAGCTATCTAATATGCCTACATTTAACATTAAAGATTCCAAGACTGGAATGGAGATTCGCGTCTCTGGTCAATCAGCACCACAAGAGTCAGACATTCCACAACTGTTTAATGCCGCTAAAATAAATGCTGAAGAACAGTTAGCGACTGGTGCGTATAAACAAACGTCTGACTTTCAGAAAATTAGTAAGCCAGACCAGTATAAGAGAATACAGAAACTGGCGGCGGCTGCAATAGGAACTTCAGTGGATGATATTGATGTAAACTCTGGCATGGGTTTATGGGAGCGGACGAAACTGGACTTTATGCCAGATGAACGCTCTCGTATGGAGTATTTGGAAAAGAAGTTTGGTTCTGATAATGTATCCGCCTTGAATGTTGGTGGTAATACAAAGATGTTTTACCGAGACCCAAAGACCAATAAGATGACGATGGTCGATGAAATGGGTGCTAGCCTTGCTGATTTTACGGCTGATATTGCTGGTGAAGCAGTAACAACTGCTGGTGCTATTGGTGGCGCTATTGCGGGTTCCGCATTGGGGCCTGGTGGCACTATTGCGGGGGCAACTGCTGGTGCTGCGCTAGGTGGCTTCCTAACTGGTGTAACTCAAGACGTAGCCTCAGAAGTTGCTGCGGGTCAAGAAGTAGATATTGGTGATATTACTAAACGTCGAGGAATAGAAGCAGTGATCGGCATTCCCATTGACCTTGTTACTGGTGGTGCATCAAGAATTTTAGGTCGAGCTTTTGCAAAGCGACAAGGCGTTCAAGCGATTGATGATCTACGACGTTCTGCGCAAGAACTAAATGAGAGGCTACAGTCCAACATTAAGCTTACGGCCGCTCAAGCATCAGACCCTGACGCTTCAATACGCCAGAGTCAAAGGGCTGGCCTTGATCCAAGCGGACGGGAGGCTAAATGGTATGGCAAGCAGCTAGACGAAATTGGAAGGATTGACCAAGCGATTAAAACAGGAGTTGCGAGCGATGAACCAATTGAAGGCGTAATGGCTAGATTGGCAGACGATCACTTGCGGAAACTTGATGAATATCGAGCACAAATTGACGAGCTTGACAACATCGCACTCCGCGAACAAGCGGCTGGCAAGAAGCAAAAGGAAGCATTTGTCCGCAGCGAAAGGGCCAAACTTAAAGAGCAAAGACAGATGGAGCATGGTGCTCGCGTAGTAGCATACGAAAAGCAGTTTGATAAGATGCAAAAGCGTGTAGCCAAACTTGACCGTGTTCGCGGGAAGGAAGTTCGTAAGCAAGTAGAAACGAAGTATAGGCAAGCTGTAAAACAAAATGATGATTTATACGAAGAAGCATATCGTCGCACAGACACTGCTCGAGCTAACACACCCGTAGCCGCAGTGGCTCGCGCGATTGACCGTATTGATGAAAGTCAATTCATCCCTGACTCTCCCGAACTTATGGCCTTGAAGGCTATGCGCAAAAGGATGGCAGAGAATACAGAGGATTTGACGTTCCGAGAGCTTGATGCTTTTGTCCGACAATTTGGCGATAGGGTTAATTTCAAAAAGAAGCATGGCCTAAAGTTTAATGAAATCAGTTTTAGGAACGCTTACCAAGGGCTGAATAAGCTCTGGGAAACGGCCATTGGTGCTCCAAAAACATTAGGCGCAAGGGGGGCAGGGCTTCCAGCCCAACAGGCGCACAGGGCGGCAAGAAAGGATTTTCGAGAAAACGTGCTTCCCTACACGGACGGAGAACCCGCGCAAATTCTGCAAAAGCGAGCAGGTGGACTTAGCGGAGAAACGCTGGCCGACGAGAAGGTTCTAGATGTTTCATTGGGAGATTCTGCTTCTGTAAGAAATGCAATCAAGGCTGGTGCCGACAGGCAAACCCTGAAAAATGGATACTTGTCTCGCATACTAGAATCTGCGGAAGGTGGAAGGCGAATCACCTATGATGCGAATGTTCTTGATGAATTGTATAAAACCTCCAAGGGCAGAGCCGCGCAAGTCAAGAAAAACATTCAGCGTCTTAACAAGATGCTGGATGATGCAAAAATAAAGCCAGAGTCTGTAACAAAAGACGATTTGTTTGAAGTTATTGACTCTTACAATCCGCCCGCTTTGGCTCAGGCCGAAAGAGCATTGAAGCAAAAAGCCGAAGTCGCCAAGCAGCACGAGGAAGCTACCAAGAATGTTTTAATGAAAGTCATTCGCGGCGAACAGCCTGCACCCGAGGACATTCATATTTTCATAGATGACATTGCAAAACTACGTCCGAGTCAAATTGAATCTCTAAAGGGAAGGTTGTCGCCCTCTGAGCAAAAGTCGTTGGCTAGGAGCGGCATAGACTGGTTCCTTGATAAAGCGGGCCGTCAAACAGACGCTACTCAGAGGACCACCGCACAGACGGGTGGAGTTGCACTATGGGAACCCGATGCCATGCAAAGACTGCTTGGCAATAAAGTTCAACGTAGCAAACTCGATGCACTCATTGGTAAAGACATTGTAGCAGACTACGAGCGTGCGAACCGTGTCCTTGGGGCTTCTTCAATCATTCGCGATACGGGACAAAAAGCGGGCAGTCGTGTTGTTTTGACAACAGGTGCTTCGGGCGTTCCTATGCCGTTGATTGTTTCTCCTGGAATACCCCGGTGGTTAGGTCGCAAAATACTGGGCATAATTAACACTTCTCCGACAGGGCAGTTCATGCTGCGCAGATGGTTACAAAAACCGAATGAAGAATCTGCTGAAGATTTGATGCAAAAGATATTCTTTACTGCAATTGCTACTCGAAGCGGTATGGCTTCTGCGGCAGACGAGGCGAGGAAAGACCCTCAGTTTGCTGCATGGCTGGAGGAATCGTTTGCGGATGGCCAAGGGGGCGAAGGGGAATCGACCGGGCAGTAGTTCGGGACGGTGGTTCGACCTCACCCGCCTCCACTAAATTAAGCCGTAAATGCCCCTAGAAGGGCTTACGTTCTTAACCCTGCCCTTGGTATCCAGACAAAAAGAAAGCCCCGTATAGAGGCTCTCAGGGCTATTGATGGTAAAGTTGGTGCCGACAGCTTGGTTATCGCTTACAAGAGCTAAGACTGAAGGACTCGCGGAGGGAATGAAATAACCTCCCAGCCCTCTCCTTGCCCCTCGGACTTCGGGGATTTTGATCTACTATGCACTAAAAGTTTAACAACTCATGGTTTATGCAATCTTCCCAGAGCGCATCTAAAAGTTCCTCTGCATCCTTAAACCTGTGTCCATGCTTGCGCCATGTGCGAACCTGCTGGGCTAAGTCCCACAGGTTGCTGTGCAGTTCACCGGCTTTGCGGCAGATTTCAAAGTCAAGTTGCTCTTCTGGTAGGTCGAATTCTAATCGTGCTTTCATACGTAATATTCGTAATCTTCTCCATCGTTCAGTGATTGTTCGACATAGCATGTCAGATTGACCTTCGCCCATTTGTCTTGGGTGTTAATCGTGCACTTGGCTTCCAGGCAACCAGTGGAACAATATCCCACCTCACCCGGATCCTTCTTGGCCCTTTTAACAGCGTCCGCCATACGCTCTCTAGCATGTTGGCGCAGTTCAAACTCTCGATCTTCATCCTCTA
>Ga0255049_10002084_pt1 | contig 10687 bp, 3 predicted proteins | sample JV7_2_3_MG_FD_183615 | JGI IMG/M metagenome (GOLD analysis project Ga0255049, IMG submission 183615) | Seawater microbial communities from Jervis Inlet, British Columbia, Canada - JV7_2_3 | ecosystem: Environmental > Aquatic > Marine > Inlet | place: Canada: British Columbia | collected 2016-10-06
AGAACCAGGAACTGGCAACTGAGATCTGTCCGCACAGTGGAGCCATGGTAGCGGAGCTGATTCACGCGCTAGACGCCGAGCATGCCGTGACGCTTATCGATATTCTGCAGCGGCGTTGCATGGCCGGTCTGAGCAGGGACTTCGGCTTAACTGCCGCGCAGAATGCAACGGACTGGTTGACGCGCCTGACGATCTGGGATCCGGCTCGGGCACGACAGGAACTTGCGGACTACCGAAGCTACTCGGCACGGTTTCGCGTCAGAGTCGCCACTGACGAGAAACCTTACGGTGGTAGCGATGCCAGATAAGCAACGATATTCAGCATATCGTCCGAACTCAGGTTCGCGACAATCGGTGTCATGATGACACTCTGCCGGGTACCCTGTTTGATGTCCCATAGCTGTCGCATCGTGTAGCTAGCCGTGCGTCCGGCGATGCTCGGTATCGGACCGATTCCCGTTTGCCCCGGGCCATGACACAAACCGCACTGAATCGTCTTGCCCTCACCGGTGGTCACGAGCGACTCGCCCTTCGCGAGGCTACCTACCGGTACGTACGCGATGAACCCGCCCCTGGGGTCGCGACTCATCTCGGTTAGCTCCGGATTGTCGGGTACCTCAATGATACGCTGGCCCAGCGGCATCAACGGTAGATCCAGCAGCGGTAACATCAGGCCGTTATTGGTCGTACGCACCTGTGGCACTTCTTCGGCCTCGACGACGCGTACCAACTGGCGAAACGGCATCGAGGAGAAATACTCGGCGATCTCCTGCTTTTCAGTGTCGCTCAGAGCGGCAGCAATCATCACCATCTCATTCGTGTTGGCCTTGCGCCGGTCGGCGCTATGACGATCACCGCGCTCAAACACCGCGAGTTGCTCAAGGATATAGGCCGCAGGCAGACCGGAGACGTGACCGTTTTCCATCTTGCCCTGACCGTTCGGATAATGGCACAGCGCGCAGGCGCGTAAGCCATCGGCCTGCCGCCCGTTCGCGACAACCGCCGGCATCGGCGGATGATCACCCGGGTACCAGTCCGCCGGACCGTAACCAAAATACGCCTCGTTACGCGTAAAAGTTAGATCGGTGCCGGGCAGTGATCGCTTGATACCGTCTTCGGGTGGGTCGCCGCCGATGTACGCACACTCAATCGGCTTGGCCGTCTCCGGGCACGGCGGCGCAACGCGATCGTCCGCAGCGTATGGGCCCAGCAACCCGTACGCCCAGTCGGGCCAGTCCGGCCCGTGCTCCAGTGCCGGTTGCGCGCCCGGATCGCCGCCGGACATCGCGACACCGAACACACCAAGAGTCATTACAGCTAGATAACGTTTCATCCCGCCTCCATGGACACAGTATAACGATAAGTCCCTACCCAGACGGTCGAAAACCGAATTCCAGTCAGCGTCCGTGCCCCTCGCTGTGCTCCTAAACCGAAGGCGGTATAATCAAAACATTCAGATATCGGCCGGCCCGCCCACAGCAAAAGATAACGAGACAGGGTTACCGGCTCTTCTTAAGTGGTGAGAGATTGGCCTGTGCACGGTAGAAATCAGAATGTCGACTCCCCGACGATCGGGCAGCAGCATAAGCCGGCGGAGACTGCGGCACTCGATGGCGTAGAGGCGGTCGCTCAGGTCGCTTATAAGACCAACGAAGTCTGTATTATCTATCCGATCACACCCGCATCGGCGATGGGCGAATACGCAGATGAATGGGCGACGCAAGGCAAGGAGAATCTCTGGGGCATCGTCCCGGAAGTCGTCCAGATGCAAAGCGAAGGCGGGGCCGCGGGTTCCGTTCACGGATCGTTGCAGACTGGAGCGCTCGCGACCACGTTCACGGCGTCGCAGGGTCTGCTCTTAATGATCCCGAATATGTACAAAATCGCCGGCGAGTTGACATCGACGGTCTTTCACGTGGCGTCCCGCTCGATTGCCGCTCAAGGGCTATCGATCTTCGGCGACCACCAGGACGTCATGGCCACCCGTCAGACAGGCTTTGCCATGCTCTGCTCGGCTTCGGTACAGGAAGCGCACGACATGGCACTGATCAGTCAGGCCGCCACGCTCGAGGCACGAGTACCGTTTATCCATTTCTTCGACGGCTTCCGGACTTCCCACGAGATCAACACGATCGAATTGATTGCCGACGAGCAGATCGCCGAGATGCTCGATGTAGACTTGATCCACGCGCATCGCAAACGCGCGCTCAGCCCGGAACACCCGGTTATACGCGGCACGGCGCAGAACCCGGATACCTATTTCCAGGCCAGAGAGACGGTGAATCCCTACTACGCAGCGACTCCGGGTATCGTGCAGTCGAATATGGACCGCTTCGCTGCGCTGACCGGCCGGCAATACGAACTCTGCGAATACTACGGCGCACAGGACGCCGAGCGACTGTTGATCGTGATGGGGTCGGGCGCAGATGTAGCGCTCGAGACCATGGCCTATCTCGCCGACCAGGGGGACAACAAACTCGGCGTAATCAAACTACATCTCTATCGGCCGTTCCCGATCGACGCGCTACTCGACGCCATTCCCGCATCTACGCGCGCACTCGCAATCCTCGACCGCACCAAGGAACCGGGCGCGCGCGGCGAACCACTCTACAAGGATGTCGTCACGGCGATGGCCGAGGGACTGAGCGACGGTCGCCTAGCTTGCGACTCGCTGCCGAAAATTATCGGCGGCCGCTTCGGGCTCTCTTCGAAAGATTTCACGCCCGCAATGGTCAAAGGGGTGTTCGACGAGCTCCGCAAAGACAAACCGAAAAATCATTTCACGATCGGCATCAACGACGATTTATCGCATACAAGCCTCGACTTTGACCCGTCGTTTATCCTCCAGCAGCCTGCGGTGATCTCCGCGATGTTCTACGGTCAGGGCTCAGACGGTACGGTCGGCGCAAATAAAAATACGGTCAAGATCATCGATCAACAGACCGACTATCAAGCCCAAGCATACTTCGTGTATGACTCGAAGAAAGCGGGATCTCAGACGATCTCGCACTTGCGCTTCGGCCCGAACACGATTAACGCACCGTATCTAATCCAGACGGCCGGATTCATCAGCTGCCATCTGTTTAGCTTCCTGTTGAAAAACCACGTACTGAAGGAGGCGGCACACGGCGCTACCTTCTTACTGAATAGCCCGTACGGGCCCGAGGAAGTCTGGAGTCGACTACCGCAATCCGTTCAAGCGGAGATAATCGAGAAAAACCTGAAGTTCTACGTGATCGACGCTTATCAAGTCGCGAAGGATAACGGTCTCGGCAGACGAATCAGCACCGTCATGCAAACCTGCTTCTTCGCGATTGCGGACGTACTGCCCCGTGAAGAGGCGATCGACAAGATCAAACAGGCGATTCACAAGACCTTCATCAAGAAAGGCCAGGAGATCGTCGATCAGAACTATCAGGCAGTCGACAACGCACTGAAAAATCTGCACGAGGTAGAGGTACCGAGTCAGGTCACGAGCGACTTCGACTTACCCTCGCCGGTCGGCAAGGGCGCGCCGGAATTCGTTCAAAACGTGCTCGGCCCGATGATCGCAGGACGAGGCGATGCATTGCCGGTCAGTATGCTGCCCGCGGACGGTACCTATCCGGTAGGAACCGCAGCCTGGGAGGCCAAGGACCTCACGGAGGAAGTTCCGATCTGGGAACCGGAGATCTGCGCGCAATGCGGCAACTGCGAGATTATCTGCCCGCATTCCGTGATCCGCATGAAAAGCTACGACGACAAGCTCCTCGAGAGCGCTCCCGATGGCTTCAAGTCGGTGCCGTTGAAAGGCCGCGGCGTCAGTAAGGATAGACGCTACACGCTCCAGGTCGCTGTCGAAAATTGCACCGGCTGCACGCTATGCGTTGCCGCCTGCCCCGTCGACGACCCGAAAAATCCCGGGCGTCGCGCCATCAATATGGGCCGAAAACGCGACGTCCTGGACACCGAGATCGACAGTTGGGAGTTCTTCCAGACGCTGCCTGCGCAACTTCGCGGCGACCTCGTGAATCTCAGGATGCGCGAGACGCAGATGATGAAGCCGGCGTTCGAGTTTTCGTCCGCTTGTTCCGGTTGTGGGGAGACGCCCTATTTAAAACTACTCACCCAATTGTTCGGCGACCATACCGTCGTGGCCAACGCAACCGGTTGCTCGTCTATCTACGGCGGCAATCTACCAACAACGCCTTGGTCGACCGATAGCCACGGTCGAGGCCCCGCCTGGTCGAACTCGCTGTTTGAAGACAACGCCGAGTTCGGCTTCGGCTTCCGCATCACGTTGGACAAGCTGTCCGAATACGCACGCAAGACGCTCAAAGATCTCAGCGCGGAGTTAGGCGAAGAATTAGTCAGCGAGATTCTGAACGCGCCGCAGGAAAGCGGTACAGAGATGGATGCGCAGCGGCTGCGGCTCGATGAGCTGCGCGCTCGGCTGCTGAAGTTGCCCAGTGCCACCGCGAAGGATCTGTATGCGCTGAGCGACAATCTGCTTAAGCGTCTGGTCTGGATCGTCGGCGGCGACGGCTGGGCGTACGACATTGGCTTCGGCGGGCTGGACCATGTCCTGGCCAGCGACCGCGATATCAATATCCTGGTCATGGATACCGAGGTCTACTCGAACACTGGAGGGCAAAAATCGAAGGCGACACCCCGAGCGGCGACCGCAAAATTCGCTACTGGCGGGAAACACGTCGCGAAGAAAGATCTCGGCATGATCGCCGCCGACTACGGCCACGTCTACGTCGCGCAGATTGCCATCGGCTCGGACCCGAAGCAGACGGTGCGAGCGCTACAGGAGGCGGCGCAGCACAAAGGACCGTCCATCGTCATCGCGTACGCAACCTGTATTGCCCAGGGCATCGACCTGACGCATACGGTCGACCAGATGCAGGCCGCCGTCTCGAGCGGCTACTGGCCGTTATACCGTTACGATCCGAATTTGCTCGAACTCGGGCGCAACCCGATGCAACTCGACTCTGAGGATCCGTCGATTTCCTTCAAAGACTTCGCTATGCGAGAGAATCGCTACCGTGCCCTGGGCAAGAGCAATCCCGAACATTCGGAACGTCTCCTTGAACTCGCTCAGGAGGATATTACGAAACGCTGGGCTTCCTATAAGCGCAAGGCGTACGGGGTCGAGACACCCTAGTGGATACAGAGAACAAAATACTGAATCTCCCGCCGAGCCAAAACCGACTACCGGAGTTCTCATTGTCTCGCGAGAACGGGTTCGCGAATCAGCCCAAGGACATGGACTGGCTCGGGACCAACATTCCATGTCAAGCAGCCTGTCCCGCCAACACGCGGATTCCCGAATATCTCGGCGAGATCCATCAAGGCAATTACGATCAAGCCTATCTGATCAATCTGATCGACAACGTCTTCCCCGGCGTGTTGGGTCGCGTCTGCTCGAGACCATGCGAAGACGCCTGCCGGCACGGGCGCGATGGTCTCGGCGAACCGGTCGCGATCTGTTTCTCGAAGCGCGCTGCGTCCGATTTCGGCAGCGGCGAGCGCGTCGTCTTGAAACCTCTCTTTCCCGACAGCGGCAAAACAGTCGCCGTGATCGGCGGTGGCCCCGCCGGATTGGCTGCTGCACGTGACCTCGCGCTATACGGCCATAAAGCCACGGTCTACGAGAAATACTCCGAGGCCGGCGGCATGATGAACCAGGGGATACCCGAATTCCGGTTACCGCGGGAGACCATACGCAAAGAAATCGAACAGATTGAACTACTCGGCGTCGAGATTCTGTGCAACCAGAATATCGGCGTCGATATCACGGTCGAGGCATTAGCCGACCAGTACGATGCCGTCATCATCGCCGCCGGAACCCTGGATCCGAATATTATCGACATCCCCGGAAAAGACCTGGGCGGTATCCAGCACGGACTAGAGTTCCTCCTCGAAGCAAACGAGAACGGCCATGCCGAGATAGGTAAGCGTGTCATCGTCATCGGCGGCGGCTTTACCGCGATGGATTGCGCGCGCACGGCGCTGCGACTTAACTCCGATTCGGCGATCTACTATCGTCGCTCGAGGGCGGAGATGTCGGTTCCGGCCGATGAACTCAAGGAAGTCGAACACGAGGCCATCCCGATAGAAATCATGGCGGGGCCGATCGCCTACCTTGGCGATAATGGCAGTGGGATCAATAAGATGCGCTTCATTCGTAACGAGCTTGGTGAGCCCGACGACAGCGGACGCCGGCGACCTGTCGCAGTTGAAGGCAGCGAATTCGATGTCGACGTCGACACGGTTCTACTCGCCACGGGCCAATGGCAGGACACGAGCTGGCTTGGCGACTCGATCGCGAAGCAAGTCCTCAACGACGACGGTTGGATCAAGAGCGGTCAACCGGTAACTACGGATGCCGCCGGCATCTTCATTGCCGGGGACTACTCAATCGGGGCGTCTACTTTAATCGACGCAATCGGCCACGCGAAGCAATGCGCACGCGCCGTCGACGAATACCTGATCGGCGAGACCCGCATGATGGATGTCGCCGAGATCGAGGGCTCCTACGAGACGGGAAGGATACCGGCGATGGATGAAATCGTCCGCCAGCCGATACCGTCGATACCGCTGACCGAGCGATCCTTTAAGGCGGAAGTCGAAACCGGCTATACGCCGAAGCTCGCGAACGTTGAGACGATGCGCTGCTATCTATGTCACTACAAGTTTGAGATCGACAACGATATCTGCATCTATTGCGAGAAATGCCTCGACGTGAAACCGCACGACGACTGCATCGTCCGTATAGACGAACTCCAACATGACGACGACGGCCGCATCACCGGCTATGTCGATGCAGTAGACGAGACACCGCACGTCTATCCATTGCTCTACATAGATCAGGACAAGTGCACGCGCTGCGGAAAGTGCGAGAAAGTCTGTCCGGTCGAGTGCATCTCGATACAGAAGGTCACGCTGAATACCGAGCGAACCTGCGCCGTCACGGAGACATTCGAGGAGTAGGATCAGCGTTCTAGGCGACGGCCTCCTTCACTCGACCCTTCCACATGCCATCATGTGTGAACGCGGTCCACGCCCACGGCAACCAACGTAACAGCGCAAAGCTCAGCCACAGTGCCCAGGCCAGCATCGCGGCCTTGTAGAACCAGAGCGACACCGAAATCGCGGCAACTTCCGGCGTCGTGCCTGCGGACTGATCCGCAAACCAGCTCAAACTACTAGACGGCACCGGCGACACGATCTGCATATCGGGCTGGCCGAGCAGACCCATCGGGATCGCCGCCACGACCGCGAGTAGCGCCGTCACGGTCAGCAACACGAGACCGACCTGCAACCCGTTGAAGACACGCGGATTCAGGTCCAGGTCCGCCTGACCGCGCCAGCTCATCGTGAACGCCCACGCGGCGAACAGTAGCAACACAGGCCACGCGAAGGTCGATAGCCCGAGGCCAAGTAACAGCCACTCGTGCGCGCGCAACGGACTCCACTTGAACCGCGCCAGAATAAATGCAGCCAGAGCGAACACGACCAGCTCAGGCCAATAGAGTACTGCCGGCCCCATCGTCGGGCCCGACGTGCGGAGGATCCAGCGATCCGCTGGTAGCCGCAACGATGCGAGCAAATTGCTCGCCCCCGCGCCCAGATCGACGATCGGTAATGCCGCGCGAACTCCGCTGGCGCCGTCGATCGTCCAGACTAGATCGACCCGATGTTCGCCGGGTTCGATCGGCAGCTCCAACAACCCCGCGTTCAACTGCAGTGGTATGACTCGCCCATCGATCGTGACGTTCTGCAGCTCGCTGCCGTCGGGCAAGCGAATCGTATGCTGTGCGCCTTGTGTGCTGCGGTAATCGAATACCAGACTCGAGCGCGCCGAACGTTCGCCGATTTCCGCAGAATAATCCACGGAGTCAATTGCCATGGTGTCTCCCGCGCTGGGCAAGGGCCGCGACAAGTTAACGGTCAACGTCTCGCCCGGCCGTGGAAAGTATTCCGGAACGAAAAAATTCGGATCCAGCCTATCCGGCGGGGTCCCCGGCAGCCCGTCATACTCCGCGTGCCATATCGGGCTCACATTGAAGGTCCAAACCTCCGTCCACGGCGCTTCGTCCGCCGCCGACAGCGTCGCGCTCTCGCCGGTCGGAAGTCGGGACTCCCAGGCAATGAAGTTCTCGCCGGCCGCCATCGCGATCAACGCGACACCATCGTTTACTTCGATGCCCGGCGTGATTACCGCTTCGTTCGGCAGCAGAGTAACGGGTAATGTGAACGCGCCGTCCGTCGGCGCGACCCGGTAGACCTGCGTCGACACAGACCAATCGAGGTCGAACGTCAGCGCGCGAACGACTCGCAGGTACGGCGGGAATTCGGACGCGAGGGGCGACTCGTCCGTATCGGCCTGTTGTTGACGAATGAATTCGACTGCGCCCGACAGCAACCGATCTTCATTGACACCGGCGGTATCCCATCCGGGCGCATCCAGTTCGATCCGCCGTGGCGGCAACGAGAACGGTAGCGTGAAACTGTCCGCATCCGGGATCGATCCCTCCAGCACCACGGCGTGCACGCCGGGCGACAGGTGCAACCAGGGACGGCCGTCACGGCTGCGATAGAGCAGATTGATGGCGATGCCATCTACGCTGATCGACTCGGGGCTCCAGCCGCCTGCCTGTCCCGGCATCGGCACCGCGACCGCATCCTGTACGGCGAGTTCCAGATCCAGGCGCATGCTGCCCCCGTTTAGTTCTACGAGCGCCTGCGTCAATTCCGCACAGCCCGGGTGACAGGGTGCGGGCTCAGACAACCGGTTGCGTAACTCTTCGAGCAGTTGCGGCGAAGGAAACTCGCTCGTCGTCTGTGCGTGCGTTTGGTACGGCAGCAACATCGCCGCCAGCAGTAGTAAGCCTATCGCGACGCTCGCGTTCGGCCTGAACAAGTTCGGTGGCACCTTGAAGTGGCGCCGCGTCAATGCCCATAACAAGACCAGAACCATAAACACGCTCGCTATACGCCACGCGCCGACACCCCACGGGCCGAGCACGAGCAAGCGGTAAGACTGCTCGGCCTCGATTGGCCCATCCCAACGCAGGGAGTAGCGATTCCAGTTCCAGTCCGGTAGACCCGGGCCCGTCTGCACGAGCGCGCCAGGCGCATAGCGCGTGATGCTGCCACCGATACCAGCCGCGGCGGTGACGACGATTTCTTCCAGAGACTCGGGCTCGTTTGAGGCTGTCACGGCAAATCCCTCTGTCCTGTTGGCCCTCGCCCGTAGGAGCTCGGCCGGCGGCGCGGCAACATCAGCGACGCCGAACGATCCATCGTTGACGTTCTCGAATCCTAGCCCGTCAAGGATCACGGACTGTGCTAGTTGCACACCGCGCTGCAGGACGCCGTGCTCGAGCTGCGGGAACATCACCACGCGGATCTGCCCGGCCACGAACGGGATCAATATCAGGACGAGCGCGACGAGACTCGCATTACGATACCACCCACAGAAACGCCGCAGGCGACCGTCCGGGGCGACGCGTAACACACCGAGCACGATGAGCAGATTCAGCCAAGCCCAACTCGGGGCGCCGGGCTCATGGAAAGTCAGTACGATCGCGGTCAACGCAATCAGACCCGGCACGGCACCGAGCAGACGCCAGGCGCCGGCTGCGATGACCAGCACGAGAAAGATATCGAGTAGCCGCCAGCGATCGAACCACGCGCCGGTAACGGTGTCCGCCCCGGGGGCCGCCATCAGCCGAAAGCCGGGCGGCAGGTGTAAGGTCGTCTGAATCCCCGCGAAAGATTCACGGTAACCGGTGACCGGGATCTCGTTCCCCTGTGGGACAAGCCGCGACGTATCCAGGACGTCCAACCGCGAGCCTCTAAGCTCGATACCCTGTGCGCCTGGATCCGGGCTGGCCGTAATCAACATACTCTCACCGTCGGCCTCGGCGCTGGTCATCAGATAAGGCGCCGTCATGTCCAAACGCCAGCCGCGACGCATTTCTCCGTCGACTCGATCAAGTGCCGTGTAGCCCTCCCCATCGAAGTCGAGCCACAGATTACGAACCAGAGTCAGTCGATTCTCGTCATCGGCATCGTTGCGACTGCGCTCGACGAGATTCAAGATTTGCTCGGCCGTGACCGCATAAGTCGGCAACCCCGTCCATCGATTCGGTACGCCACTGCGGGCCGCATCGACCGATACGGCACCCTCCAGGGCCGCGATGCGCAGGCGGGGAGAAGCCTGAAAACTCCAGATCTCTTCGGCTGGCCAGGGCGCCACAACGGCCGGGATGTCGATCGTCTCCACGAGCGTGGGCGTCCGCGTTATGAGCTGTACGACCCAGCGACCGGGCCGCACCTGTATCCGCAATGTCCCGTCCTGGTCCAGCTGTGCCGGCAGTTGTGAGTTGAGCGCCTGGCCGACGAAATCCGGCAGCAGAGCACCGACGAGCTCGAGTTCCCGGCTCTGCCCGGCCACGTCCAACTCGATTCGTGTTTCGAGCCTGATCGGCAACCCGTCCACGAGCCGTCGATACACGTTAATACTGAGCCGATCTTCCTCCGCCACGGCGTCAGCACGGATGCCAAGCCAGACCTGACCGCCTTCCAGCTCCGGCCTCTCGATCGCCTCCCCGTCCAGCAGCAACGAGACCAGGCCGCTCTCGAGCGGCACCGTCAACGCGGCAGGGCGGGTAACCCATGTGAGCGCACCGGT
>Ga0255049_10002085_pt1 | contig 10681 bp, 7 predicted proteins | sample JV7_2_3_MG_FD_183615 | JGI IMG/M metagenome (GOLD analysis project Ga0255049, IMG submission 183615) | Seawater microbial communities from Jervis Inlet, British Columbia, Canada - JV7_2_3 | ecosystem: Environmental > Aquatic > Marine > Inlet | place: Canada: British Columbia | collected 2016-10-06
CAAATGCCGATCTTCCGCAAGATAAGTATAAAAAACCGGTAACACAAAAAGCGTAAACAAGGTGCCAATACCAAAACCCGCAACGATAGTAATACCGATAGCCTGTCGGCTGGCGGCACCGGCACCGTTGGCGATCACCAGTGGCATGATGCCGAAGATGGTTGAGAATGATGTCATTAATATCGGACGTAGCCGGATCGAGGCTGCTTTAATAACGGCTTCAACCGGGGTTAACCTTTCCCTGATTTGAAATTCATTGGCAAATTCGACAATTAAGATGCCGTGCTTGCTGATTAATCCTATCAGCGTAATTAGTCCCACCTGGCTATAGATATTCATAGTCACCTGACCCAGGAACATCGGTACCATCGCACCGAACAGGGCTAGCGGTACCGTGGTGAGAATGATAAACGGATCACGAAAACTTTCGTACTGGGCGGCAAGCACCAGAAATACGACGACGATCGCAAAGCCAAATGTAAGCGCGAGTACTGAACCTTCCTGAATTAATTGTCGCGATTGTCCCTGATAGTCGACGGCGTAACCGGCGGGAGCGACCTGTGCGGTGATATCGCGCAGGGTTTGTAGCGCCTGCCCGAGTGGTACTCCGGGTACCGCGTCAATCTTGGCTGCATTTTGTTGTTGAAATTGAACCAGTTCGGCGGGTACCGAGGTGTATTTAAAATCGACCAGTGAGGACAGGCTGATCTGGTCCCCGCGATCAGAATATACATAGTACTGGCTGATAATGTCGGCATTCTCGCGTTCGGCCTGGCGTGCCTGCGGAATAATTTTGTAACTGCGGCCGGCAAGGTTAAAACGGCTGACGTAGCCCTCGGCTAAAATAGCACCGAGCGTTTGACCGATATCACGCATCGATACACCCATCGCCTCGGCGCGCTCGCGATTCACGGTAATTTTTATTTCTGGTTTGCTGAAGTCAAAGTCGCTCTTGATGAAGAAAAACTGTCCCGATTCACGGGCTTTGGCGAGTACCTGCTGTACCACACCGTAGAGGCGGTCGTAGTTTTCCTGTGTCTTAAGAATAAATTCTACCGCTGTATTGCCGCTGGCGCCGGGCAGTGAAGGCGGGTTAAACGCGAAACTCTGCAAGCCAGGTTGCTGGTCGAGTTGCTTTTGTATCGTCGGAATCATTTCCTGCGAAGACAAGGTTCTCTGTTCCCAGGGTTTGAGCAACATACCAGCGAATGAGGTTGTCGATCCGCCGAAGCCATTGGCCATAAACGATGATTGATATTCGTCTTCGAATTGACGATATATATCGATGTAGGGCGCGGTGTATTTATTCAGATAATCGAGGCTGGTGTGGTCGGGTGCTTTCGAAAAAGTAAAAATAACACCCTGGTCTTCTTCGGGTGCTAACTCACTCTGGATAAACTGAAACATTGCGATTAGCATAGCCAAAATTCCAACCACGAAAAGGATAGTAACCGAGCGGGTTTTTAACGATTCGGCCAGAAAAGTCTCGTAACGATGTTGCAAGCGTTCGAACCAGACAGTAATGAATCTCGCATAGGCGTTATTGGCGATCGTCGGTTTTAATATCCGTGAGCACATCATCGGTGACAAGGTCAGCGCGATAATCGTAGAGATGATGATGGTGCCAACCAGGGTAAACGCGAATTCCTTGAATAACACCCCGGTCAAGCCACCCAGTAGACCGATCGGCGCGTATACCACGCAAATTACTACAGTCGTCGCGATCACCGGTTTTGCAATTTCGCGTGCGCCAACGAGTGCGGCCTGGAATGGGCGCAGGCCTTCACCGATATGCCGGTATATATTTTCCACCACCAGGATGGCATCGTCGACCAGCATGCCAATCGCCATGACCATTGCCAGCAGGGTTAGCAAATTAATCGAAAATGACATCATCTGCATGTAGAACAACACGCCAATAATCGACAACGGGATGGTCACTAGCGGTACCAAAGTTGAACGAAAAGAGCCGAGGAAAAGGAATATCACCAGAATTACTATTACTGACGCCTGTAGCAGTGTTTGTATAACTTCATTAATCGATGCCTGAATAAATTCGGTCGAGTCGTAAGCGATGGCGACTTTCAGGCCCGGTGGAAACGAGTTTTTGATTTTATCGAGTTCGGCAGTCACCAGTTTGATGGTGGTCAGTGGGTTGCCGTCCGAAGTACCCTCAATGCCGATATAAATAGATGGCACGCCATCGAACATCACCAGGCTGTCGTAATTTTCTGCACCCAGAGCCACCTCGGCAACATCGCCGAGTCTTACTGTGTTAGCACCTTCATCGCGAATAATAAAGCGTTTGAATATCTCGGGGTCGCCGGTATCGGTAACCGCGTTTACGTTGGTCTGGACAAGATTGCCACGTGTCTGACCAGCGGCAGATTGATAGTTTTCTTCACCAATCGCATTGACTATGTCCGCCGCGGAGACTTTAAGTGCGGCCATTCGAAGCGGATCCATCCACACCCGCATCGAATAAGTTTTGCCGCCGAGTATTTGCGCCTGGGCAACGCCTTTTACCGTTGACAAGGCTGGTTGAATAGTCCTTAACAAGTAGTCTGTGACTTCAACTTCGGACAGGGTTTTGCTGTAAAAACCGTAATATGCCAGCGCAAAACCGTTAGCCGAAGCTTTGGCTATCACTGGATCCTGCGACTCTGCTGGTAGCTCTTCGCGGATCGAAGACACTTTGGTGCTGACTTCGGTAAGCGCAACGTCGGCGTCGATACCAAGTTTCATATGGACTTCGACTATCGAGACACTATTGGTGCTGCTGGAACGCACATAATCGATACCAGCGGTGCTTGACACGGCCTGTTGAATGGGGGTGCTGATAAATCCCTGAATCAGTTCGGCGCTGGCACCCGGATAGGCGGTGGTAATATTGATTACCGATGTTTCGAGTTCCGGATACTGGCGCACCTGGGTTCCGAAAAAGGCCTGTGCACCCAGCAGCAGAATCATGACACTGATTACCAGTGACAACACGGGCCGTTTAATAAAAAAATCGGTAAACATGCTATTGGCCTGTTGGTGTCTTTGTCGCGTAGTCCGGAACGTCGTCGACGATGACTACCTTCAGGCTCGGGAACAGTTTGAGTTGTCCGGCCATGACTACCTGATCACCGGCCTTGAGTCCTTCGCTAACCCCGGCAACGCCACCGACGCGGTAAGCGACTTGAACCTGCCGTGCTGCGAGGATGTATTCCGGATTAGGATCAGCATCGCTGGCTTCCGGTTTTTCCAGCACGTAAACCGCTTCGCCGTAGATGTTGTAAAATATCGAGGTTTCGGGAACTGTCAACACGGATAGCGTTTGTCTACTTTCGACTTCTATCTCCGCAAACATTCCGGGCGCTAGTTGTCTTTCTGTGTTATCTATTTCGGCCTGAATGGCCACATTACGAGTATTTTCATCAAGCAGCGGATTCCATGCTGTGACTGTGCCAGTAAATGTGCGTCCAGGGTAAGAACGGACCTTGAAAGTTACCGACAGCCCCACGGCCAGGTCTTTAAAGTTACTTTCCGGTAAAGTAAAGTCGAGCAGTAACTGGTCAATCGATTGCAGTGTAACGATACTGGTTCCCGGCGCAACGTACTCGCCCAGATCAATTTGGCGAATTCCGAGCTTGCCGGAAAAAGGTGCAACGACACTTTTCTTCGCGAGCGCTGCCTCGGCAATTCCGATTTGTGATTTGGCGATGTCTACCAGTGCTAGTTGAGTGTCCAGTGCATTCTTGGTGACAAATTCTTGATCCTTGAGTTTTATCCAACGTTGGTATTGGCTGTTGTCAGATTCGTACTGGGCTTTTGCCGATGCCAGTGTTGCGAGCTCGGACTGGCTATCGAGTTCGACCAGTAGTTTGCCGGTTTCGACCTCCTGTCCCGAAACGAAGTTAATCGATGTCACGATGCCTGCAATTTCACTGGAGATTTCCACGCCCTGGTAGGCGATCAGGGTGCCTATTGCTTTAATGCGTTTGTTCCAGTCAGCTGCTTTTGCCTCGGCCACAGTCACGCTAATAGGTGGCGGCGCGATGCTACCCTGGGCCATCATGGTTTGTATTTGCATGAACTTTTTGTAACCGAGTGCACCAGTCATGGCCAGTAATAACAACAACACGATAGTGATGCGTAACACTATGCGAGGTTTATTGCCGGATTGATCAAATTCTGACACATTTTTCCCCTGGTAAAGTTCAACTTAAATTATTTAGGCTTGAGTAGATGGAGGTATAGGCTGAGGTGCACATTTTAAACCGCCCGAGATAAAATAGTAGCCATATTTATTAGACTCAAAATGGCTCAATAGTTTTACCACGCGAATCGGTTAAACTGCGACACAGTAGTCAATATCGGGAGAGCATTATGAACCAGAAATCAGTCGCGGTAGTTACCGGTGGCAACAGAGGTATGGGTTTGGCCACCTGTCAGGCGTTAGCCGATAAAGAATTCCACGTATTGCTGGCGAGTCGCAATCTGGAATCCGGAGAAGTGGCCGCAAAGGATTTGTCGCATCGGGGACTATCGGTAGAAGCGGTAAAACTTGAAACGACCTCACAGACCGATATCGAGGCGCTGGCCGACTATCTGCGAGATAGCCACGGCAGAGTAGATGTGCTGGTTAACAATGCTGGTATCTTGATTGATGGTGATTTAAATAACCCGGCCAGCATTTGTGAGGCGGATGTCGAAGTCATTAGAAAGACCCTCGAAGTGAATACCATCGCGCCGATGATGCTGATCAAGGCCTTATTGCCGTTGATGCAGCAGGCTGGTTATGGTCGTATCGTTAATATTTCATCGGGTATGGGTCAGTTGTCCGATATGGGCGGTCAGTATCCGGGTTACCGGATTTCGAAGACTGCTTTAAATGCGGTGACTGCGATATTTGCCGCCGAACTCGAAGGTAGCGGAATTGCGATAAATGCAGTTTGCCCGGGCTGGGTGCGCACCGATATGGGTGGGTCGAATGCCGGTCGCTCGCCGGAGCAGGGCATAGATACTGCAATCTGGCTTGCAACCTCGAGCGATGCCAGTCAAAGCGGCGGTTTTTATCGAGACCGGAAGCGAATCGACTGGTAGTCAGCCATGTCAGCTCTGTGTCTGAATACCAGGGATCAGGCCTTGCTCGATGGCAAGCAGGGCAAAGCGATGCAGTTCGCGATGGAAACTGTTGTTGCGGCTGCCAACATCGATAAGGCCAAATCGCTAACTGACATCAGTTTTGCGCATATTGATTCGTGTTTTTACAGTGGGCGCGCGCATCTGGATTTTGTTTTTTTCCTGCTCGAACACGATGCCCAACCAGCAGTGCCAACCTGGACTAACACTGGCCTGGTTGCACTGAATGATTTTTCAATACGCGATCCTCTTGCCAGTAAAGAGATAAACGAGGCCAGGCAATTGATGGAAGCCTATGTTCGACTCGGCTGTAAGCCGGTATGGACCTGTGCGCCCTATCAATTACCCGGGCGTCCGCAGCTCGGCGATCATATTGTCGGTTCGGAATCGAATGCAGTTAGTTTTTATAATTCGGTGATCGGTGCGCGCAGCAATAAATATGGTGATTTTTTTGATGTCTGTTCAGCGATCACCGGCCGGGTACCCTATACAGGTTTGCATCGTGATGAGGGTCGACAGGCCAGACTGCTAGTGAAGCTGGATTACATTTCACAGGCCGTCCGATCCAGTGATATTTTTTATCATTTACTCGGTCATCTACTCGGTCAGCACTGTAGTCACCTGGTGCCGGTCATCGAGGGGCTGGCTCCGACCACCACTGAAGATGACCTTAAGGCGATTAGTGCGGCTTGCTGTTCCTCCGGCAGCGTACCGTTATTTCACGCGGTCGGTATTACCCCGGAGGCACCGACCCTGGATGATGCCTGTTTTAATCAAACCCCAGAACAGGTGATTGAATTTGGTCTGCATGACTTACAGCAAGCAAGAAAAGAGCTCGGACAGGATTCGAGTAGCCCCCTGAAAGGTATATCACTTGGTACGCCGCACTTTTCTTATACTGAATTTGAACGATTGACTGGATTGCTAGGAGAACGTGGCATTAATCCAGGCCTGGTGTTTTATCTAACCACTAGCCGGCATGTATATGGGCAAGCGGCGAAAAAGGGCTGGATAGATCAGCTCGAACGGTCAGGGGTGAAAATTATCACCGATACCTGCACCTATTTTTCTCCCGCGGTGAACGGTCTGTGTGGCAAGATAATGACGAATTCGGCCAAGTGGGCGTATTACGCTCCAGGAATGCTGCCAGTGCAGGTGGTGCTCGGTAGTCTGAGCGAATGCGTGGAATCGGCAGTGGCTGGCGAAGTGTTACTCGATAGCTGGGCCGAATCATGAAGAACGTGAATGAATCGATTCAGGGCAGGGTACTGGTGTCGGGCCAGGCCAGTGGGCCAACCATGGTACTTGACGAGCCGCTCAGTTTTTGGGGTGGATTTAATCCTGTCAATGGTGAAATTATCGATGTTCATCACCCACAGCATGAAGCGCGTGTTGGTAAATCTATCCTGTTTATTTCGCAGAGCCGGGGTTCGGCGGGAACGCCAGCTGCGATTGCCGAGACCCTGCGTAATGGTAGTGGGCCGGCAGCTTTTGTACTGGCGAATGCAGATATCAATATAGCCATCGGTGTGATGGTGGCGAATCGATTGTATGACCTGAATGTGCCGGTCATCGAGATTTCTCCTTCTCAAATGGCGCAGATAAATAATGGATGTATCCTTTGCATCAGTGAATTGGGTTTGATCTCCACACAACTCTAAAGTCCTTATTATGGGGAATTTATTATTTCGACTTAGGGCCTAATTTTATTGTATTGAAAGAAAGGCTTGTTTTTTCAAAATTAGGATTTTATATTGGACTGGATCGATATATTAATAAGCAACACTTTAAACCCGGGGAGTAAATAAACCATGAAACAAAAAATTAAATTTTCTACGGCCATCGTTAGCGCCGCTCTTTTTAGCCTGGCAGGCAGCGCTTTCGCTGCTGATCCGTCAAGCTGTAGAACTGTTAATTTGTCCGATGTCGGCTGGACGGATATCACCGCGACAACCGCGACAACGAGTGTGATACTGGAAGGACTGGGTTATAAACCGGACGTTAAGGTACTTGCGGTCCCGGTTACCTATAAAAGTATGGAGACCGGTGACATTGATGTCTTCCTCGGCAACTGGATGCCTACCATGGAAGGCGACCTTGGCCCGTATCGCGATGCCGGTACCGTCGAAGTTATAAAACCGGCTAATCTGACTGGGGCTAAATATACCCTTGCGGTTAACAAAAAAGCGGCCGATGCCGGTTTGAAAGACTTCGCCGATATCGCTAAATTCAAAGACCAGTTGAAGGGCGAAATATACGGCATCGAGCCAGGCAACGATGGCAATCGTATTATCCTTGATATGATTTCCGGAGACTCCTTCGGTTTGAAAGGTTTTGAGGTGGTTGAAAGCTCTGAACAGGGCATGCTGTCGCAGGTATCTCGCGCTGAAAAACGCGGCAAGATGGTGGTGTTCCTGGGTTGGGCGCCACATCCGATGAACGCCAACTTTGAGCTGACCTATCTTTCAGGCGGCGATGACTTTTTCGGTCCGAATTTTGGCGGGGCTGATGTTTATACCAATACCCGTAAAGGCTATTCGAGTGATTGCCCAAACATGGGCAAATTGCTGACCAACCTGCAGTTTTCACTGGCGATGGAAAACGAAATCATGGGTGCTATTCTCGACGATGGTCAGGACCCCGATGACGCTGCCACCGCCTGGTTGAAAGCCAATATGGGTGTTCTCGATGGCTGGTTAAAAGGTGTAACCACGCTCGATGGTAGTAACGGGTTGGCTGCGGTCAAAGCTAAATTGAGTATGTGAAACAGTTAGTGGGTATATGGTTAATATCTGGGGGCGGCCGGTTAAATCAGGTCGGCCCCTTTTTATTTTGAATAATCCTGGTTAAGGCACAACATCACACTGAGGCTATAAAAATGGAATGGCTGGAAAGTAATAAGATACCGATCGGCAGATGGTTAGCTGATTTTGTAGATTTTTTAAACGAATACCTTTTTTGGCTTTTTGATGGTTTCACTATCGCCCTCGAATACGTATTTGATTTGACATCATACGTTCTGCTTGCCATTCCGGCTTTCGGCATGATCGCGCTGATTGCAGCGGCGGCCTATTGGTTACATCGTTCATGGAAGATTTCACTATTCATCGTTGTTTCCATGTTGTTGATCATCAACCTCGGTTACTGGGAAGACACCATGGAAACACTGTCCCTGGTGCTTTGGGCAACCGTGCTTTGCGTGGCTATCGGTGTCCCTGTTGGCATCGCGGCTGCACACCGCCCGAGACTTTGGGTTTCTATCCGCCCAATATTGGATATGATGCAAACAATTCCGACCTTTGTTTATCTGATTCCGGCGTTGACCCTGTTTGGACTCGGTCCCGTGCCAGGTGTTGTGGCAACGGTTATCTTTGTGGTGCCAGCGCCAATTCGATTGACTTATCTGGGGATATCCTCTACCCCTGGCCCAATAATTGAAGCGGCTGAAAGTTTCGGTGCAACCAAAAAACAACTTTTATGGAAGGTCGAAATTCCCTCCGCGATACCGAATATTATGGCGGGGCTTACTCAAACCATCATGTTATCGCTTTCCATGGTGGTGATTGCCTCGATGGTGGCGGCGCCTGGACTTGGTATCCCCATTTTGCGTGCGATCAACCAGGTCAACCCGGCCAAGGGTTTCGAAGCGGGAATCGCCATTGTAATTGTCGCCATCATCATGGATCGTGTGTGTAAATTACCCGAAAAAAGGAACAGGAAATAAGCCATGTCTGTGATTACTAATCCTGTTGCTATTTCTTTCAAAAATGTAGACATTATTTTTGGCCAGGAGCAAAAACGCGCCCTCGAATTACTGGATGGAGGTGGTACACGCGAATCAATTCTGGAACAGACAAATGCGGTTCTGGGGGTTGCCGACGCCAGCATCGATATCCATGAAGGGGAAATTTGTGTGCTGATGGGCTTGTCGGGTTCGGGTAAGTCCACCTTGCTGCGAGCGGTCAACGGCCTCAATAAAGTGACACGTGGGCAGGTGCTTGTTAGTCACGAAGGCGGGCAGGTGGATATTGCCAGTTGCGATGCGACTACACTGCGTAACATGCGTATGAGCCGCATTGCCATGGTGTTTCAGCAATTTGCGCTACTACCCTGGCGTACCGTTGAGGAAAATGTTGGTCTCGGGCTGGAATTGAAGGGCATGAGCAAGGCTGAGCGCAGTCCCATCGTCGATGAAAAGCTGAAGCTGGTCGATCTTTACCAGTGGAGGGATAAGTACACCCACGAACTGTCGGGCGGCATGCAGCAACGCGTTGGCCTTGCCCGTGCTTTTGCCACGGATGCGGATATTCTGTTAATGGACGAACCGTTTTCCGCGCTTGATCCGCTAATTCGCAATCACTTGCAGGACTTCCTGCTGGATTTACAGCGCGACCTGAAAAAAACTATTATTTTCGTCAGCCACGATCTGGATGAGGCACTGAAAATTGGCAACCATATCGCCATTATGGATGGCGGTCGTATAGTCCAGTATGGCGAGCCGGAAGATATAGTGCTAAACCCCTCGAATGAGTATGTGGCCGAATTTGTCGCCCATATGAACCCACTGAACGTGCTCCAGGGAAGCTCCTTTATGACCCCACTGGGGGATCTCAGGCGCGAAGGCAGCGATGTGGTACTGGATAGCAAGGGCCATTACCGGGTGACGTTGAATGGTGATGATAAACCTGTCGCCGCCAGCTTCGATGGCCAAACAGTACGAATCGAAAGCTGCAATGACGATACTAAAATCGAAAACCTGGGTGACGATGTGCTGGTTACTGCTCCCGCCAGTATGAAGATGCGCTGGAATATCGAGATTCGACACCATACTGGCTGGCCTGTCCTACTGGTAGAGGAAGATCGACTAGTAGGAGTCGTCGGTGATAGCGAAATATATGGCGGTATCCTGCGGCAGACCAATTTCGGCAAAGAATAAAATGATTAATCTGGATTCAACCAGATTATCTCCCGGAGCTGGATTCCGTAAACGTTACAATTTTTCTACACTATAGATTTCCCCTGAGATTTGTTCCCTTCGTGCATCAACCGAGTTAGCCATGCAAGCTTTTGACGGAATTCGAGTACTCGATTTCACCCACGTATTCGCTGGACCATTTGCCACCAGCCAGCTGGGTTTGATGGGGGCTGAGGTGATCAAAATCGAATCCCCACATGATCCAGATATGATGCGTAACGACGGCGCCGACGAAAAGCGCAATGAAGTCGGGTTAGGGCTAAATTATCTTGCCAATAACCAGGGTAAGAAATCGATATGCCTCGATCTGAATCAAACCGAAGGTCGCGAAATTGCGAGGCAGTTGGTTGCAGGCGCCGATGTACTGGTGCAAAACTATGCCCATGGACTCGATCGCCATGACCTGGGTCCAGAGCAGGCATTAAAGGTTAATCCCAGGCTGATATATTGCTCGATGAGCGGATTTGGCAGCGATAATCCTTTTGGCGGCCGGCCCGCCTACGATGCGGTGATACAGGCATTTAGCGGCATGATGTCGGTGAACGGCGAGGCGACTCAGGAAAAACTACGCGTGGG
>Ga0255049_10002086_pt1 | contig 10679 bp, 14 predicted proteins | sample JV7_2_3_MG_FD_183615 | JGI IMG/M metagenome (GOLD analysis project Ga0255049, IMG submission 183615) | Seawater microbial communities from Jervis Inlet, British Columbia, Canada - JV7_2_3 | ecosystem: Environmental > Aquatic > Marine > Inlet | place: Canada: British Columbia | collected 2016-10-06
AATGTCTTCCTGCTGCCACATATCGGTAGCGCTACCCACGAAACCCGGCAGGCAATGGGTTACCGCGCCATCGATAACCTGCTGGCAGTCTTCGACGGCCAGGAACCCGGCGATCGTGTCGCCTGAGCGCCTGCATAATGAGTTATTTACCCCAGGCGGCTCTGGCACTAAACTCCAATCAAGGCAGGAAAAGACCGTTGAGGGAGAGACGAAACTGGAATATTTTGCATCTGGTATACAATATACGCCGCTAATGTGGTTTAATTCCGTTTCTGGTTTTCCACAGTAGCAAGCTTAAACGGGTATCGGCGATTTGATATAGATCCCGCTAGTCACATACAGAGGTTACCTGGCTAGAAAATAGTATTCGCCACTCAAAAAATCAAAATCTAATCAAAGAGGAGAGTTACCATGACCGAAGCTACAACATCACGTCGCAAATTTCTAACCACAGGCGCCGCCGCGATCGCGGGCGGAACGGCGGCCGCAACCTTCCCTAACATTTCGGTCGGCGCCAGCCCCGTAGTGTTGAAAGTACAGGCCGCCTGGGGTGGTGGCATATTTCTCGAATTCGCCCAGGATTACGTCGACCGCGTCAACAAGATGTCCGGCGGATCGCTGAAAATTGACCTGCTGGGTGTTGGCGCCGTCGTCAAAACCGCCGAAATGCAAACCGCGGTACACAAGGGCGTACTCGACGGGGCGCACATGGTAACGGCTTACTGGTATTCGAAGAGTCCGGTTGCCTCGCTGTTCGGCACCGGCCCCTGCTTTGGCTGGTCAGCCAACGAGTTGATGGGCTGGATTGCCTATGGCGGCGGCAGGGAGCTGTATTACGAACTGATGCACGACAAGCTGCGTCTCGATCTGGTCGGATTTTTCTCGGGACCGATGCCGGCACAGCCACTGGGCTGGTTCAAGGAACAAATCAAGGACAGCAGTCAGATGAAGGGTTTGAAGTATCGTACCGTTGGCCTGGCGGCGGACGTGTTGCAGGAAATGGGCATGTCGGTCGTGCAATTGCCCGGCGGTGAGATCCAGCCGGCGATGAAGAGCGGCCTGATCGACGCCGCCGAATTCAACAACCCGACCTCGGACAAGGATTTCGGCATGCAGGACGTGTCCAAGCATTACCACCTGGCGAGCTTCCACCAGTCGCAGGAGAGTTTTGAAATCATCTTCAACAAGACACTTTTCGACAAGCTCAACCCCGAGCACCAGGCCATCCTGGAATACGCCTCGGAAGCCTCGTCCCAGGACATGGCCTGGAAAGCGATGGAGCGTTACTCGCAAGACCTGGACGTGCTCAGGGAAAAGCACGGCGTCAATGTTTACCGTACCCCGGACAGCATCATGGCCGACCAGCTTAAAGCCTGGGATATCGTCGTCAAGCGCATCAGCGATTCCGATCCGTTCTTTAAGAAAGTCATCGATTCGCAAATGGCATTCGCCAAGCGGCATGGCGCTTACGCATTGAACAACGCACCGGACTACCAGGGCGCCTACGAGCATTACTTCGGCAAGTTGTAGGCTAGCAGGGCGTTAACGGCTAACGGGGCGGTATTTCGGTACCGCCCCGGGTTTTTCCCAACCCGACCGATCTGATCACAGCAGGTGTCTCGTCATGACCCGTATTCTCCATTTCATCGATAGCCTGAGCGCGTGGTCGGGCAAGTCCTTCGCGTGGTGTATCGTCATCCTGACCTTTTCCACCTGCTACGAAGTGTTCATGCGCTACGCGCTTAATGCGCCGACGGTGTGGGCCTTCGACATGAGCGTGCAAATGTATGGTGCGCTGTTCATGATGTCCGGCGCCTACGCGCTGTCGCAGGACGCGCACGTGCGTGGCGACGTCATCTACCGCCTGCTGAAGATAAAGACCCAGGCAAAAATCGACCTGGTGCTTTACGCCCTGTTCCTCGTGCCCGGTGCACTCGCACTGATTTACTATGGCTACGGCTTTGCCGCCGATTCCTGGTTTTACAAGGAAGTGAGCTGGAGCAGCCCGTCACGAATTCAGATTTATTTCTTTAAAACCCTGATACCGATTTCCGGGGTCCTGGTATTGCTCCAGGGCCTGGCTGAAATGGCGCGCTGCGTCATCTGTATCAGGACCGGTGCCTGGCCGCCGCGCTTACACGATGTGCAGGAAACTGAAACCATGTTAATTAACGAGCAGGAAGATTTACGCCGCCTGGAAGAAGAAGCCAGACTGCAGGAGGCAGGTCATGACTGATCCCGTTATCGCCGTCTTCATGCTCGGCCTGTTCATCTTTATGGTGCTGCTGGGTTTTCCGATCGCCTTCACGCTGATCGCCATGGGCCTCGGCTTCGGCTACTACGCCTATTACGATGAATTTCGTATGCAACACATTTTCGACAATCGAATATTTGACCTGTTCGTGCAGAACACCTTCTCGGTCATGTCCAACGACGTACTGGTGGCCGTCCCACTCTTCTTATTCATGGGCTATGTGGTCGAAAGGGCCAACATAGTCAATCGCCTGTTTTTCAGTATTCAACTGGCCGCGCGCCATTTGCCGGGTTCCATGGCGGTAGCGGCGCTGTTCACCTGCGCCATCTTCGCGACCGCCTCGGGTATCATCGGCGCCGTGGTAACGCTGATGGGCATGCTCGCCTTTCCCGCCATGCTTAAGGCCAACTACGACGAAAGTTTCGCCGCCGGCGTCATCTGCGCCGGTGGTTGCCTCGGCATCCTGATTCCGCCATCGATCATGCTCATCGTCTACTCGGCCATCGCCGAGATCTCGCCACTGCGCCTCTACGCCGCGGCCATGTTCCCCGGGCTGTTGCTGGCCGGTATGTACATGGTGTACGTGGTCGGGCGGGCAACCTTGAATCCGAGCCTTGCCCCCAAACCCGCGGAAGAGGATGTTCCCTCTTTTGGTCGCATCGCCTGGGAACTGATCACCTCGTTCATCCCGCTGGCGCTGCTGATCATGAGCGTGCTCGGCGCCATTCTGATGGGTCTGGCTACGCCGGCCGAAGCCGCCGGTGTCGGCGCTTTCGGCGGGCTTTTCCTGGCGGTCTGCTATCGTTCACTCAACTGGGAACGTCTCAAGCAGGCGGTTTACCTGACCGCGAAAACCTCGGCCATGGTGTGCTGGTTGTTCGTCGGATCCTGGACCTTTGCCTCGGTGTTTTCCTATCTCGGCGGCCACCAGCTGATCAATGACTGGGTGCTGTCGATGGAGCTCGGCCAGGTTGGCTTCCTGGTGCTGGCACAGTCGATCATCTTCCTGCTCGGCTGGCCGCTGGAATGGACCGAGATCATCATCATCTTCGTGCCGATCTTCCTGCCGATGCTGGAGACCTTTAACGTCGACCCGCTGTTTTTCGGTATCCTGGTAGCGCTCAATTTACAAACTTCCTTTCTGACACCGCCGATGGCGATGGCCGCCTACTACCTGAAAGGTGTCGCGCCACCGCACATACAGTTGATGGATATTTTCCGTGGCATCATGCCGTATCTCGCGATCATCATATTCGCGATGGTACTGCTGTATAACTTCCCGGGTATCGCGTTGTGGTTGCCGGTCTACCTGTTCGGCTAGTGGGAGCCAGCTTCACTAATGGATAGATTCGACCCTGCTTCGTCCAACCTGCAGAGCGCAATCGATGCGCGTGCGCTGATTGAAAGGGGGCTGTTGACTTCCTGTGAACTGGTCGAAGCCTGTCTCAAGCGGATCGACGAGCTCGAGCCGACGATCGGCGCCTGGGCGCATCTCGATCGTGACATCGCCCTGCAACAGGCACGCGCCGCCGATGAATTCCGCAAAAGCGGTTTACCCATCGGGGCGTTGCATGGCTTGCCGATCGGCATCAAGGACATTATCGACACCGCCGACTATCCGACCGAACGCGGCACGGTATTACACCAGGGACGCCAGCCTGATCGCGACGCCACCCTGGTGTCGCTGTTGAAAGAGGCCGGCGCCATTATCCTCGGCAAAACCGTGTCCACCGAAATGGCGGTCTACGCGCCCGGAAAGACCCGCAATCCGCACAATCCAGAGCACACCCCGGGTGGCTCGTCGAGTGGCTCGGCAGCCGCGGTTGCGGCCGCCATGGTGTCACTCAGCGTCGGCACCCAGACCAATGGTTCGGTCATCCGCCCCGCTGCCTACTGCGGAGTGTACGGCTACAAACCCAGCTTCGGACGTATCTCGCGCCACGGTGTGCTGGAACAATCACCACCACTCGACACCATCGGCGTGTTCGCGCGCGATCTCGCCGACCTCGCGCTGATCGCCGACGTGCTGATGCGCTACGATGCGCAGGATAGCGCGATGATTCCGATCGCCCCGCCCTGCATCGCAGGCATCATGGCGCAGGAAGTGCCGGCAAACCCGCATTTCGCCTTCGTGCGCAGCCCGGTATGGGACCAGGTCGAAGAGGTAACCAGGGACGGACTGCGCGAGTTGATCGATGCCACCAACCAGGCGCAGCAGAAAACTATCGATATCGTCGATCTGCCGCCCCTGTTCGACGACTTGCACGAAGATCACCGCAGGCTCATGGAAGGTGACCTGGCGCGCAGCTTTGCCGATGAGTACCAGCGCGGCAAAGAGGAGTTAAGCCCGGTGCTGCGGGAAATGATCGAACGCGGACAACAGGTCAGCAGCGACGACTACGATAATGCGCTCGCGCGAATGCAGGAATACAATGCCTTCCTGGAACAGGTGTTCGAAGATTTCGATGCCATACTGACGCCTTCGACCGCCGGCCCCGCGCCGGCCGGCCTCACGGCTACCGGCAGCCCGGTGATGAACACCATCTGGACCTTCTGCGGTACACCCGCGCTCAATGTACCCCTGCTGCAAAGCGCCGAAGGCCTGCCGATCGGTGTCCAGGTGGTGGGAGCGAAGGACGACGACGCACGCCTGTTTCGCAGCACGCGTTGGTTGCTGAATATACTGAACGATTAATTTTCCTTATACTGGACCGATAATTCGACCGAGGCCACCATGGACAACATCATTACAGGTGCAATTTCAGTCATCATATTCATGGCGTTCGTGCTGGGACTGGCGCATTCGATTGGCGCGCTGCCGTTTGCAGTGATTGTTGTTTTCGTCTGTTCCTTATTGAGCATTGATTATATCCAGTCAGCGAGGCAAGGCTGGCAGGAAGAAAAGCAAAAGAAATCCCGCGCTGCTGAATAAAAAGCCAGCCAAACAAACAGGTAGCATGTTTATCCCGTTAGATGTGCTGTATCAATTGTTGCGCGTACCAGTAGGCAAACCTGGCGACACTCGGTTCCAGCGCGGAAAATCGACCCTGGCGCGCAAACTTCGACGCCAGACCGTCTTGTTGCTGCAGCAGAAAAGGCAGATCCTCGGCTATCGCGGCATCGATGCGATCGTAATAATGCTGCGCGCGTTGCTCGAAATCGTCGAGCTCAACCGAATCGGCCGGGAAACAGACGGTCTGTATCACGTGACAGCGAGCGGCCGCGAGCGGAAAGGCCTGGTATATCCACATCGAGTCCTGCGACAACGCGTAGGTCAGGTTCGGATAAACCCAGGTATAGCGCGTTCCCTTTGCCAGGCGCCCCTGCAAGCCCTTCGCCGCCGGCAGGGCAAACTGCTGGGCCGGTTCGAGCAACGCGGCCACACCCTCGGTCGCGCCGAACTGGGTGGTATAGCGACCGCTGGTCTGATCGGCCGCATCGGGCTCCGGATACAGCCAGTTGATCGAATCGGGATGCACCATTGGCAGGTGGTAATACTCGTTGAACACCTCGATGAAGGTCTTCCAGTTACAATCGACGTCAAACTCGCGAACCCGGGTCGTACGCCACTGTTCGAGTTCCCAGGGCTGATGAAAATCGTCGAAATCACCCAGCCACTCGTCGAGCGTGGGCGGTTGCTGAGAAAAACTGAGCCAGGCGAATCCGTGGCGCTCGGCGACCCGGAATTCGACCAGGCCAAACTCATCGGGATTAAAATTGGTGGCGTTCTCCATGCGTGAATACACCTTGAGGCGGCCGTCGAGATCGTAGGTCCACCAGTGGAACGGGCACTTGATCTTTTTACAGTTTCCATCACCCGACAACATGCGGCTGGCACGATGGCGACAGCTGTTAGCGAATGCCTTCAGTTCTCCGCGCTTGTTGCGCACCACGATCAGCGGCTCGCCGGCGATATCCATCGCCGAGTAGTCTCCGCTACTCGGCCAGCGATCGACGCGGCCAAGCGCAACCCATCCTTCGAGAAAAACAGCGCGCTGCTCGAGCGCCAGCAACGCCTCGTCGGCATAGCAGGCAGGGGGAATTCCGAGCGAACTATTGCCGTCGGGTAACACCTGGGACAGCTGCTGATGCAGCATGTCGCGGGAGATCAATTCAGCTTGTACAGACACTGTCATCACAACCCGATGTTCAAAAACGCGAGTATCCCGATAATTTCAGGCTTGCGCAATCGGTTTATCCAGCACTGGCATTGGCACCGAAATCCAATTCTCGTTATTATTCGCGATACACAAAAAGGTCCGGCTGGAACCGCAGCGTGATTCTATCCATTCGAGATCGACGCCGCGCGGGGGCGATGCGCGATTGATTGCATTTTCGCGCGGCCCGATACGGGCTGCTGCCTAACCGATAGTTACGTTTCTCGAGGAGAGTTATAGAATGACTGGAAAACAGACGTCGCCAAAAGGCCTGCTGGGCATAGTGCTTCTGGTAGCAGGCGCCGGCCTCGCTTTCTGGGGTTTTCAGAAATCGGAGGGCCTGCAATCGCAGTTGTCATCGACGTTCACGGGCTCCCATTCCGACAACGTGATGATGCTTTATATCGGCGCCGGTGTCTGTATCGTTGCTGGCGTCTTGCTGATACTCAAGAAATAGTACGCCATTCGATGTCACCCCAGGATTCCCCGAATGGTGCAATCCACGACGGCTGGCCGATGCTCGCGAGAAGCGGGAAAAGCCACAGCAGGGAGTCGCGATGGCAATTTTGACGGATATCAGCCTGTGGGAACTGTTCAGGCACCTGGGACAGTGGCTCTCCAACCTGAAACGCGCCGGCGACGAGCGTCAGCGACAGTCGATCGCGTCGTTACGCGCCGTCGTCATTGCCGCAAGACACACAAAGACCTATGTTCGACAGTTGCGCGATAGCGCCAGGCAAGATCACCGCGAGGAAGCGAAGTTGGCCACTATGTGGACGGAGTTAAGTTTCAGACTGACCGACCTGAAACTGACCAGCCTCGCCAAGCGCTGCGATATCAAGGGCCGCTACTGGGCCGACCCGTCCCGTTTCGACGATGATTTCCTCGAGAAAGCCGATGTCGGGCTGGAACGCATGGAGCAACTCGCGCGCCAGCTGATCGCCGGGATCGAGTCCGCCTGATGCCCCTCAACCCCCGACAACCGTAAACAGCACAATGACCGACTCCACCCAACGATTCTCGAAACGCGTCGAAGACTATGTTCGCTATCGGCCCGGCTATCCCGCCGGCCTGGTGCCGCGACTGCTCGAAGAAACGGGGCTCGGCGCCAGCGCCGTGGTCGCCGATGTCGGTTCCGGCACCGGTATTTTTACGCGTTTGCTGCTGCAACAGGATCTCAGGGTTTACGCAATCGAACCCAATGCCCCGATGCACGAGGCGGCGCAGGCATTGCTGGGCGATAACCGGCAATTCATCAGCGTTGCCGCGCCCGCCGAAGACACCGGCCTCGCCAACGATTCGGTCGACCTGGTGACCGCGGCCCAGGCTTTCCACTGGTTCCACAATGACACCGCCAAAGCGGAATTCCGGCGCATCCTCAAACCCGCCGGCCGACTCGCGCTGGTTTGGAACCGACGCAAGCTCAGCCAACCCTTTCAAAAGGCCTACGACGGCATCCTGCGAGAGTTCGCACCCGAGTATGGCAAGGTCAACCACATGAACCTGGATGACAGTGAAATCGCGGGCTTTTTTGCCCCGGGCGCAATGCGGGTGCTGCGTTTCGACAATAGCCAGCAGCTCGATTTTTCCGGCTTGCTCGGCAGGCTCAAGTCATCCTCCTACTGTCCCGCCGAAGATTCACCACACTATATTCCGCTGGTTACCGAGCTGCTTGCGCTGTTCGACCAGCACGCGATCGAAGGTTCGATCGAATTCGAATACGATACCCAGCTCTACCTCGGACCGATGAGTTGATGTATGTTGCCGAATAGCGGGACCGATCACCTGACGCCACGAGGACAAACCATGCCAGGACCATACCAGGGCAGCTGCCTGTGTACAGCGATTAAGTTCGAAGTCGACGAATTCGCGCCGCAAACCGGAAACTGCCACTGCACCATGTGCCGCAAGTTTCACGGCGCGGCCTACGCCACCATCGCCGAGGCACGGCGCCGGCATTTCCGCTGGCTTTGCGGTGAGGATTCGCTCAAGGCCTATACCGCGAGCAATGGCACCACGCGCAGCTTCTGCGGGCATTGCGGTTCGAGCCTGACCTTTGCCAGCCCGCGCGCCGATCCCGACCTGGTAGAAATCGCGCTGGGTTGTTTCGACGATGAAGTGCCGGTCAAACCGGACGCGCATATTTTCGTCGCCTCCGGCGCCGCCTGGGCGCGCCCCGACGACGGTCTGCCGCAGTACGAGGCCGGGCGCGACAGCAAACGCCTGCGTTGAATCAGTCACGATGAAAATCTGGGTTGACGCCGATGCCTGTCCGAACCCGATCAAGGAAATCCTGTTTCGCGCCGCCGAACGCACCGGGATCGCACTGGTACTGGTCGCCAACCACGAGGTTCGCATCAAGCCTTCACGTCACATCAGTTTTCTGCGCGTCGGTTCCGGCTTCGATGTGGCCGACAACGAAATTGTCAAGCGCCTCGATGCCGGGGACCTGGTGGTTACCGGCGATATACCGCTGGCGGCGGAAATCATAGACAAACAGGCTCATGCGCTAAGTCCCCGCGGCGAGCTGTTTACCAGCGACAACATCAAGGCGCGCCTGACCATGCGCGATCTGATGGAATCCCTGCGCAGCAGCGGCATCGACTCGGGCGGCCAGGCACCGTTGAACCATGGCGACCGCAAAGCCTTTGCCGATCAACTCGACAGGATCATCAGCCGCCATGGCCGCGACGCATAGGCGGTGACATGGAATCGACGCTAACCCTCACCACCGTCAGCGCAATGCTGGGTACCATGATCGTGCTCGCAATCGTACCCAGCGTGAGCGTGCTCGCCGTTTCCGCGCGCGCCGCGGCATTTGGCTTTACCCACGGCATGTTCACCGCGCTCGGTATTGTCGTCGCCGACATCCTGTTTATCGTCATCGCGGTCTACGGACTGGCGCTGGTTGCGGAGTTGATGGGCGATCAGTTCAGGCTGATCCAGTACCTCGGCGCGGCCTACCTGGTCTGGCTCGGCATATCGCTGTGGCGCGCGGATGCAAAGGCGCGCGCCGCGGATAGCGTCAGCCAGTCGTCCTGGTGGTCGAGCTTTCTGGCCGGATTCCTGATCACGCTCGGTGACCAGAAAGCCATTCTGTTTTACCTCGGTTTCTTTCCCGCCTTCATCGACCTGTCGACGATGACCCCGGCGGACACCTTGATCATTATTCTCATCGCGATCGTCGGCGTCGGCGGCGCCAAGCTGGTTTACGCTTACCTGGCCGATCGCGCCGCCGTGGTGTTCAAAGATTCGCGTGCGCTGCGCGGCATCAACAGGCTCGCCGCCTGCATCATGATCGCGGTAGCCATAGCGCTTCTGCTCAAGACCCAGGGCTTGATTTGAACGCGCAACGGCCCGACCTGGAACTGCTTGAGGCGGTGCAAAATTTCACACTCGATCATGCGCATCCCCAGGTGGCCAGGTTCCACGCGGCGATGCGCAAATCCCGGTACAATTCCGCCAAACGCAGCGATCATCGCAGGAATTCAACCGGGTGCAGAGCGCAACATGAAGGAAACGCCATGAGTAAAATTACTGAGCAAATCAAGGTTATCGCCTTCGACGTGTTCGGCACCGTGGTCGACTGGCACGGATCGGTTTCCCGCGAAATCGGCGCGATGAGTCTCGGGGTCGACGCCGGGGAATTTGCGCTCGCCTGGCGCGCCGGTTACAAGCCGGCGATGCAGGCCGTTATGGACAAGGGAGAATGGATCATTCTAGACGTGTTGCATCGACGCATCCTCGACCGGGTGCTCGACGACTTCGGGCTGGCCTCGCTCGGGGAAACCGAACGCAACCATCTGAACCAGGTCTGGCATAGGCTCGATCCCTGGCCGGATTCGGTCGAAGGACTGACCCGGCTCAAATCGCGTTACATCATCTGCACGCTGTCGAACGGCAACATTGGCCTGCTCACCGACATGGCGAAAAAGGCAGGGCTACCCTGGGACTGCATCCTCAGCGCGGAAACCTTCAACAAGTACAAGCCGCACCCAGATACCTACCGTGGCGTGGTGTCGACCTTTGCCGCCGAACCCGGCGAGGTCATGCTCGCCGCGGCGCATCACAGCGACCTCGAACACGCCCGCAACTGCGGGCTCCAAACCGCCTACATCGAACGCCCTTTCGAATACGGCCGTGACAATCCCAAGCCGGTAGCGCCCTGGTCCGCGAACACGCTGCACACGACCAGCATTATCGACCTGGCCGAAAAAATGGGCTGTTAAGCGGAGAAACCATGAGCACGATTGCAAAAACCCCGAATC
>Ga0255049_10002087_pt1 | contig 10676 bp, 7 predicted proteins | sample JV7_2_3_MG_FD_183615 | JGI IMG/M metagenome (GOLD analysis project Ga0255049, IMG submission 183615) | Seawater microbial communities from Jervis Inlet, British Columbia, Canada - JV7_2_3 | ecosystem: Environmental > Aquatic > Marine > Inlet | place: Canada: British Columbia | collected 2016-10-06
TCGGCACAAGACGGTGCCAGCTCGGGTGGTGGGGGCTCGGCGAAGAGACACCGGTAGCAGGGTCCCTCATACGGGTTGAACACTGACGCCTGACCTTCGAATCGGAAGATCGAGCCATGGACCACCGGCACCTTCAGGTGAAGCGAGGCGTCGTTCACCAGATACCTGGTTGGGAAGTTGTCGCCGCCGTCGATCACAATGTCGTAACCCGTCATGAGGTCCAGCGCATTGGCTGCGGTGAGACGCTCGTTATGTGTGATCACCTTTACATCAGAATTCAAGGCGGTGAGTGTCTCCCGCGCCGAGTCTGGCTTCGGCATCCCCACCCGATCCAGATTGTGAAGGATCTGTCTCTGAAGATTTGTGGCGTCGACGGTGTCGAAGTCGACAATGCCGATCGTGCCCACGCCGGCTGCGGCGAGATAGAGCGCCGCCGGTGACCCGAGGCCACCGGCGCCGATGATCAAGGCCTTCGCTTCGAGGAGCCGGGTTTGCCCTTGTTCACCAACCTCGGGAAGGAGCACATGTCGCGAGTACCGGTTGCGCTGTTCGGATGTGAGGCCTTCTCCGACCCGCCAGCTTCGTCCCTCCTCCTTCCAGCGGTCGAAACCGCCTGCCAGGGAGGTGACGTTGCTGTATCCCATCTCGGCGAGGCTGACCGCAGCCAGAGCGGAACGACTCCCGGCGGCGCAGTAGACGACAACCTTCGTGTCGACGTCGGGAATCACGCCCGCGATGTCTCTCTCCATCACACCCCGGGGAACGAGACGAGCCCCAGGGATGGCCCCCTGGGAGTGCTCGTCGACCTCTCGAACATCGATGATCACGGAGTCCTCCAGCCGGGTCTCAAGATCGGTGCCACTGATCTCGGTCACGACCGCCCTGGCACGGGCGACGAGATCCCTGTAGGAAATCATCGCGGCCCTCGTGCAGGGTCCGGGGTTTCCGGGTCGATGTTGTATCGGTCGAACGCGTCTTGAACGGCGGACTTGGGAACCTGCCCATCGCGGGCGAGCGCAGAGAGCGTCGCGGCCACGATGCTTTCGGCGTCGGTCTCGAAGAACCTGCGCAGGGCGGTTCTCGAATCTGACCTTCCGAATCCGTCGGTGCCAAGTATCACGAGTCTTCCGGGCACCCAGCGACTGATCTGGTCCGGGACCATCTTCATGAAGTCGCTGACTGCGACGATCGGGCCGTTCACGTCTGATAGCCGCGTGGTGACGAGTGGTAATCGATCATGATCGCTGGGATGGAGACGATTCCAACGTTCGACGCCTAAAGCCTCCTCCCTGAGCTTCTTGTACGAGGTTGCAGACCAAAGCTCGGCTCCGACTCCATAGTGCACGGCCAATTCATCGGCCGCCTCTCGGGCGGCGAGGTTGGCCGATCCTGAGAAAATGATGGCGGCGGACGGTCCCGAGACCTCCGGTGCATCGGCCCACTTGTAGAGCCCTTCGATGATCTGTTTCTCGACGCCCTCGGGTCTTGGTGGCTGGGTGAAGTTCTCGTTATAGAGCGTCAGGTAATAGAAGATGTCCTCGGGGTCCGGCCCATACATGCGTTGCAAACCGTGCTCGACGATGGTCCCCACTTCGTAGGCGAAGGCCGGGTCGTATGCCTCGCAGACCGGGACCGTGCTTGCCAGGACGAGGCTGTGGCCGTCCTGGTGCTGCAGGCCTTCTCCGGCGAGAGTGGTGCGCCCGGCCGTAGCTCCAAGCAGGAATCCGCGGGCTCGAGAGTCGGCTGCCGACCAGATGAGATCCCCGACCCGCTGGAAGCCGAACATCGAGTAGAAGATGAAGAACGGAATCATCGGCACACCCCTCGTCGAGTACGAGGTGGCGGCGGCGATCCATGAGGCAAGCGAGCCCGCCTCGGTGATGCCTTCCTCGAGGATCTGCCCATCCTGGCTCTCCACATAAGAGAGCAACATCGACGCGTCGACCGGCTCATAGAGCTGGCCCTTCGACGCGTAGATCTTCAGCTCTCTGAAGAGCGAGTCCATGCCGAAGGTGCGAGCCTCGTCGGGGACGATCGGGACGACATGATCGCCGAACTCCTCGGCTCTCGTCAGGTTGCGAAGCAGACGGGTGAAAGCCGTGGTTGTTGATGCATCCACTTTGCCGGAGCCGACGTGGACCTCCGCGTAGGTGTCGGGTCCGGGCAGTTCGAGTTCGTATGGAGGAGTCAGTCTCTGGGGGAGTGGGCCGCCGAGTTCTTGCCTTCTCTGCTGGAGGTAGTCGTGCTCCGGGGTTCCCGGTCCCGGGCGGAAGTACGGAGGTTCGGAGTCGCCTGCCAGAGACTCGGCGGGAATCTCGGCTTCGAGGTGGAGGGTGGCCCGCAGGTCCATGAGCTGCTGGTTGGTCAACTCCTTGATCTGGTGTGTGGCGTTTCTGCCCTCGACGTCAGGCCCGAGAGTCCAACCCTTGATCGTCTTGGCGAGGATCACGGTTGGCTTTCCGTTATCTAGCTCCGTCGCCACCTTGTAGGCGGAGTACACCTTCTTGTAGTCGAGCCCTCCCCGCCGCAACGCCCAGATCTCTTCGTCTGTCATGTCACTGACCAGTTCCTTGGTCCGGGGATCCTTGCCAAAGAAGTGATCGCGCACGTAGGCACCGTCCTCGGCCTTGTATCGCTGGTACTCACCGTCGACCGTCGAGCCCATGACCTCGGTCAGGGCGCCCTCGTGGTCGGCGGCGAGGAGTCGATCCCAGCCGGTTCCCCAGACCAGCTTGATGACGTTCCATCCGGCGCCACGAAAGACAGCCTCGAGCTCGTCAATGATCCTTCCGTTCCCTCTAACAGGGCCATCGAGTCGTTGAAGGTTGCAGTTCACAACCCACGTGAGGTTGTCCAGTCCCTCCCGGGCGGCGAGTGATATCGCTCCGAGGGTTTCCGGCTCGTCGGTTTCGCCGTCCCCGATGTAGCACCAGATACGCGACTGAGACGTGTCGTCGAGCCCACGGTTGTGCAGGTACTTGTTGAACCGGGCGTGATAGATCGAGTTGATCGGTCCCAGACCCATCGACACCGTCGGGAATTCCCAGAAGTCTGGCATGAGCCTGGGATGCGGATACGAGGAGAGCCCGTCGCCGTCGATCTCGGACCTGAAGTTGTCGAGGTGCTTCTCGTCGAATCGCCCTTCGAGGTAGGCGCGTGCGTATATGCCGGGCGCTGCATGACCCTGCATGTAGACGTGGTCGCCGCCTCCCGGGGCCTTCTTCCCCTTGAAGAAGTGGTTGAAGCCGATCTCGTAGAGAGTCGCCGATGAGGCAAATGTGGAAAGGTGACCGCCGATTCCCTTCTCGCGGTTATTGGCCTTCACAACCATGACTGCGGCGTTCCAGCGGATGAACCGGCGAATCCGCCTTTCAATCTCTCCGTCTCCTGGAAACTCGGGCTCTTCCTCGGGTGGGATCGTGTTGATGTACGGCGTGGTGACGCCGCCCGGTATCCCGAGGCTCGTTTGGTGGGCGCGTTCAATGAGCTTGGCGAAGATGTAGCGGGCCCGGTCCACTCCCTGGTCGGCCACGACCGCGTCCAGCGACTCGACCCACTCCTTCGTCTCAATCGGGTCGGTGTCGGGGAGCTGGTTTATGTACTCGCCGCCAAGTGTGCGGCCGAGGTCTCCTGACATATAGGCGAAAGCCTAGTGAGAACCCCGACTTCTCAAGCTCGGGTCTTCAAGCGTGCTGAGCGGTCTCAACCGTCCCCGCCAGCCACGGCTCGACGACATCCAGCAGTCGCAAGGGAGCGTCGAGTTGGGGGGTGTGCCCGGTATCGGTCATCTGCACCAGCTGCCAATCAGGGCGGAGATTGCAGATCCACTCCACGGCTGTCGGGGAGACGATGTGGTCCTCGATCCCCTGGACAACCAGCGTTGGCGCGACGATCTTTCTGATCATCCGGACAAAGTCGGCTCGTCGAAGATAGCTCAGAGCGATGGCGGTGGCGGTTCTGGCAGTGGCTTTGACCGTCCAGGGGAGCTGCATCCGTATCCGGGCAACGTCGATCGAGGCTTCGATAACGGCAAGGGGCACCCGGCCAGACTTGTGGGTGATCATCCTCAGACTTGTTTGGACCAACTCCTCGGCCGAGTACTTCTTGATGAAGTGTCGCCCGATGGCTTCGCCGACGAATGGAGTTGCCTGCATCGCGAGTCGGATTGCTGTCGGCAAGTCCATCCGTCGATCAGGGATCACGGGCGGCGTTGCGGGTGCGAGAAGAATCAAGCCGGCGACAAGATCTGGACGATCGCTGGCGACCGTTTCCGCCAGCATTGCTCCGGTCGAGTTGCCGACAAGGACCGCAGGACCGTCAAGTGTCACCAGGTAGTTCTCGATGGCTGTGCGATGAGTCTCGAGCCGGAAGTCTCCCTGCGGTGGCGAGAGCCCGAAACCGGGCAGGTCGATTGCCAGGACGCGGCCGTAGGACGTGAGCCGCGGGGCCACTGCGTCGTAGTTTGTGGTCGATCCGCCAAGACCGTGAATCAGCACGATCGGCGGCCCATGACCTCCGAAATCCACCGTATGAAGAGGGCCGGACGCAGTGTTGGTGTAGCTGAGCACGATTGGAGGCTACCGGCGACGTGTTCGTAGACTCGCCCGGTGCGCGTACTTCTGGTCTCAACCTATGAGCTCGGTCATCAGCCGATTCATGTGGCTTCCCCCGCAGCGCGATTGCGTTACCTGGGATATGAGGTGTCGACGCTCGACCTGGCCGTAGAGGCTTTTGACGACAGACTCGTGGCGGACGCGGACGCCGTCGCCTTCTCGGTTCCGATGCACACGGCCATGCGTCTGGCGCTCGCGTCAGCCGAGAGAATCCGGGAGTCGAACGCCACCACGCCGATCGCGTTCTATGGTCTTTACGCCAGGGTCGGTCGTGAGCATTCACTTGACGGCTTGGCCGACGTCCTCCTGGAAGGGGAGTATGAGAGCGGTCTGGTTGATTGGCTCGAGGGCCTGGACAAAGGCGCAGGAATTCAGACGGGCAACAGTCGGTCGGGGTTTCACGTTCCCGACCGAAGCACACTCCCCACGAATCACCAGTACGCACGACTCGAATGGAACGGAACCGCCGTGCCGGCTGCGGCAGTGGAAGCATCACACGGTTGTCGGCACCGCTGTCGGCACTGCCCACTTCCGATCGTCTATGACGGACGCTTGCGGGTGGTCGGAGCCGAAGTTGTCCTCGAGGACATCGATCAGTTGGCGGCAGCCGGTGTCGCTCATGTGACGTTCGCCGACCCGGACTTCCTCAACGCCCCGAGATACTCCACCGACATTCTGCGGGAGGCCCACGCCGCCCATCCCGATTTGACCTTCGACGTGACCGTGAAGGTCGAGCACGTTCTCAAACATCGAGACATGTGGCCCGAGCTCAAGGACCTTGGCGTTCTCTTCGTCGTCAGCGCGTTCGAAAGTGTTGATGAGGAGACCCTTCTGATCCTGGACAAGAGTCACACCGTTCCTGACATGGCTGAATCACTTGAGGTGTTGCGTCGCGCCGGAATCCACACCCGGCCCACGTGGCTTCCCTTCTTCCCATGGACCACTCCGTCCGACGTTGCCGACCTCGTCGAGTTTCTCGACGAACATCGTCTGTGGACTTCGACCGATCCGGTGCAACTGGGGATCAAGCTCTTGATACCCGAGGGATCTCTGCTTGAGAGTCACCCGGCGGTGGTCCCGTTCCTCACTTCATATGACCCCGCTTCTCTCACCTGGCGCTGGAGCTTCCAGGATCCCGAATCCGAACTGCTGCAGAAGGAACTCGAGGCAATCTCGGCCGAGGCTTCGGACTGTGGTGAGGAGGTCATGGAGACATTCACCTCCATGAGAAGCGTGATTTCGGCCCGGGTCCCGGATCGTGATTGGGGCCGAATTATCGATCCAGGGCCGATCACGCCCCGGCTCAGTGAGAGCTGGTTCTGTTGCGCCGAGCCGACCTTCAATCAGGGTTCGTCGATCGGGGTGATGATCGGTAGGGTCGACTAACTCAGAATCACAGGGTGGAGAAGTTGGTTCAGGTCCTCACAGCTGATGGGCTCCGGAAGACATTCGACGATCTTGTTGCCGTGGACGGGGTCACCTTCTACATCGAGGAGGGCGAGACCTTCGGGCTGCTCGGGCCAAACGGAGCCGGCAAGACCACATCCATCTCGATGATCGCAGGCCTTCTCGAGCCTGACGCCGGGGCTGTCTCTGTCTTGGGCACCACCATTTCAACCAGTTCTACAAAAGGCAAGGGCGACATCGGTCTGGTGCCGCAGGATCTCGCGATCTACCCGGACCTGACCGCATCAGAGAACCTCAAATTCTTCGGGAGGCTCTACGGGATGCCTGCCGACACCCTGAGTGTGCGTATCGACGAGGTGCTCGAGGTCGTGGGTCTCACCGATCGCCGCGATGACCTGATCAAGGAGTACTCGGGCGGAATGAAGCGTCGGCTCAACATCGGCATCGGGCTACTCCATAAGCCTCAGTTGTTGATCCTCGACGAGCCAACCGTCGGAGTCGACCCTCAGTCGCGAAACTCCATCCTCGAGTCCGTGGAGCAGTTGTCCGCCGAGGGGATGGCTGTCCTCTACACCACCCACTACATGGAGGAGGCGGAGCGTCTCTGTGATCGGGTGGCAATCATCGACGAAGGCTCGATCAAGGCCGAGGGGACGAGGCGGGAACTGGTCTCACTGGTCGGGGAGCATGATCGGATCTCGGTCAGCGCCGGAGGTCCCTTGAATGTGGCCGCAGAGGCGGCACGTGGCCTCGAGGGCGTCCTGAAGGTGAGTCCGTCTGACCATCAACTGGAGATTCTTGCTTCAGATGCATCGAGTCTTCTTCCGGAGCTCTTGAGCACGATCACGGCGAGCGGAGCGTCCATAGTCGGTGTCGAGGTGGTGGAGCCAAACCTCGAGGCCGTCTTTCTCCATCTGACCGGCAAAGCACTCCGGGACTGACGGTGAGCGCCGCAACGCGGATCGCCGCCAAAGACCTTCGGCTCAGGCTTCGCGACCGGTCGGCGATCATCATCGGGATCGTCGCGCCACTGGCGCTTGCGTTGATCTTGAGCACCGTTTTCGGGAGCGCCTTCGATTCGAGTTCGCTCGACCTCCACTATGGGATCGTCGATCTCGACCAGACAGATATATCAAAAGCGTTCTCCACTGCGCTGGAAGGCATCGAATCCGAAGGGATCCTGACGTTGTCCGAGTTCGGCGATGCTGCTGCTGCCGAGAATGCGATCGAGGAGGGCGAGATAAGCGTCTACTACCTCATCGAACCTGGTCTCGGCGATGCAGTGTTCTCCCAGCAGGAATTCACCGTCGAAGTGATCGGCGACATTGATGCACCGACGTCAGCCCAAATTGCCACTTCGATAGCCGAGCAATTCGGGCAAGGTATCTCGACCGGGCAACTTTCGGTCGGCACCGCAGCCGTCCTGGCCAGTCCCCCTCCGACAGCCGAGCAGATCGGTATCTGGGCAGATCAAGCGAGACAGGCCGGCCAGGCGTTCGTCATCACTGACGTGTCGGCCGGGACCCGGCAACTGGATCAGACAACGTATTTCGCAGCGAGTATGGCTGTGTTCTTCTTGTTCTTCACTGTCCAGTTTGGCGTTTTGGGCTTGCTCGAAGAGGAGCGTGACGGGACCCTGCCACGTCTCATGGCTGCCCCGATCGGGCGTACCACGGTGGTGTCGGCGAAGGCGATTCTCTCATTCGCTCTGGGGATGATCTCGATGACAGTCCTGGTGGTGGCCACTTCGCTGCCCCCGATGCAGGCGACATGGGGGGCTCCGCTAGGCGTGTTTCTTCTTGTGGTGGCCGGCGTGCTGTCCGCCGTGGCGATCATGGGTCTGGTTGCTTCGGTCGCAAAGACGCCGGAAGGAGCCGGAAATCTCGCGTCCATCATCGCAGTGACCTTGGGATTGCTCGGAGGTGTCTTCTTCCCGCTCGGCCAGGGTGACGACTTCCTGGCAAAGCTCACTCTCCTCACACCTCACGCATGGTTTATGAGGGGTCTGGCCGATCTGGCCGGCGGAGAAGAGTGGACGGCGGCCCTCCCGGCTGTTGGTGCGCTCCTGCTGTTTGCTGTGGTCTTTGGATCGATTTCCTGGGTATTCCTTCTCAGGAGGTTGCGACGATGAAGGTTCTCGCCATCGCCGTGAGCAACATCCGCAGGATGCTGCGGGAGAGGTCGAACATCTTCTTCGTCTTCATCTTCCCGATCGCGATCATTCTCTTGATTGGGGCTCAGTTCGGGGGAGGGGTCGATCCGGCAGTCGGTCTCTATCTGGGTGATGACGGTCGTTTGGCAACGGGTATCGCCGAGGAGATCGAGTCCGACGAGCGTCTCGATGTGCTCCGGTACGAAAACGACGAGGATTTGACCGTTGCTGTCGAGCGCGGCCACATCCAGGGCGGGGTGTTGTTGCCCGCAGGGATGGATGAGGTGGCGGCATCCGGTGAGCAGGTCACGATCGAGTTTGTGGCGCGCCCGGACGGGTTCGGCCAACAGCTGCAACAGGTTGTGGCCGCTGCCGTGTCGAGGGTGATGACACCGGTGACGGCGGCCCAGTTTGCCTCAGCCGAGACGGGTACGGACTTCTTCATCGCTCTCGATGTCGCCGTGTCGGGCGGCGTGCCCGCACCGGGTCTGACCGTTGAGACTTCTGCACTTGGAGAGGCCGTCTTCCCGGACACGCTGGGTCAATTCGATCTCGGGGCGGCCCAGCAACTCGTGCTGTTTGTCTTCCTGACCGCCCTGACCGGATCCGCGGCCTTGATCATGACCAGACAACTGGGCATCTCCCATCGCATGCTCTCCACCCCAACATCGATACGGACGATCGTGGTCGGAGAGGGATCCGGCAGGTGGGCGACAGCCATGGTGCAGGGTCTATACATAATGGCCGCCACCTTTCTTCTGTTTCGGGTCAATTGGGGGGATCCGGTAGGTGCCTTCTTACTACTCATCACATTCGCCGCAGTGGGCGCCGGTGCAGGAACGCTGATGGGCTCGATTTTCCAAAACGACCAGCAGGCGGCCGGGATCAGCGTGGTTCTCTCCATTGGTCTGGCAGCACTAGGTGGTTCCATGATCCCCGCCGAATTGTTCTCAGACACCATGCAGAAGGTTGCCCACATCACGCCGCACGCTTGGGCCCTGGACGGTTTCGCCGAGTTGGTGAGAAGGGGTGGCAACACCGCAGACATCCTCCCCGAACTGGGCGTGCTCGCGGCATACGCACTGGTCCTGATACTGCTCTCCGCGTGGCGACTTCGGATCGCAATCACACGTCCCTAGAAACCCATGGTTGAATGTGGGCATGGCTGAAGAAACCCAATCGAGTGGCCTCGCGACATTGGGACGGATCGTGTCCGTGCTCGGATACCTCTGGGTCGTGGTCTTCTTTCTAAACCGGGCCGGTCTGTTCGACGAGTTGGGGGTCAACCTGGGTGACCTCGGTGGAAACATCATTCCAGCCTTCGTACTGATCGGAGTAGGGCGGGCAATGCGACGGCGGGCGACCCCCAAGACTGACGAGCCGGAATCGCCCCGACCTGTCGTCCTCCGGCCGGGACAGGAGGTTGCGGCGAAGCCACGTCCGGATGTTGCGGCGTCGCCGACCAATCCCAAGCCCAAACCGAAACCTGAGCCGCTCAAGCAGACAAGGACCGAAGTTGCGAAAAATCTGGAGCAGGTCCTTGCTGACATGGAGGGTGAAGCGGTCGACACCGTCGATTCAGGTGTCGAGACTGGAGCAGCGCTCGAGGCTCTCGACGTCGCTCCGAAGACATCGGCTGAGATGTTGGAAGAGGCCAAGCATCAGTTCGATGTGCAGGCCGACGAAAGCTAGAGACCGGCGGCAGCGAGATCGCGAGCCCTTCTCACCTCTTCGGCGAAGAGACGACGCCGTTGGGCAACGTCCGGACCCTCGGTGAGAAGCTCCCGGTTGGCGGCCAGGTCGAGGGCCGACTTGAACAGCACCTGACTGGCGCTTTCGCCGGAGATGAGCTTCTCTTCGATTCGATACATTCTTGCTCTACCGAGACAGGCCTTTAGGAAGGCCTTTTCGTCGAACGGCGTTGTCAGGGCTTCGAGCTCGTCTCCGACGATCTGGTACCCGTCGAGGATCGGGAGCACGGCCCAGTGTGCAACCGGGCGTCCCATCTTGGCCAAGAGCTCAATCGGTCCGTTCGCCGCGAGGTGGTCTTCCCAGTTGGGTGCGTCAATCGCAACGTCAGTCGCTGCGTCGTCGAGGAAAAGCTCCTTCTCTTGAAAGAAGAACTCGAACTTGAGTAGGTCGCGGAATCCGAGGAGGGCCGAGGCGACGGCTTCGTAGCTCTGATCCTCCGCATCGATCAATGATGTCAATGCCATCTCCGAGAGGGCACGCGGCACAAAGAAGTGGACGATCATGTTCCTGTAGTAGGAAATCCGGATCATCTGCTCCTCGTCGGGCCAGTAGACGGTTCTGCCCAGCGCCTCATGGCTCGATACGTTGCCGTGGTCCGCCAGCCAACTGAGGACGGCGGTCACCCTTTCGGGATCCGAGAGATCGAGTTCTTCGGTGGTGGGGATACCACGCGCTTTGATGAACTCGGCCAATCGGTTGCACCGGTCTGCGAGCTCGCCTGCGGTTCGAGCCACACCTCGCTCGCCCAACAG
>Ga0255049_10002089_pt1 | contig 10670 bp, 8 predicted proteins | sample JV7_2_3_MG_FD_183615 | JGI IMG/M metagenome (GOLD analysis project Ga0255049, IMG submission 183615) | Seawater microbial communities from Jervis Inlet, British Columbia, Canada - JV7_2_3 | ecosystem: Environmental > Aquatic > Marine > Inlet | place: Canada: British Columbia | collected 2016-10-06
TCGGGTGCAGGGTCTTGACGCGCCCCGCCATCATTTCCGGGAAACCGGTGTGATCGGATATCTCGGTGACCGCAATGCCGTGTTCGGCGATCAGGCTGGCGGTGCCGCCGGTGGAAAGAAGTTCGACACCGTTATTGTGAAGTGTCTGCGCCAGTTCGACGATGCCGGTTTTATCGGAGACGCTGATCAGAGCGCGGCGAATAGCGTGGGGCATGAGAGGTCCGTGTTGATGTTGGGAGTGGCGGAATTATATCCGATTGTGCAAACCGGCTGTATCAATGTTCGATATGGCAGTATTAATGTTCGATATGGTATTGCTTAAGTTTCTTGCGCAGGGTGCCGCGATTAATGCCAAGGCAGGAAGCGGTTTTCGACTGGTTGTTATCGCAATGTCGAAGCACGGTTTTCAGCATCGGCTGCTCTATTTCGGAAATCACGGTGTCAAACAGGTTGCAGGGTAACTCGCCGTCGAGATCATCCAGATATTTTCGGATTGCACCTTCTACAGACTGCTGTAACAAACTTGTGTTTTTCTTCTTTGCCACACTCTCTAACCATGTTGGGCCGCTGGCGCTTGTCAGCTCGCCAGGTCGTAGCTCTTCTGGTGGCAGTCGTTAAAGTAAGCTTCGATCGTATCCAGCTGCTGTAGCGCTGTACTTGCCTGCATTAGCAGTGGCTTGACGATGGAATAACCCGGGTTGCGGCCCAGTTGCCAATTTATATGCTTACGCGCGATCTGCACCCCCTGATGCTCCCCGTAGAACGCATATAGATTTTTTAGATGGCTAACCAGCCATGCCTGTTTTAGTTCGTCCGCGGGTTCTTCAGGCGTTTCGCCAGTGCTCAGATAGTGTTCAATCTGGCCGAATATCCACGGGCGCTGCTGCGCAATACGGCCGACCATAATAGCATCCGCAGCTGTGAAGTCCATGACCATTTTTGCTTTTTTAAGCGAATCGATGTCACCGTTTGCGATTACCGGTATTTGAACATCGCGTTTGACCTGGCGAATGGTTTCGTACTCGGCTGAGCCGAGGAAGCGGTCTTCGCGAGTGCGGCCATGGATGGTCAGCGCCTGGATGCCACAGGCCTCGGCAATGCGCGCGATTTCGAGCGCGTTTTTATCGCTGCGTGACCACCCGGTGCGAATCTTGAGGGTAACCGGCACCGCAACCGCGTCGACCACGGCGCGCAGTATCGACTCCACCAGAACACGGTCCTTCAGCAACGCCGATCCCGCGTCGACCTTGCACACCTTCTTCGCCGGGCAGCCCATGTTGATATCGATGATCTGTGCGCCATTTTCGACATTGAAGACCGCCGCCTGCGCCATGTCATGCGCTATGCCGCCGGCAATCTGCACGATGATCGGCCCTGGTTCACCTTCATGGTCCATGCGCAGGCGGGTTTTGCGGCTATTGCGCAGGTCCGGGCGACTGCTGATCATTTCGGATACCGTCATACCGGCGCCGAGCTCCCGGCAGAGCTGGCGAAAGGGTCGATCGGTGACTCCGGCCATGGGTGCGAGCGCGAGCCGGTTTGCGAAGCGGTACGGGCCAATCGCGAAGGTCATATTACGTAACCTGGCTCTGCCTGTTTTTTCTCGACTTTTCGACATTCGAGAAAGATGCGGTTTTCACAGGTGGCGCAGATGTCCTTGTCCAGCCTTTCGAATATGGCCGGAATCGCATCGTCCTTGGCGTCAAAGATATTGGCTTCACCGATCTCGTCCTTGTAGCCGCCCCGGTTGAACACCTTGGTGGCGGAATCACGCAGGCGATAAAGGTATAAATCACCGCCTATGGCGCGGCGTTCGCGGGTCTCGTTGATGAGTAGCTCACAGCCGGCGATATCGACCTGGCTGATGCCCTTGGTCAGCATAAACAGGTGTTTCTGCTCGGGATAGTGTTCGCGATAGCGACGCATTATTTCGCCGACATGCGCGACCGAGCCGAAGTAAAGCGAATCGTCGAGGCGTAGTATCTTGAGCTGCGGGCATTCGGGCAGAAATTGGCCGTAGATGAACTTGCGTGACCTTGACTCCGGATCGGGCACGCGCGGTGACAGCCTCGGGTGCGAGGTTTTGCGCAGGAAAATGACCAGCGACAGGATGACCCCGGCGAGGATCGCGAATTCGATCGAGAAAAACACGGTGCCGAAGAATACGATTCCGAGGATTACCGCTTCGTTGGTATCGGCACGCAGAATTTTCCGTATCTGGCTGAAATTGATCAGACGCCAGGCCACCAGAAACAGTAAACCGGCCACCGCCGCCTTGGGCAGATACGAGGTCAACGGTGCCACCAGCAGCACGATCGCCACCAGTAGCACACCGGCCAGCGCCGCGGCCAGCGGCGTACGCGCACCGGCGTCGTAGTTGGCGCCGCTGCGATTGAACGAGCCCGTCGCTACGTAAGACGAAAAGAAACTGCCGAAGATGTTCGACAGGCCCTGGCCGATGAATTCCTGGTTGCCGTTGATCGGCTGCCCCGATTTCAACGAGATCGAGCGCGAGATCGATACCGCTTCGGTGAGCGCGAACAGGGTCATCGCGAACGCCAGCGGCGACAACTGGCGAAAAGTTTCGAGCGAAAACTGCGGCATCGACAGCGGCGGCAATTGCTGCGGCAGCGCGCCCACCATCTTGATTCCCGAGGGTCCCTCACCGAACACGAAATTAAACAGCGCCGCGGCAAAGCTGCCGACGAACAGGGCGAAGACCATGCTCATGCCGCCGAAGCGGCGTTGCGTGAGTATACCGCTGAGCAGCGTAATGATCGCGACCAGGCTCACCAGCGGGTGCAAATACTCCCTGAAGAGCCATAAAAATTCGATTGACTCCACCAGATGGCTGCCCGATGGAATGGCGATACCGAAGAAACTGCTCGCCTGCTTGGCCGCGATCAGGCACGCGGCGCCGGCGGTAAAACCGACCACGACCGAGTGTGAAATAAAATTGACCAACACGCCGAGGCGCGCCAGCCCCATGATCAGCTGCAGCATACCGACCATGAAGGCCAGCGTAATCGCGAGCGCGACATAATTTTCGCTACCGGGGTTGGCTATTCCGCTCAGGGATGCAAACATGATCACCGAAGCCGCAGTCGTGGGTCCAGAGACGAGATGCCAGGAAGAACCGAACAGGGCTGCGATGATCGCCGGTACCATGCTCGTATAGAGGCCGTACTCGGGAGGCATGCCGGCGATCGCGGCGAAGGCGACGCCCTGCGGCAGCACGATGGCGGCGCCGGTGAGTCCGGCAATTGCGTCGGCGCGCACACTGTTGCGCGTCATGTTTCTGCCCCAGCGCAGGAACGGCAGGAACTTCTGTAACTGGTAAATAATGTTCATGTTTGAGCGCTGCTCAGTCCCCTGTTGCCGTAGCGGTTGCTGTTCGCGACCGGCAGGGACCGTGGAAAATGGCGAAGAAAATGAATTTAATCATTAAAAAAACAACTGGTTATGTGATTTGTGTCCAACTTCGGAAACTATAGCTTATGACGGCGATAAAGCGACGCAATGGCGTGCCTCGATTCACAACTGACAAGCGCTCCTGCGGTCTGCAGGCAAGCCGCAATATACTCCGAGTTCGATGGCGCAGATACCAGTATATTTCGATGTCGCCATTAATGTGACTTATTTGCGTCGCAATTAAAAAAATTCGAACTCGTAGGTCAGTGCATCGGTGCCCGGATCGACGATCTCGAGGCGAAATTGAATCGGTATCTGCGGTGCCACGACGCTGCGATTCCTGTCCTCCGGCAGGTACTCGGGCGCGCGGAACAGGCGATTCGCTATGAGTTTGCCCTGGACGTCGAACAGGCTGATCAGCAACTCGGGCATTTTCTGCGCAAAGGGCGCCTGGTTGACAAAGGAGCCGGTCACCATCAAGGCATCGGATGCCACCGGGTGGGTAAAGATATTGCGCTCGAGCAGGCGAATTTGCTCGGTGCTGGAAAATTCCGATTCGGCACAGGGTAGCATCTGGCACAGGTTGATCACCTGTTGCTGGTAACGCGGATTTTCGATCAGTTGATAGCGTTTATAGTAAATGGCCTGCGCAATACCGACCGCGGCCAGTAACAGTATGCCGATAAACCAGGTTAGCGGACCGGCGGAAAAAAACGAGCGGCGTTCGAAACCGTACATGGCTTCATGCAGGCTGAGATTGCGCGCGTTCTCGGCTTCGTTTTCAAACTCCAGGCGTTCGTCAGGCGGCAGGTCGTCGTTGCCCTGCGCTAGCAATTCCTCGTACTGCTGCTCGAGATAACCGGGCGGCAGTTCTCCGTCATAGTTCTTCAGGGCGAGCAGCGCATTGAACACGGCGCCGCATTCGCCGCATCGAACCTGGCCAAGGGCCTGTTGCAACTGTTTTTCGGTGAGGCGGAAACGGCTTTTGCACTGATTGCAGCTGGTTTCCATGACGTCGCCCAAATGTGTGCTGCTAAACATGAATCTCCTGTCAGAGCCGGCTACCGCTGATGCAGACCCAATCATCACGGTGACTGGCGGGATCAAGTTGAAAATAATTGCTATAGACCGATTGTATATCGTTCAGCTGGGTTAGCAGTATCCCTGACAGCAATATTCTACCACCCGGTTTGACCAAACTGGCAAAATGTCCGGCCAGGTCCAGCAGCGGTCCGGCGAGGATATTGGCGAGCAGCAGGTCGACGGCGCCAGTGTCAGTGCTTACGGGCAGGCTGACCCGTATCTGCCGAGGGTCGACAGCGTTCACCTTCATGTTGGATGTGCAGGCGCTCAGCGCCTGTTCGTCGATATCAATCGCCAGCACCTTGCTCGCTCCAAGCTTGATCGCCGCGATGGCGAGAATTCCCGAACCGCAGCCGAAATCGATTACCTCGAGGTCGTTGAGGTTCTGGCTCGCAAGCCAGGCCAGGCACAGGGCGGTTGTCGGATGGCTGCCGGTACCGAAGGCCAGCCCGGGGTCGAGCCGAATAATGGTCGCCCGTGGTTCGGGCGGGTCCGTCCAGCTGGGCACTATCCACAGGTCGGGCGCGACCTGTAGCGGTTTGAAGTGCTGCCGGTAAGCCTGGATCCAGTCCTGGTCGCGAAAACTGCCGCGCGTGACGGTGTCGGAGAGGTGCTGGGGCAGGCGCGCCGCCAGTAGTTGCGCGAGGGACTCGTGGTCACAATCCTCGCTGAAGGTAGCGGTGACGATTGACTCCCGCCAGACCGGGGTGTCACCCGGCAACGGCTCGTATATCGGTTCGTCGCCGGCGTCGCGTAGCGAAATACTGAACGCGCCGAGTTCCAGCAGCAAGTCTTCAACCTGGGCGAGTTCCGATGTCTGGCAGCTGAGACTGAGTTGTCGCCATGTCATCCCAGGAATACTTAATCGATGCCGAGTTTCTTTTCGAGGTAGTGAATGTCGGCGCCACCCTCGGCAAAATTGCTATCGCTGAGAATATCTATTTGCAAGTCGATATTGGTCTTGATGCCCTCGATGATGATTTCCGACAATGCTCCGTTCATGCGCGCGATGGCCGTTTCACGCGAACTTCCGTAGGTGATCAACTTACCGATCATGGAATCGTAATAGGGCGGCACCGTGTAACCGTTATAAATATGCGAGTCCACGCGCACGCCCGGTCCTCCCGGCGCGTGATAAAGCGTGATCTTTCCGGGCGAAGGCAGAAAGTTTCTGGGGTCCTCGGCGTTGATGCGGCATTCGATCGCATGGCCGCGCACCTGGATGTCTTGCTGCTTGTGGCGCAGCGGATAGCCGGAGGCGATCAGGATCTGTTCCTTGATGATATCCACCCAGGTGATCATTTCGGTTACCGGGTGCTCGACCTGTACCCTGGTATTCATTTCGATAAAGTAAAACTCATCGTCCTCGTAGAGAAATTCGAAGGTGCCGGCGCTTTCGTAGCCCATCTTGACGCAGGCCTCGGCGCAACGTTCCCCAATGCGGCTGCGCTGTTCCTCGGTGATCCCGGGGGCTGGCGCCTCTTCGACAACTTTTTGATGGCGACGCTGCATCGAGCAGTCGCGTTCGGCGAGGTGAATGGCGTTGCCATGGGCATCGGCGAGAACCTGGATCTCGATATGTCGCGGTGCGCCGAGAAATTTCTCCATGTAGACGATATCGTTGTTAAACGCGGCGGCTGCTTCGGAGCGTGTTAACTGAATTGAATTTAGCAGGCTGTCCTCGGCGTGCACGACGCGCATACCGCGTCCGCCACCGCCGCCGGCCGCCTTGATGATGACGGGGTAACCAATCTTGCGCCCCATGGCGAGATTCCTTTCCTTGTCGTCGTCGAGCGGACCATCCGATCCCGGTACCGTGGGTACACCGGCCTCTTTCATTGCCTGGATCGCGGCGACCTTGTCGCCCATGGTGCGGATCGCTTGCGCGCTCGGCCCGATAAACTTGAAGCCGCTGGACTCGACCTGTTCGGCAAACTCCGCGTTTTCGGAGAGAAAGCCGTAACCCGGGTGAATGCCGTCGGCGTTGGTCAGTTCGGCGGCGCAAATCAGTGCCGGAATGTTGAGGTAACTCTCCAGTGACGAGGGCGGGCCGATACAAACCGATTCGTCGGCCAGGCGCACGTGTTTGAGGTCGCGGTCCGCGGTCGAGTGCACCGCGACGGTTTTTATACCCATCTCGCGGCAGGCGCGCAGGACTCGCAGCGCAATTTCGCCGCGGTTGGCAATGACGATTTTTTCTAACACGGCGCGTTACTCGATGATGAACAGTACCTGGTCGAATTCGACCGGGTTACCATCTTCTATCAGGATTGAAGTTATCTTGCCGGCCTTGTCGGCTTCGATCTGGTTCATCATTTTCATTGCTTCGATGATGCACAGCGTATCGCCGACGTTAACCTGCTGGCCCTGGGTGACGAATGGGCCCGAGGTCGGTGAGGCCGCGCCGTAAAATGTTCCCACCATCGGCGATTTAACCTGGTGTCCGTGTTCGAGTTCGGCGGTCTCGGCCGCTGGCGCCGCCAAGGGCTGGGGTGCTGCCGCCAGGGGTGCGGCGACAGGTGCCATCGTCTGCACGATCGCGGATGTCTGGCGACTGATTCTTACCGAGTCCTCGCCCTCCTTGATCTCCAGCTCGGCGATCCCGGATTCCTCGAGTAACTCGATTAGTTTTTTTACTTTGCGAATATCCATTTATTCGGTTCTCTATTTACTGGTTTGTTTGCAATGGATGATGGCAGCTTCGAAAGCGAGCCGGTAGCTGTTTTTACCGAAGCCACTGATAACGCCAAGCGCGACATCGGACAAATAGGAATGCGATCTGAATTCCTCGCGTGCGTACACGTTCGACAAGTGGACCTCGATGAACGGTATCCGTGTCGCCAGAAAGGCGTCACGGATGGCGACGCTGGTATGGGTAAATGCCGCCGGATTGATAATCACAAAGCGAGTGTCCTGCGCCGCGGCCTGCTGGATGCGGCCCACGATTTCACCCTCGATGTTCGACTGAAAGGTCTGCAGCTGCACCGCATTCTGCTCGGCCATCTGCGTCAGTTCCTGGTCGATGGTGGCGAGTGTATCGGCACCGTAGAGCTCGGGTTCGCGCGTACCCAGCAGGTTCAGGTTGGGGCCATGTATGACCAGGATATTAGTCATTTGGGTCGTTTCCACGCCTCGTTTGATAGATACGGAGATTTTCACATATCGACCCGTTAGAGTCCAGTTTTAGCGAGATAAGCGCCAGATTGGCGAAGTTGACGACAAAAAAATTAATACCAAGCGGCTCAATGAGTTATAGCAGGGCCTCGAGTTGTTGGCGCAATTGCTGCGATGTCAGTTCGCCATTGTGTTGAAACAGGATGCGTTGGTCGCGACCGAGTATGGCCGTATACGGCAGACTTCCACTGGGATTGTCGAACGCCGCGTTGTACATGGCGCTGGCATTCCCGGTCAGAAACAGCGGGTAGTCGATGCGGTACTCGTCGGCAAAACGGCGCACCGCGGACTCGCCGTCAAATGCGATGCCGAGAACGCGCACGCCGCGCGCCGCGTAGTCACGGTGTACCTCGATCAGGGTTGGAATCTCGCGCCTGCAGGGCGCGCACCAGGGCGCCCAGAAATTGACGATCAGAATTTCCGTTTGCCAGTCAGCCAGGCGGGTTTCTGCGCCGTCCAGGTCGGTCAGCGGTATCGAGTGCAGTTCGATATCCGTGGCCTGACTCGTCGACGACCGCTCGCCCGCGCCGGGCTGGATCAGTTTGAACAGGAGTGCGCCAGCGAGCAGCGACACCAGGCCGACGGCACCGAGCAGCAGAAAGTTACGATTCACCGAAAGGTAGCTTTGACGTGCGCGGCAAATTGCTCGCCCGACATCTCGCCGACCACGCGGCGGTTGCGTATTTCACGCCCGTCGGTATCGAAGAACAGGATCGCAGGTGGACCGTAGATGCCGAGCGAACTCATCAGTTCGGTATCGATGCGGTCATTGTCGGTAACATCCGCCTGCAGGGCGGTGACTTTTGCCAGTGCGGCCAGTACCTCGGGATGGCTAAACGCATACTTTTCCATTTCCTTGCAGGAGATACACCAGTCCGCGTAAAAATCGAGCATGCTGGCGCGCCCCTGGCGGCTCGAATCCTGCAAGGCTTGTTGCAGTCCCTGTTTTCCCTTGATCTGGTGAAACGCGAGATGTTGCTGCTGGCCGGAGCCGCCTGCAGATGTGGCGACACCGCGCAGCGGCTGGATCAGGTCATTGCTGCCGGCGGCGGCGCCGATCAGGTAGGCGATGCCGTAGATCAGGATGAGCAGCCCCAGCGATTTGAACAGGCGTCGCCAGCCAGAGGCGGCCTCGGTCAACGAGTCGAGCGCACCCATGTAGATTGCCGAGGCAATCAGCAGCGCGGCGATCAATACCATGGTGACAGCCGTGGGCAGGATGCGCTCCAGCAACCAGATCGCAACGCCGAGCAAGACGATGCCGAAGGCAGACTTGACGGCATCCATCCAGCTGCCGGCGCGGGGTAGAATTTTGCCCGCCGAAGTACCGATGAGCAGCAGCGGCATTCCCATGCCGAGGCCGAGCGCGAACAGCGCCAGCCCACCCAGCTGCCAATCCTGGGTCTGGGTGATGTAAAACAGCGCCCCGACCAGCGGCGCGGTAATACAGGGGCCGACGATGATCGCCGAGAAAAGACCCATCAGACCGACACCGATCAGGGTGCCGCCCTGCTGGCTGTTGCTGATTGCGGTCAGGCGCGACTGGATTGCGTTCGGCATTTGCAGGTCGTAAAAGCCGAACATCGACAGCGCCAGCAGTACGAATATGGCTGCGAATATGCTTAGGATGATCGGATCCTGGAACCAGATCTGGATGTTGAATTCACTGCCGTAGTAACCCGCGATCGCGCCCGCGATAGCGTAGGTGATCGCCATCGCGAGCACGTAAACCAGCGACAAAACGAAGGCCCTGGCGGTCGTGATCGACTCGCCCTGGCCGGCGATGATGCTGGACAGTATCGGGATCATCGGAAACACGCAGGGGGTGAAGGTCAGGCCGATGCCGGCGAGGAAAAACAATCCGATGATGACGAGCAGGCTTTTATCCTTTAAAAACGCGGTGAACTGGTCCTGTTCCGATATCGGGGCCTGCTCCAGTTCAGCCGTACCCGCGGAAGCGGTGACGGGCCTGTCGGACGGCGCCTCAACCTGGTCGACCACCTGGATCAAACCTGCGCTCGCGTCGATGCTGAGATATTTGGTAATCGGCGGGTAACAGATGCGGTCTTCCACGCAGCCCTGGTAGCCGTAGGAAAGGACTATGCGGTCGCTCGCGTTGGCCTCGGAAATCAGCGGGATCGCGAGGTCGACCTGGCCGTAGATCACCTCCATCGGGCCGAAAAACTCGTCGTCCTTCTTTTTACCCCTGGGCACCGAGATGGCGCCGAGGCTGTGACCGTCGCCGCTGACCTTCGCTATCTTGATCTTGTCGCGATACAGGTAAATATTGTCAGCCATCAATATGTTGGTGCGAACGATGTTATTGGCGTCGAGGCGCGCCGTGAGGATGAAGGCCTGGTCCGGATGCAGGATTTCATCGTCGCCATCGAGTCCCAGGTTCTCGCCCAGGGCCTGTAACGCCGCAAGCGCATTGTTGCTATCGCCGGCGCCGCTGGCGTTCGATTGATTCTGCTTGTTGTCGAGATTACTGGTAACTTCGGCGAGCAGCGATTGCAACGCGGTGACTTCGGCAGAGGGAGTTGCAGTGCCCGTGTCGCGCGCTACCCAGGCAGTCGGCAATACTTTCGCGGTCGACGTCAAATCCATCGCCAGCGACTGTTTCAGCGGTGGATAACAGACCCCGATATCCGCGCAGCCCTGGCTGGTCGCCCTGATCTCGAGCCGGTTTGCGCGCGCCGATTCGAAGAGAATCGGCAACTGGATTCTGACACGATTACGATAAGTTTCCATTTCACCGAAAAACTCGTCGTTCTTGATCTTGCCATCGGGTATTTGCGCGACATCGAAGCGCGCCGGCGCGTCGCCGGCCTCGATCTGAAAATCGAAACGTTCACGATACATGTAGTACCCGGGTGCAATGCGGTACTCTGCAACGAGGTTATCGCCTTCGATCCAGGCACTCAGGCTGAACGCCTCTTCAGGCGGCAGTAACTCGTCTTCCTGGGCCAGTGACTGTGGCGTGAAGGCGAACAGTAACAGCA
>Ga0255049_10002090_pt1 | contig 10667 bp, 9 predicted proteins | sample JV7_2_3_MG_FD_183615 | JGI IMG/M metagenome (GOLD analysis project Ga0255049, IMG submission 183615) | Seawater microbial communities from Jervis Inlet, British Columbia, Canada - JV7_2_3 | ecosystem: Environmental > Aquatic > Marine > Inlet | place: Canada: British Columbia | collected 2016-10-06
CTCGAAGACATCTTCGAGTGGAACCTCACCAAGATCGAGATCGAATTACTGAAAGGCGGTTTTTCGGACGACGAAGTTCTTGCGGCATCGGCGCCACGCCTGATGATCCGGTATGCCTGCCTGATCGAGCGTTCCGGACCGCGGATCTACTTCCACGAGGACGAACCGTTCATGCCGTCGTCGATCGATTGGGTCGTGGAACGGAGTGCGCTGGTCTGGGGTCATGGCGATGTTGCGTGTTCAGGCTGTCGTCTGGATCCTCCGCATGGGCTCACCCCCGACACGCTGGTCGACAAGGCCGACGAAATCCAGGGTATGACGTTGGGCGACGTCGATTTCTGGTTGGACCCGCCCACGACGGCCTACGCCGGCGACCTGGCCAGTACCGAAATGTATGTTCACGCGGTTCGCCTCAAAGACCTCCAGGTGACCGATATTCAGTTCTGGCTGTTCTACCCGTACAACGGACCGGGCTCCGTTGAAATCAAGTCGGACCTGCTCAGTCTAGGCAACGTTTGCCACGCGCCGAATCCGGGCAACACCGCACCGTTGGGCGAACACGAGAGCGACTGGGAGGTCCTGGTCCTTCGCTTCGACGACGAGACCGGCGACCTGCTCGAGGTCTACATGTCGGCTCACGGGGACTACCATCGGTACGACGCCAATTGTTCGGGGGCCCACTGTGTCGAGTTGGAGGACGGGCAACACGTGGTCGCTCGTTCGGGACTGAACGGCCACGCCTATTTTCCTCATCTCGGTAGCAACCCCTCCACACTGTTCATGGTGTCCTTCGGGCTGGGGGACATCGGACTCTTCGCCAACAATTACACCAATCCCCCGGGTGCCGTGTTCGACTCCTGGAGACAATACGAGTTCATCGGGCTCGACGGTGCGCTTCTGGATCAGCCGTGGGCAGGTTTCGACGGCTTATGGGGCGAGACCCGCGATTTCGGTCTCAACTTCTTCGACAAGATCGCGGTCGTCAACAACATCGCCGAGAACTGCATCAACGAGATTCGTTTCGTCTCGATTCCCGTCGTGGCGGGCATCTCGTGTGCCGTCGCGTGCGCTCCGGCTGCGGCCTTCTTCGGGATCGGCTACGGCGCGTGCCTGGCCACCTGTGTTCCGGCGGTCATCGTCAATGCAAACCGGGTCATTACACTTGCCTTGCCGATCGCCGGACCTCTGATCATCGACGATCAATTCGGAGAAGCCATCGGGTTCGGCAAACCGTCGCCGGCATCCCGCGGAGAGGAATGGAAGCACTTCGTCATCCCCAACGAGGATCCGCGGGCCATCAGCATCACCGACAAGGGCGATAGTGCAGACGTCATTCGACGGTTGATCGTGACCATCCCCGAAAAGGTCTGCGAGCGAAAAGAAGAGAGTCACTGGAGACAACTGCGGGGCAAGGTCTGCCGGAACACGGCTCCGATCGATCGTGTCGAGTTGGGCGTCGACGGTGTGTACACCGATATCACGAGCCACACGACCGGGCAGCCGCGGGAGTACTACTTCGATTGGGACACCAGCACCGCAACCAGCAGCAAGGCGGTGCTGAGCCCGCGCTACCTGGACTCCGACGGCGTCGTCTTCGAGTACACGTTCGAGGACGGCGACGTCGTCCAGACAGGTGTGATCGATCCCGTCACTACCCTTCAGCTGGACCTCGAGAGCGTGGTGATCGAGGAAGGGGAGATGGCGGTCCTGGACGGCATGTTCGTGACGTCGGTGATGCCGTTGACCGCCTTTCAAACGGCCTCGCAAGGCATGAGTTCTTCGCTGGTGAGCCGGGCCGGTACGTTCAACGTGACCATCGACTGGGGCGACGGCAGCGTCGAAACCCTGGTCACGATGGAGCTCTTCTCGGCGAGCCATGTGTACGTTGATGACGGCACCTTCGGTATCGACGTGACGGTTACCGGGCAAACCGTATCGGCCGGCACCGTGATCACGGTCGCCAATCGGACGCCCGAGATCGGTTCCCTGACCCAGTCGTCGGACGCATCGACCCTCGAGGCCGTTCCGGTCACGATCGACCTGACCGCATCCTTCACCGACGGGGGAGCGCTGGATACTCACGACGCAGAATGGAACTGGGATGATGGCACGTCGACGAGTCAGGTGAGCGTCACGAGCCCGATCAATGCGTCGTACACCTATCTGTCCGCGGGCCTGTACGTCCCCTCGATTGTCGTCATGGACGATGACGGCGACCTGGCGAGGGCGGTGTACGAGCCCGTGGTCGTGAGTGATGCAGGTGGCACCGCAGGTGTGGGCGCCATCCAGGCCCCGATTGCCGATTCGGGGGACGTCTCAACGGACTTTACGTTTTCTGTTGCGACCGATCCGATGAATCCACCGACGGTCAACCTGCAGGTCAACGCCGGGAGCGTCGTGATCAGCGGCGTTCAGGCCGCCGCCGTGACGTTTGCCGGAAACACCGTCGAGGTGACGGGTCTTGCCGAAATAGACGGGAACGCCATGACGACGACCGGTGAGCCTCTCGAGGTGAGCTTCAGGGCCGTCGACGGCGGGTCGGCACCGGCCGACGACGCGCTCGAGATCCGAATCTGGTTCCTGGACGCGAACAACGTGGAGCAGATCGTCTACGAAACCGATCCGGGGCAGGCGTTGACTTCCGGCGACATCGTCGTCAACGCGGCCGGCGGAACCCAGGGCGCGGGTTCGATCCTCGGCCCCGATCCGCTGGCATTCGGTTCGGGGGAGGCGACGTTCGGATTCTTCCTCAGCGCGAACTCGCTGGGAGATCCGCTCGTGGACTTCAACTTCAGTGTCGGCGGTTTACTGCTCGAGGGAGTTCGCGTTCCGTCGGTCACCGAAATGAACGGCGAATTACAGATCGAGGGCGGCGTCGATGTGAATGGTGAGGAGACGACACCGGACATGTACCCGTACAGGGTTCGGATCACGGCTCTCGATGCGCCGATGCCGGCGGACGATACCTTCGAGGTGCTCGTCTGGTTCGTGGACGCGAACAACGTCGACCGTGTCGTCTACGAGACGGCGGTAGGGCAGAAACTCCTGCGCGGTGAAATACGGGTGCCGGTCACGCCGCCCACGCCGTCGAATTCGAGTCCGGGGCCCGATCGGGAGGACGCCTGGCCCGGTGAAAACTGATCGGCGCAGCAGGGGCCGCTTGCCGCTGCTCGACTTGGGCGCTATCGTTTCACCCACGCACCATGGCGACGATCACGAACAAGACGCGCAAGGCGCTGAGTATTTCGCTTCCGGGCGGTAAGAAGCTGCGACTCGGTCCGCTCCACAGCGGGGAGATCTCGCCCAAGGCGGTCGATCATCCCGCGGTGCAGAAACTGGTTGAAGCGGGCGAAGTGGAGATCTCCGACCCGCAACAAAGGTCCAAACGCCCGGGCGGCGGGGGCAAGGGCTCTCCGCCCGCGTCCGGCGGACAGGGTCACGGGGGCAGTATCCGCCAGACCGGCGACCGTTAGTCCGTCTCGCGATCGACCTCCTCGACGGTGGTCACGATGCTCAGCGAGTAGAACGAGATGCCTGCCGCCAGCAGGACGACCGCGAGGACGATGAGGGCGATGCGGTAACGATTCACGGTGGGATCCTATCCCGAAACCGTGCTTGGTCTAAGATCGTCCCCCGTGATCCTGTTCCACTCACACAACCATTCCCGCTGCCGCGAGCTCTGGGCCGTGCTGGACGCGGCCGGCATCTCGGCCTCCATCGACGAGCGCGGAGGAACGTGTTTCCTGCACATCGCCGAAGCCGATCTGGAGCGAGCGGTCGAGGAGTTGAACGACTACCGGCAGGAGCTCTCGCAGGTGCGGAAGGAACCGCCTCCGCTGGTCGCCCTTCCCGGGGGCTGGCTCGGGATGCTCGGCTACGGCGCGATTCTCGTCACGGTCGCCGGGCTTGCCGACAGCGACGCGTTCGGGATCGACTGGCTCGCGGCCGGGAGCGCCCAGGCGGGATCGATGCTGAACGGGCAGGCCTGGCGGGCGGTAACCGCGCTCACGCTGCATCTCGACGCGGCGCACCTGATGGGCAACCTCTTCTTTGGTTCGGTGCTCGGGTTCCTGGGCTCGCAGGGCCTCGGTGGGGGCCTCGCGTGGCTCGCCATCGTGGCCGGCGGCAGCCTCGGGAATCTCGTCAACGCCTGGATCCGGACGGCCGACCATTCCGCCGTCGGAGCGTCGACGTCGGTTTTTGCGGCGCTTGGTTTGCTCGTGGCGCTGTCGCTCCATCAGCGTCGTGGTGAAGCGGCCGGCGCATTCCGTCGCTGGAGCCCGCTTGTTGCCGGCGTCCTGTTGTTGGCGTGGACCGGCATCGGCGGGGAGCGCACCGACGTGTTGGCGCATGTCACCGGATTGGCATCCGGCGTGCTGCTGGGAGCGTCTTGCGGCTTTCTTCCGATCGCCTTGCTCGAGCGCCGGGCGGTCCAGGGGCTGGCGGCCGCCGGGGCCGTGTTGATCCCGACACTGGCCTGGGTCTGGGCGTTGCTGAGCTCCTAGGGTTGTCAGGAGCAGTGGCGGGGCTGGCGGCGAACCGCGGGCTGGAGTATGCTCGCGCCACTATCTTGTCCCTTACTCCCGTACAGAAACGGTTGTTGGACTGCCAGTGCTGATGGCACCGGTTCAAGTGTGTCGTCCGGATTGGGTCCGGCGAACGGTCGAGATCGGTAGTATTCGGCTCCCCCTACGGGAGCAAAGAGGTTCTTAGAATGGGAAACAGACTCTATGTCGGCAACTTGCCCTTCAGTGCGAACGAAGAGCAGATTCGCGATCTGTTTGCACAAGACGGCCGTGAAGTCACGGAAATCAAACTGATCACGGATCGCGACACCGGTCGTCCGCGTGGATTCGGTTTCGTGGAAATGGGCAACTCCGAACATGCCGATGCCGCGATCTCCGCGTTGAACGGGTTCACCATGGACGGACGTCCGCTGACGGTGAACGAAGCGCGTGAGCGCAGCTCCGGCGGCGGCGGCGGCGGCGGTCGCGGTGGCGGCGGCGGTGGCGGCTACGACCGCTACTAGTCCCCGCACCTGAGAGAACTGAAAGCGCCCCGCAAACGGGGCGTTTTTTTTTGGCCCGCCCCGAATCACGGACGACGCGCGGAGGGGTAGCTTACAATCAGCGGCGGGACGCCGGCCGCAAAGAACGTCCGGCGGATCGGAGACGCTGATATGACCGTCGCGCGGACCGGCGAGCCGACTCGGCAGCAACCGCTACGGCTGTGGCCCGGCGTGGTCCTCGTGGTGCTGGCGTGGCTGGCCAGGCTGGGCCTGCCTCTCTTCGGGCCCGTGGCCGGAGCCATCGGGGCGATGAGCGGACTGCTCTGCTGGTTGGCCATCGTCGTGTGGTGGGCGTTGTTCAGCCGGGCGCCCCGGGCCGAACGCTGGGGCGCCGTCGTCCTGATGATCGTGGCGCTGATCGCGACACGCAGCATCCTCCACGAGTCGATTGCCAGGGCGGGGATGGGGATGAGCTTCTTCATCTACGTGACCCCGGTCCTGAGCCTCGCCTTCGTCGTCTGGGCGCTGGCCAGGCGTCGCCTCACCGTCAAACTCGGGCGGGCTGCGATGGTCGCGGCCATCCTGCTCGCGTGCGGCGTGTGGGCGCTGTTCCGAATCAATGGCATCACCGGCGAGGGTGCCTCGGATTTCGCGTGGCGCTGGGCCGAGACTCACGAGCAGCGGCTGCTGGCCCAGACCCGCGGCGAGCCGGCGTCGCTCCCGTCGCCCGGGGCAGCGCCGGGGACGCAAGCCGAGTGGCCGGGGTTTCGCGGACCCGGTCGGGACGGCATCGTCCCCGGTGTGCGGATCGGGACCGACTGGTCGACGTCGCCGCCGGTCGAGCTGTGGCGCAGAGCCGTAGGGCCCGGCATCTCGTCCTTCGCGGTCCGCGGCGATTACCTCTACACCCAGGAGCAGCGCGGTGACGACGAGGTCGTCACCTGTTACAACGCGACCAGCGGCGAATTGGCGTGGACGCACCGCGACGCGGTCCGGTTCTGGGACCCGCATGCCGGCGCCGGTCCGCGCGCAACGCCGGCCCTCGGCGACGGGCGTGTGTACACACTCGGTGGAACCGGGATCCTCAACGCGCTCGACGCCGCCGACGGTACCGTCGTGTGGTCGCGCAACGCGGCCACCGACACCGAGGCGAAGGTCCCGGACTGGGGCTTCACCAGCTCACCCCTGGTGCTCGACGACGTCGTCATCGTCAACGCCGGCGCGCTCGTCGCCTACGACCTAGCCGCTGGCGATCGGCGCTGGTCGGGCCCGGCCGGCGGGAGCTACAGCTCGCCCCATCTACTGACGATCGACGGAGTCCCGCAGATCCTGATGCTGACCGGAGCCGGTGTGACCAGCGTGGCGCCGGCCGACGGCACGAAACTCTGGGAACACCCATGGCCGAGCGGAATCGTGCAGCCGGCCGTGACCGTGGACGGCGACGTCTTGGTCGGCGGCTCCGGCCTCACCGGGGGAAGCGGGATCCGCCGCATCGCGCTCGAGCACGGCCCCGGCGGATGGGCGACCCGGGAGCGCTGGACGTCGCGCGGTCTGAAGCCGAACTTCAACGACTTCGTCGTTCACGAGGGTCATGCCTTCGGCTTCGACGGAAGCATCCTCGCGTGCATCGACCTCGCGGACGGCGAGCGCAAGTGGAAGGGTGGACGCTACGGCAACGGCCAGCTGCTCCTGCTGACCGACCAGGACCTGTTGCTGGTGGTGTCGGAGCAAGGGGAGCTGGCGCTGGTCGCGGCGGCCCCCGAGCGGTTCACGGAACTCGCGCGGTTCCCTGCCATCGAGGGCAAGACCTGGAACCACCCGGTGCTCGTCGGCGACCTCCTGCTGGTTCGCAACGGACAGGAGATGGCCGCGTTCCGGTTACCTCTCGCCGCCGGCGGCTAGGCCTCGACGAGATCCAGTTCCGTCGTGATCTCGATTTGTGGATGGAGGCTGCGATAGACGCCGCAGCTACGGGCATGGAAGCCCATGACGCGATCGATCTTGCCGCGGTCGGTCTCGGGGCCGACCGGCAGGCGGTAACGGACGTGAATGCTGCGCAGGACAGACGCGTCGCCGCCGCGTTCCACCTCTCCCGTCGCGCTCGACGACAGTCCCGCAGTATCGATGTTGCGAATCTTCAGCGCACCGCTGAAGGTTGCGGTGAGTCACCAGCCGGCCGCGGCGATGATGTGGTCGAGGGTCGGGCAGACCGTTTTCACGGATCCCGATTCGGTTGCGACCTCGAGCGTGTCGTAGCGGAATAGGTCGCCGCCGCGCAGCTCTGCCACGAGCCGACCTTCACGCCGGTCGATGCGGATTTCGGGTCGATCGATCCAGGTCATTTGTTTCCCCTCCGTGCTTGGGCACGACGTTCATTCTACAATCGGGCTAGCGTTACCGACCAAGACGCGGCTCCGCGTATGATCGTAGGCGATGAAAGCGATCGTGTGCCATGAGTACGGCTCACCGGATGTGCTCGAACTCCGGGACGTCGACAAACCGGTCGTCAACGATGATGATGTGCGGGTACGAGTTCACGCGGCTTCCGTGAATCCATACGACTGGCATACTCTGAAAGGCACGCCGTATCTCATGCGCATCGGTGCGCTACGTCGACCCAAACGCACGATACCGGGAATCGATCTGGCGGGGCGGGTTGAAGCGGTCGGCAAGAACGTGACGCAGTTTCAACCCGGTGAAGAAGTGTTCGGCGGGGCCGGCGGCGCCTTCGCCGAGTATGTCTGCGTTCCCGAAGACAGGATCGTGCTGAAGCCGGCCAACCTGACGTTCGAACAGGCGGCGGCGGTGCCCGTTGCGGGATTCACCGCCCTGCAGGGTCTGCGCGACAAGGGACAGATTCAACCGGGGCACAGGGTTCTGATCAACGGCGCGTCGGGAGGTGTGGGCACCTTTGCCGTGCAGATCGCGAAGTCGTTTGGAGCGGAAGTGACCGGCGTGTGCAGCACGAGGAATGTGGATAGGATCCGATCGATCGGCGCAGACCAGGTCATCGACTACACCCAAGACGACTTTACTCGGTCGGGGCAGCGCTATGACCTGCTGCTCGACATGGTGGGGAGCCGTTCGTTGTCCGAATGCAGGCGCGCATTGAGCCCCAGAGCGGTGTATGTTTCGGTCGGAGCATCGATGGGTGACTGGGTCGGACCTCTGATTCATATCTCCAAGGTGCTCTTGGCGTCACTGTTCGGTAGCCAGAAAATGGTCATGATGCTTGCGAGACAATCCAAGAAGGACTTGATTGTCTTGCAAGAGCTGCTTGAAGCCGGAAAGGTCACACCGGTCATCGACAGACGGTACGAGTTGAGCGAGGTCCCTGAAGCTCTCCGGTATCTGGGAGAGGGACACGCCCAAGGGAAAATCGTGATCACGGCATAAGATGAACCCACGTGGGTCTCGAGATCTCATTGAAGCTGTTGGCGGGGATCAGTGCTCTGGCGCTGGGTGCGGGCGTGTTCTTCCGTGGTCCGGTTCAGTGGCGCAATCGTTCCTTCGCCTTGCTGAGTCTGGCCCTTGCCACCTGGCATCTGGGATACGTGGGTTACCTGCTCAGCGGTCATCGAGGCCTGTGGAGGCCGATCTTCATGGGCGGGTCGCTGAGTGCTGCGCCGCTCGGGTTGGATTTCGCCCTGACGCTGTGCGGCCGTTTCTGGCGAGATCGTCGGCGCTCGGTGCTCCCCGTCGCGCTCGCGGCACTCGCGATCTGGGTCTTCGTCGTCGCAACATCGGTCTGGAGCGGTCCCACGACGCGTTGGCTCAGCCTGGGATTCATTGCGGCGACCCTGACGGTCGCTCTCGTGTTGATCCTGCGCCAGTCCCTGTTGCTTTCCCCCGGTCCCGGACGCCGCGCACTGTTCGGCGTCTTCCTCGGCGGTGTCCTCGTCGTGATCGGGGGCGTGAGCGACTTGATCCCGCGCCAGGGTCGGGACATCCCGGATCTCGGCGCGCTCGCCACGTTGTTCTTCCTCGCGATCGTCTGCGCGGTCGTCCTCCGGCACCACTTGCTCGATATCGATGGCTTCGTCCTTCGCGGCGTCGGGATCCTCACGTTCTCGGCGCTGGCCGCGGTGCTGCTCTGGGTCGTCTACGGCTGGGTCGGCGACCGCGGGTTCGTGCCTTTCTTTGTCGCCGGGACCCTGGTGATCGTTCCTCTCATTCTTCTGGCGCCGGGGTTGCGGCGACGGGCACGCTCGTTGTTTCGTACCAACGACCCCCTGATCCACCAATTCTCGGAGATCAGCGGAGCGCTACCCCGGCTCACGACGAGACGGCAGGTGCACGAGTTGTTTGACGCAGCGGGAGAGACATTGCCGCCCCCGATCCGGTTGGAGTTCCTCGAAATCGATCCTGTTCTCGACACCTTGCTCAACGAGGAACGATTCCTGACGCTCAGGTTTCTCGAGGACGCCCTGGTCGATGCACGAGACGATCGACGCGAGCGCCTGCGCAACGCACTCGAGTGGATGCGGGTGCGATCCTGGGACCTGATGTTCGGTATGTCCGGCGAGCACGGACTCGTCGGTGGCCTCGCCGTCGGGGGTCCGTTGCCCGAGCGCTACCTGACCGAAGCGCTGGCCGCCGCAGGAACGGCGCTTGCGAATCAGGTCGGCTCTTGCCTGGAGAGAATCGATGCGATCGAGGCTGCTGAACGGGACAAGTCGCTGATCGCGATCGGTTCGGTTGCGGCAGGTCTGGCGCACGAGATCCGCAACCCGCTGGCCGCCCTTCGCGGGGCAGGCCAGGCGATGGGTGAGGATTCGACCCGCGAGCAACGGGCCACGATGCTTCACGTCATCCATGAGGAGTCAGCCCGTCTGGAATCCTTCGTCCAAGATTTTCTCGAGTTCGCCATCCCGAAATCGCTGCGTCGAACGCCGGTCGATCTCGAGAAGCTGTCACGCGACGCGATTCGGGCGCGTCAGGCCGGCGGCAATCCCTTTACGGTCGAGTGGAATACCGATCCGGGAGTGCCCGCCGTTTCCGGCGACGCCGAATTGCTTCGCCGCGCGTTCGACAACCTCGCACGAAACGCCCTGGAGGCCGGAGGTGAGGGCATCACGATCACCGTGACGCTCCGCCGTGCCGGGAGCGGAGCCGTACAATGGTCGCTGGAGGACGACGGACCGGGGATTGCCGAGGGCGGGATCGATCGAATGACGGAGCCCTACTTTACGACGAAGGCGGCGGGGACCGGGCTGGGGTTGGCGATGGTGAGGCGCGTGGTCGAACAACACGGCGGGCGGTTGGTGATCGCGAACCGTTCCCGCGGCGGGGCGCGGTTCACGATGACGCTTCCCGTCGAGCCGGCATGAACGGCGACCGGCCGCACATCCTCATCGTCGACGACGAGCCGAACATGCGGCTCGTTCTGTCGACGCTTTTCGAACAGAACGACTTCGTGGCGAGTTCGGCCCGATCCGCGGAGGAGGCGTTGACTCACGTTCGAAACCATGATCCCGACGTGATCCTGACCGACATGCAAATGCCGGGGATGGGTGGCCTCGAGTTGCTCAGGACACTGAGGGGCCGATTCCCCGAGATCCCGGTCGTGCTGTTGACCGCCTACGGGACGGTGTCCGCGGCGGTAGAGGCCATGCGCCGCGGCGCGTTCGATTTTCTGCTGAAACCGTTCGACCGTTAC
>Ga0255049_10002091_pt1 | contig 10661 bp, 10 predicted proteins | sample JV7_2_3_MG_FD_183615 | JGI IMG/M metagenome (GOLD analysis project Ga0255049, IMG submission 183615) | Seawater microbial communities from Jervis Inlet, British Columbia, Canada - JV7_2_3 | ecosystem: Environmental > Aquatic > Marine > Inlet | place: Canada: British Columbia | collected 2016-10-06
CCTGCTCAACAGAACAGGTCCTTGTCGTTCTCACTGGTCCACCCGCGCTGGAGGGCCAGCTCATCGACTGGTTGCTGTTGCGGGAGGATGGGCAGGGCTTCTCCAGTTCTGCCGTCAATGGGCATAGCACGAAGCATGACCACCTAAGTATTGCAGAGCAGGTCAGCGGACGGCAGCGTCGCGTGCAGTTCCAGGTGCAGCTGGAGCGTTCTCACTTGGAGGAGTTTATGAAGGAACTGGTGACCGACTTCCCCGGTGCGGACCTGCATTACTGGGCTATCCCACTGTTGGCAGGCGGACACCTCCGCGACTGATGGAAACCTCGGCTCCACGGGCCATCTGAGAACTAGGTTGCACGCCGTCACATGTGCATCTGCAAGTTTCGCGTCGTTCGGATGCGCCCGGCATCCGCATAGAGATTATCCTCACCCGTACCAGGGTTTTTCATCCGGCTCTACATCCAAACCGTCGAGCAGCTTATTAAAACCACTGAACAGATCCACCACCGACATCAGTTCTACGATCCCTTCATCATCAAGGCCAAGCTTCCGCACCGCGGAAGTATGTACCGTGAGTCAATATCTGCATCCCATGACGGCTGATACTGCCACGGCAATTATCTCCTTAGTCATGCCGTCGAGTTTTCCCGGTTTGACCATAACGGCCTTGACCTTTGCCCAGTTTGCCTCAAGGTAATCTGGATTCACCGCCATAAGCTTGTACATGTTCGGGACAAAATCGACATTGAGTGAGTCCATAATCTCCAGGTAAATGTCTTTCACTTTCCCGACGGCCTGATCTTCAGAAATCATTGTTACAACTGACATCTTTAGTGCTCCTTCCCCTCACACAATGGACGATTGCTTACTTCGAGAATCACAAGCCGGGTAAACGCGGATGTGCAGCGGCCGATGTCAGTCGGTCAGCGTATCAGCGGCAGCAATTTCTTAGCGTCTCCGGATCGCAAGCCGTGTCTTTCTCCGCGCCGCAGCGGCCTTTTCCGCTCTTCATCAACGTGCCCAGATACGTTCCCTCATGCAGATAGAAGTTGACGAATTCTTCGATGAAACCATCTGGAGCCGAGTTGAGCAACGCGTCGACGCAAAGCAATTCATGCTGCCACTGCTTCGTTTTCGGAAAGTTTCCTAAGAAATCCACACCGGTACATTGCTCGATGATGTGTGCCCGATGCAGAAGAACGAACCATGCCGTATCGACTAGAGATAAATTGCTTCCGCCGAAATAGGGCCCGCCTTCAATTTCCCCTTCGATTTTCGAAAACATCCCGGATAATTGCACTCGATTTACATCGAGCTCTTCGGCACTAGGAGATCGCTGCGTACGACATTGCACTAGATAGTGTGTCGTGGCCAGATCTATCCAGGCACGGTGTCTTGCTTTGAGAAATGGATCGCTCGGGTGAAGACGAGATTCCCCGCAAGTCTCGTCCACATATTCCGTAATCGGTCCTGATTCGAAGAGTATGCCTTGATCCACCATCAGAATCGGGACCTGACCGTGCGGTGACGCTCGCAGGAACCAATCCGGCTTATCGAGCAGGGAAATGTACTGGACTTCGTAATCTGCCTGCTTGCATTCGAGCACAGCGATTACGCGCTGTACGAATGGACATATTTTGAAACTGACGATTTTCACAACTCGAAGCTCTTAATAGGAATTCGAACGCAATGCTGAGCCGGGCGTAAGACGTGTGATCTGTATGCGTCAGCCGTGCATTTTCTGAAACCGCTCCCCAACTCTGTGCATGAAGTTGCCAACCATAAGTATGGCCGCGCCCATCACAATGAGAGCTACCGCCACCAGCCACGCGAGGATTCGTGGTTCGATGAGGACTATCACACCCAGGATAATTAGTGCGATTCCAGGAATTATCAGAGCGAACCGGGATAGGGGCTTTTTCATCATCCCCTTGCAGATCTCTGCCATCGGGCACATCGGCATAGGAGTTGGTTCGGTCATCGCTTTCTCCATTTGTCTAATGTGTATGGTCCCAATCGTTGAGATCTGCAATTGCGGAATATGCCTACAGTCACATGGTCGCTCGGCGTTCGTTATGGATGAGCGCCAACTGCACGCGGACGCCGTAAAAGCCCAGGTCTTCATTGCTGTTGTCATTCAACCAGTCGAGTGCCTTCCAATGCTCCTCGGTGAAATTCCCGGTAACCCAAACTACCGCCGCGGCACTAAATCTTTCGCCAATATCTATTTAGTTACGAAGGAAAGATAAAGTCGTTTCTAGAATAAGCCTCCGGAAACACCGCGGAGAACCCTACTTTGTTGTTTTCGACACTGAACGGCTGTACGGTCAACCGCGCCATCAAATAGAACTTCCGTAGGGGAACACATGAAAACGCCGTTTTTCTTGGTCGTCAGTGGTATCGCTTTACTCCAAGGCTGTGACGATCAGTCATCCGCCGACTCAGAACAACAATCTTTGAGCGACGTCACACCGCCAGTTATCAGTGACGTCATTCTAAACAGAAACCCAAACCCGAACGTGCCACTGGCCGCTATCCTGAGTCTCTCGACGGACGAGCCGAGCGCGGTGACGATTAGAATCGACGACGGCGAACGCACTTGGGACGCGACGTCGAGCGACGGCTTCGCAACCGATCACTCGCTAATCGTGCTCGGCATGCGTTCCGGCCGCGTCCACCATCTTTCGGCAGTCGTGAGCGACGCTTCAGGTAACGCAACGGAGACCCGGCCCTTAGCCCTCGAAATGCCGCCACTACCCGATGAGATTCCTCAACCCGAAGTGTTGGTCAACGATCGCGACAGGATGGAGCCGGGGGTCACGCTGTTTGACGTGACCAGACGCGACGACGATGGCGAGAACGTCGCCGATTATCGACCGCTCGTCATAGTTGACGATTACGGTGAAGTCGTCTGGTATTACCGCGATTACTATGGCTCACGTGATGGGCGCCGGCTCAGCAACGGCAACCTGCTCTATCTCGGGCAAAACGATCGCGCGATTGAAATCGACATGCTCGGCAACATCGTCAATCACTGGCACGCGAACCAGGCTAACCCGGATACCCTGCCGGAGAGCAGTACGCTCGTAGACGTCGATACCTTCCATCACGAAGTATCCGAGCTTCCAAACGGCAACCTTCTCACTCTGAGTCGCGACGTGCGCCTGATCGAAGACTTTCCTACCAGCACCACCGACGCCAGCGCGCCATTAGCACCATCGGCGGTGGTCGGTGACGTCATCGTCGAATTCGCTCGCGATGGGACGGTGATTCACGAATGGAGCTTGCTGGAGCTACTCGATCCATACCGCATCGGTCACGGCTCCCTGAACTCGGGGGGCAACAGATTTCAGCAGCACTACAGCGATCTCGGTGACGAAGCGCCGCCGCGAGACTGGACGCACAGCAACGCCGTGAGCTACGACCCCAGTGACGACTCATTCATCGTTTCGGTCAGATTTCAGGATGCGGTTGTCAAGATCGATCGACAGACCGGCGAACTGCGCTGGATTCTGGGCACGCACGATTACTGGAAGGAGCCTTGGAGCAACTACCTTCTCGAGCCGCTTGGCGATCTCCAGTGGCAGAACCACGAGCACGGGCCCGAAGTAGGCGCGAACGGTACCATCGTCCTGTTCGATAACGGCAATGGCCGGGCCAGCGCGTATCAAGAAGAGCTGCCGTCAGACCAACGCTATAGCCGCGCCGTCGAGTTCGCGGTCGATGCCGACGCCATGACCGTGACGCAGGAGTGGGCTTATGGCGGTCTCGGCGACGAGTGGTTCTACTCGCGCTATATCAGCGACGCGGACTGGTTACCCGAGACGGGTAATATCCTGGTGACCTCCGGGGGGCAGCAGGACGGGGCCGATGGCGTCCCAGCTGACGGTGACGATCGTCAGTTCTGGGTGCAGATCTTCGAAGTGACTCACACCGAGCCGGCCGAGAAGGTTTTTCATCTCGTATTCAAGGACGAGCCGCCGGCGGGATACCAGACCTACCGGGCCCAGCGCCTGCCGAGTCTCTATCCCTGAGCGTCAACGCGACCGGAAAACGCAACCGTCGCTTCGGCTCGGACCGCCGACCTCGCTATAGCGACTGCGTGAACAGAACCTTGTAGGTATATCTCCGAATTATTCTTCCTCTGCTATAGGAGTAAAGGGGATACAAGCGACAAAGCCAAACCCCGGACCGCCGAAGCGCTTCAGAGGATCCGGATAGAATGACTTAGGCTATCGTGGCGTGCACACCTGACCAGGAGAGATCTGCAGTGAATACACCTATGCGTTCGACTGGATTGCTTGTTGCCCTGAGCTTGACGATTAGTTTCGGCACAGCTTTCGCACAAGATTGGGGGCCGCGTAGCCTGGAAGAACTCAAAGCCGAGATTCTGTACCGGACCGCCGAGGAAGGCTGGCGGGGCGTCAAGTATGAGGATGCCGAGCGCGCGGTCGACAAGCTCGAGTCGCTCGACCGTGACCACTGGGCCGCCGTCTGGTCAGAAATTGCCGATGGATACATGACACGTGCGGACGAACTGAAGTCCTCATCTCCGGCGGAAGCGCGGTCGAACTATCTCTACGCCTTTCGTTACTACAACACTGGGCGCTGGCCGACTGAGAAGCATTCAGCCGGTAAACGTCAGGCCTACGAGGACGGGCTGCGCGCATTCGAGAGTTATGGGCTATTGCTCGATCCCCCCATCGAGACGGTCCGGATTCCTTTCGAAGACTCGGAGATCGTAGCCTATCTAAGGTTACCTCGTGGGGTCAGCCGTGCGCCGCTGATTTTCGGTATCAACGGTCTCGATTCTCGCAAGGAAGACGTGATGGTGAACACCAATGGCTATATCGACAATGGTGTCGCGGCGTTCGCAATGGATATGCCCGGTACGGGGCAAGCGCCCGTCTTGATCGATGTGGGATCCGAACGCATTTTCTCAGCAGCATTGGATTATCTGGCGACGCGCCCTGAAATCGACGCATCGCGCATCGCGGTCCAGAGCCGCAGTTGGAGTGGCTATTGGGCGGCTGTGTTGGCGTACACAGAGCGCGACCGTATTCGAGGCGCCGTAATACACGGCGTCGGCATTCACCATTACTTTCAACCGGAGTGGCAGCAAACAGCCATTATGAGCCCCGAGTATCTCTTTGACCTGTTCCCGGCCCGCTCGGTGGTGTATGGCGTGGATAACATGGAGGACTTCCTCACCTATGGACCCAGAATGTCGTTAATTGAGCGCGGCTTAATCGACCAGCCGTCTGCTCCCATGCTGCTCATCAACGGCGAGCAGGACACGCAGCAACCCATAGCGGACCTCTACCTCATGATGAAGCGCGGTGATCCCAAACTGTCGTGGGTTAATCCCGAGGGTGGGCACATGGGCGACTCGGCAGAATATCCGAGCAGCTGGATACGGCAGAACATCATTCAACCATGGTTGTTCCAGCGACTCGGTGTAGCGTCCGTCACGCCGACGACCCACTGATCAACTATGACGCTTGCAGAACTGAGGATGCAAAGATGCTACAGATGACCAGGATTATCCTAGCGACTCTCGCCGCTCGTCTCTTGCCTGTTATGGCATTGTGGTCAGCCTCTCTAGGAGCGAACGCCGACGGCGGCATCGTATACATGACCGAGCCCGTCGAGGGCTCGGTATTCCCTGTGACCTATCACCTCATCGAGACCGATGATGGGCTGTTCACTCCAATCGGGCTGCGCAAGCCCACCGGCGACGGGCCATTTCCTATAGTCCTGTTCGCCTCGGGTAACGGAGGCGAGGGCCTGGAGTACGTGCGCGACTACAGCCACAATCGGGGCTGGACCCTCGATCAGTTCCTGGATGCAGGCTATGCTGTGGCCTGGCTACGGTACCGGTCGGAGGTCGACGTCCCAGTCTACGATGGCTCGCCCCGCATCGGACGCGGCTGGTCGGGACGTCCGCGCTTCAATCGCGCGCCGCTCGAATACGAGGACGTCGTAGCGATCATCGCATACGTTAAGACTCTGGAATTCGTCGACGCCGGTCGAGTGGGCTACATGGGCATGAGTCATGGCGGCGAGATGCTCATGAAGATCGCTTCGGAATACCCTGACATCCTCCGTGTCGGCATCGCGAGCGAGCCGGCCTCTTCAGATTTCATGGATCTAGCTCCCCGTGATGCCAACGCGCCCGAGCGCCCAGAAACTATGGAGGTCAACACCGTGGAGATGCAGGCGGAGGCCGCAAAGGCGGTCCAAGCACGCGTGAATAGGCTGGTTGCTATGCAGCGTATTGCCTCCATCGATATTCCGATTTTCGTTCAAGGCCGCGATCGTGATCACAACCAGGACACGTTCAGGGTCAACTATGAGCTCTTGGCCGAATCAGGAAAGGAGGTGGAGTGGAAATCCTACGACCACGAGCTGCACGGGTTTGCGTATGTACAGCGCAACGCGGACGGAACCTATGATCCCGAAGCGATTCAGCGCGACGTGGTGGCAGACTCAATTGCATTCTTTGATCGCTACCTCAATGCCGAATCAATTATTCCCAAGCTGAATAGGTAGGCGCTCCTAATAGAAGCTCTGGGTTTGCACCCTCCTTAGGAGTGTATTTTTGTGCGCCTCCATTTCCAACTTCAGCTACGTAAAGACTGCCCTCTTGGTCCACCGCAATTCCATGAACACCAAAGAATCCGCCTGGTGAAACACCAAACGATCCAAATGAATACAAGAAGTGCCCCTCTCGGTCGTACTTCAACATCTTTTGTGTGCCCTGATCAAACGCCCAAAGCATTCGATCTTGGCCCATATAGAATAGATGGATGTTTGAAGGTCTGCCTCCAAAGCCCCAGTCACGAAGATACTCACCGTCCTCAGTAAATGCCTGAACTCGGTTATTGTTTCTATCGTTGATGTAAACTTCATTGGTTTCATGGTCTATCGCCAGACCATGTACATTATTCATATAACCTGGTCGAGTCTCATCATATTGACCCGTGCCTGGCTCTCCCCATTGCATCAGGTAATTACCGTCAGCATCAAACCTTACGACTCTTGTATTTCGATATCCGTCGGTTACATAAAAACCGCCGTCCGATCGGAATGCCATAAAGGTAGGTCGGTTAAAGCGTGTTGGGTCATTATTATCGCCGTACTCATTAGGAATACCGATTGTTTGAACTAACTCTGATCCATCATTAGTAAATTTAAAAATAGCATGTCGATAATCATCAACTATCCAAACGTGCTTCTCTGGATCAAATGGACTTATAGTAACGAAGTGGGGACGTCTCAATAAGTAATCCCATTGAGTCCAGTCTTCGATAAGTTCACCCTCACGATTAAATACTAGAATCGTATGTTCCCACCTTACGTCGACTCCGCATTCTCCTCTAGCACTTTCTGGAGGACAATTATCTGTAGTGTCGTCGACACCAACCGGTAGCGATGTATTGGTAGTATTACGCCAAGGCACACTGTCGCTTATTGGGAAGTTTGCTGGGATACCAATCTCTCTCAAACTGACATTGCTAGGCCGTTCTACGTTAGGTATTTCACCACGTACTAAAACAAATACACGGTCAGGACTCTCAGGAAAAACTGACTGGCCAGCGCCCCAAGTCCAATCCTCGTGACCTTCTATCTGATCAGCAATATTGATAGGCCATCCAGGAACCACATCGTAAGCACCAAAAAAATCTTGGCCACCAACTTGCCCAGGTACAGCAGCAAAGCTTGTTGCAGGAACTACATCTGATGAAGTTGTTTCAATCTCTATAACTTCTTCGGTCCCCTGAGTTCCAAAATAAAGATAGGTAGCAACTACGCCCACCGCAAGTCCTATAATTAGTTGTTTCATACATCCCCTGCCAATTTTTAATTCAATTCATCTAACCAATCTATCATAAAGTCGGCAATTTCCTTGCTATTACTTTAAAGCATCAGGGATAGTTCTTTCAAAGGCGCTATCTCGAGCGTATTGGGGTGGATGGGAGAGGCGAAACGGGCCTAACGGGCGGTGTTCTGGTTTTGCGAGCGTTGGTTGCCAGCAGACGACGCTTGATCCGCGCAGGCTATAGGCGGGGTAGGGAATCCGGCTCTGACTCTGAAACTGGTCGGGGTGAGAGGATTTGAACCTCCGGCCCCTGCTTCCCGAATCCAGATCTTGGGTGTTAACTGATTGTTTTAACTAAGGAATCAGGAGGCGTCCACGGACACGATTGCAGTGGGGTGAATTCGAGACATTCGGTTTTGCTTCGCGCCCAGAATTCTTGGTATGCGCCAGTGCACAATTGACCGTTTAGTGGCCCCATGGATGATCGCATGCGAGACATTGGAAGCATACCCTGCTCATATTGGTAGGGCTTTGCAGATTGGTTGATACTCTATCGGCAGGTTTTTTTGCAAAAGGAGAATTTCATAATGCCTGACCCTCGGCTTCTGGCGCAGCAAGAAATCCGTGAGTTGCGCAAGCGCATTACTCGACTATCCGATGATGGTATCGACTTGGTGCTTGCGAAAGCCAGATCATTCTACGGGTGGCAGGACAAGCCTGTCAGCGATGACGATCTAGAAAGGATCTACGACATAATGACCGCGGGGGCGACGTCAAACAACGGACATCCAATCCGCATTCTGTTCGCGCGCACCGATGAATCCAAACAACGGCTCGTTCCTGCACTAAAAGGCAATAACGTAGAAAAGGTCCAGACGTCACCGGTGTGCGCGATCATTGCCTACGACATGGAGTTCTACAAGAGAATGCCTGAGTTGTTTCCACACAATCCCGGCAAGATGCAAATGTACATCGACAATCCGAAGCGTTGTGCCGACGATGCGTTCAGAAACGGTACCCTTCAGGGTGCCTACTTCATGATCGCGGCTCGCGCGCTGGGCTTTGATGTCGGCCCGATATCCGGATTTTTCAATGACATAGTGGACGAAGAGTTTTTCAAAGGCACAAGTATCAAATCGAACTTCCTGTGCAATATCGGCTACGGTAACGAAGAGTCAGTGTGGCAAAAGCTGCCGCGCCCTGCTTTCGATACCATTTGCGAATTGCTTTAGAAAAAGGGTAGAGCTAGTCATGACTTCGCACCGAGATCGTGCCACGTCCGGTTACAGAATGTTCTCTCCATTGGGTCTGCAAAAAACGTTCATCATCAACATGCTGGGTGACGTAGTGCACTCGTGGGATTTACCGTACGAGCCCGGCAATTTCAGCTGTCTCCTGCCAAGCGGAAATATGTTGTCCGGCGTGCGCACGCCGGACGGACCAAAAGGGCTGCCTGCCAAGGGTGGCCTCATGCAAGAGAGAGACTGGAATGGCAAGATCCTGTGGGAGCACCGAGACGATTTTCAGCATCACGATTACGTTCGTTGCAGCAATGGCAATACGCTTTATTTACGCTGGGAACTGTTAAGCAAGCAGAATGAGAAACGCGTGCTGGGCGGAATTGCGGGCACGGAACATAGCGATGGAATTTGGGGTGACGTCGTTCGGGAGATTGCCCCCGATGGCGCTGTGGTCTGGGAATGGCGCGCGGAGGACTGCGAGGAAATGTACAACTTTCCCCTGAATCCGATGTGTCCTCGTCACGAGTGGTGCCATGCCAACTGCATTACGCAGCTGGATAACGGGGATGTCCTCATCAACTTCCGCTACAACCATCTGATGGCGATCATCGACTATGAGACCAAGAAGTTTCGCTGGCATCTGTGCGACTACGACTATGGCCAGCAACACAGTGTTACTATGCTGGAGAATGGTAATTTACTGTTCTTTGCGAACGGCGCCAACGTGTTGGGTGTTGGACCAGAAGCAGGGTCTCGCGTCATCGAGCTCGATACGAAAACGAAACAGCCGGTTTGGGAATATGCCGGAACACCTACTTTTTTATTTTTTAGCTGGTACATCAGCAATGCTGTACGCCTGAAATCCGGAAATACCTCTATTCTCGAAGGGGTAAAGGGGAAAATGTTCGAAGTAACGCCGGACGGTGACAAAGTCTGGGAGTATGTGTCTCCGCATTTCGTCACTGAGCCGCATCCCATGTACACCGGCGGCAACGCAATTTTCCGCCACTACTTCTACGCACCCGATTCAACTGAAATCGCGGGCCGCCTGCCAACAGACGCCTGGCACAGCGGATAAGGAGAACTTTGATGTCTGTCACTTTGTATCACTGGTGGGGATCCACCTGTTCAAGAAAGGCCCGGACAACGCTTGCTGAAAAGGGCGTCGCCTGGGACAGCGTGCACATTGACCTGCACAACTTTGAAAACTGGGATCCCTGGTACGTCAAGATACATCCCAACGGTGTTGTACCGGCATTGGATCACGACGGCCGTATCGTCATCGAGTCCAACGCAATTCTGGAGTACATCGATGAGACCTTTGACGGCCCGTCGCTCCGGCCGGAGGACACCTGGGAACGCGCCAAAATGCGCGTCTGGATGGATAAGTCCGAACACGTGCTGCACAAGAACATGCACCTGATTTCGCACAACAATCATCACGCCCATCGCTGGGGCGAGTATGCCGCCAATCACGGCAAGGACGTGCTGATGGAAAAGGTCCGCTCTCAGCCCGATCTGCAACGCCGGGAAGACGAAATTCGGAATTCCGACGGTATTCCTGATGACATCGTCAAGTTTGCGGTGGAGCGCGTCATC
>Ga0255049_10002092_pt1 | contig 10659 bp, 4 predicted proteins | sample JV7_2_3_MG_FD_183615 | JGI IMG/M metagenome (GOLD analysis project Ga0255049, IMG submission 183615) | Seawater microbial communities from Jervis Inlet, British Columbia, Canada - JV7_2_3 | ecosystem: Environmental > Aquatic > Marine > Inlet | place: Canada: British Columbia | collected 2016-10-06
GCACCGATGCGGCGATTGGGGCCATAGGTCAGCGGCGGTGTCAGGCCCGTATCGTAGCGGTACAGCGCCTCGATGGCCTCGACCAGGCCTTCCCGGTTAAGCGTGCGTCCAGCGCCCCTGAGACCCTCCTCGAGCAGTTTGGCGGCTGCCAGTGCGGCAACCTGCCCCTGCAGGTGGCCAGGCGGCAGTGCGTGAAGCTTTGCCAGCCGCTGATACTCGGCGCGGCCAGCAGCACTGACATCTCTGGACAGCGTCGGATAGGCTAGGTAAATTCGCTCGTTGAAAGCCTCGGGTACTTCGTACGACGGTATCGAGACGAATGCCGACAGTGCGAAAATACCCGGGTAGTGCTCGGAGTAAACCAGCGCGTTGAGCATGGCTACGAGCTCATCCTGTACGCCCAGAAACAAAACAGCATCACTTCCATCACGCTGCAGGTCGGTCGCCAGCGCGGTTGCATCGAGTTTTCCGCGAGGGTAACGCAAGGTTCTGGACTCAATTGTTTTATCTTTCGGAAACCTGTCCTCGACAGCTGCAATCAGGCCATCCACGTCTGCACCCTCTGGCCCGACCAGCACCAGATTCCCCTTACCCCCTTTCATTTGAGCAATTGCCTGCTCGGCCAGTGCCTGTGCTTGCTCGGCAAAGCCGGGGTAAATATAGAATATATCCTCGTTGGTAAATACATCACCCGGGTTCAGCGTGAACGGGCCTATCATCGGCATCTTCTCTTCGCGCAACAGCTCGAGAATCTGCTCATCCATACCAATGGTGTAGGCGCCGACCAGCGCAAACACCCCTTCCTTTTTGAACGCGGCACGCAGGTTGTCGAGCGTGGACTCGGCCGAGCTGCCATAGGGGATCGCCAGCAATTCGAGCTTGCGCCCGAAAACGCCGCCGCGCTGGTTGAGTTCCTTGAAATACGCCAGCATCACCTGTGCCATGGCACGCCCAAGCTCCCCCCGCGGACCCTGCAACGGCAGCAGCGTACCGACCTGGATGCTGTCCTTGCCGATGCCCGGATCCCAGTCGTGCTCCAGAAAACGCAGGTAAGCAATCAGGCTGTCCATGTCCTCAATCGACATGGTGTACAGCGGCATGGACTTGTCCAACTTGTTGAAATCCGGATCGACGCCGGTCCTGATCAGCCGTGCAACACTGCTCTCATCGAATGCCTGGTGCTTGCGACCGTCCTCGTGAACGTGACCATAGACCTTGGTCAGTTCGCTCCAGCGAAGATCCGGCGGAATCACGCCGCCCTCGCGCCGGCCAAGGCCGTCGGTGCCGTGACAGCTGGCACAGGGAACTACACTGGCCGGCAACGTGACACCCTCGCTACCGACGATCGCGGTTATCTCACCCCCATTCGGGCTGCTGCCCTCGAAATAGATCTGCTTGCCCCGGCTCTGCGCCGTGGTCGGTTCCGCGAGCGCAAGAAAGGACACAAAAAAGAACGCCAGCAGCAATGCTGCCGGCGCCATGTATTCGCGAATCCGCTGTCTATTAATCATCCAGGCGTCTCTTCAACCAGGGATCGCATCTGTTGGGCAATGCCGTCCGGGGGCACCATCGGTAACACCCGGGCCCAATGCTGTGTTCGATCATTACCGGCCAGCATCAAGGTGGTATGCGCCTCGACATCCGGCGTGTACTGGCCCAGTTTTCTTACCAGGAATTCCAGGTTCTGTTTATCGCCGGTCAGGAAAATCCAGCGGCTTTCATCAAGGCTCTGTTTCTCGGCGAACTTCTTCATCGCTTCCGGCGTATCGCGTTCCGGGTCAACGCTGAGCGTCACAAACCAGACTTCATCCTTGATTGCCGGCACCAACAACGCGCGCGTCTGCTTCAGCTTCTGCGCCTGCATCGGGCAGGCGTATTCGCAGTTGGTGAAGATGAAGCTGATCAGCACCACGCGGCCCTTCAGCACATCGCTGTAGAAGCGCAATTTTTTGCCGTTCTGATCGATCACCTCGGTGTCGGTAAAATATTCCCGCGCCCTTTCTTCTTCAGACTGCTGATTGTTCGAGATCGTATTCACACCCGCTGTTACCTGGGTGTTACCGGCTAGCGCGTGGGTGTTACCGGCTAGCGCGTGGGTGTTACCGGCTAGCGCGTGGGTGTTACCGGCTAGCGGGAAAAACAGCAATCCAAGGCAAAACCCAGCCAGTGTTTGATTCAGCTTTATCATCATTTAACCTCCAGAGGCCACATTGCGCGCAGCCTGTAATACATTTACCTGCCCCATTATCCGGTCGGGATTGGGGAAACCATAAAAGCGGGACCACTCGCCGTTCTGTCCATCGCCGACCAGCACCATGGACGGGTGGTCCTCGAAATTCGGAGTGTAGGCGCCGAGACCGTTGAGCACCTCGTCCATCGTGCGCTTGTTGCCGGTCAGCCAGATCCAGCCCGGTTGCGCCCCGTGCATCTTTGAATAGGCCTCGAGCCGCTTCGGCGTGTCCCTGATAGCGTCGACACTGACCGAGACCATCACCACATCATCGCCAAGCCGGTCGCCAAGCTTGTTCTGCACCTGGCCGAACACCGCCGAGATCACCGGGCACACTGTCGTACAGGTGGTATAGATAAAGTCCATCACGACGATGCGGTCAGCGATCACATCGCTGACGAATTTCACTTCCGCACCATGCTGATCAACCAGGAGATGATCGAGCAGATCCACCCTCGTGGTTTCAGCCGGTTCGGCCGGCTTGTTCATCATCGCCTTGTGCTGGGCGTGTGGATCATCTTCGCCGGCCGCATCATGTTGGTGCTGCTCGTGATCCGATTCGGCGGCCTGCAGGTTCAGCACCAGCAGACTCGCCACTAACAAGAGCGATAATTTTTCAATAATTTTCATGATCTTGCTCCAACTTTTTAAGCTTTTCTATAAACTCTGGCACACCCGCTCGCCACGATCACAAGCGGATGACGCCGCTTCATTCAATTCTGCTTCTTCGGTCTTTCAAGCCGCATCAGAATCTCGATTTCGGCGTCTGCACGCAAGCGCGCTTTCTCTTCCGCTTCCACCTTCGCGACTTTCTCTTCGCTGATATGCGCCCGCAATTTTTCGCGGATTTCGTCCAGTGGCACCAGGTGAGCCTGCTTGCGTTCCTCGAGACGGATGATATGCAAACCGTAATTCGTCTCGACGATGTCCGAGATATCGCCCGGCTCCTTCAGGGCAAAGGCAGCCGCCTCGAACGCCCCCACCATCTGGCCGCGGCGGAAAAAGCCGACATCACCGCCGTGCCGCCGGGTCGAGTCATCGGAATACTCGCTTGCCAGTTTCGCGAAATCCTCGCCGGCACGCGCCTTTTCGAGGATGGCCTGTATCTGCTCGAACAGCGCCGTCCGGTCGTCAGGTTTGCCCAGCGGTTTCCAGCTCAGCAGAATATGCCGCACGCGCACCTGCTCGGGTAAGGTCAGGCGGTATTCGTTGTCCCTGTAATACTGCTCCAGCTCCTCGTCATTGACCCGCACCGCCTCCACGCGGATTTCATCCAGGTATTTCTTGGCGGCGATCATGCGTTTCAGGTGAACGCGGTAACTGTCCTCGGTATAACCCTCCGTATCCAGCCGGAGCAGGAATTGCTGTTTGCTGTCAAAAGGTTCGCTGAGATCGGCCCAGGCAGCATCGATTTCTTCGGCTGTAACCTCGAGACCCCTGGCCGCGGCGGCCTGGATGATCAACTCCTGCTCGATCAGCATGTCCATCGCCTCCTTGCGCATCTCGGTCAGCAGCGGCAGCTGATCGCCACGCGCGGCAATGGCCACACCCCTGGCGCGCTGGTGCTCCTGATACAGGCCCATAAACCGCTGGTAGCTGATATCGACGCCGTTGACCCGCGCCGCGTTGCCGGGGTAGTTGCCCGTCGCCAGCGCGGAGTTGCCGGCGGCAAACAGCAGCAGCAACACCAGGGCATGTCGCCACACAGCCCGGTTCATGCGTCGCCCCCGCTCTGCGCCTGGGTCGCGGGCGACTCGTCTTCGGCCGGTGCCTCCGTGCCGATAAGGCTCAGGAACGGCATATCGGTATATTTCAAATCAAGCGAACGGGATCCGACGAAGACGTAGTGAGTCGAAACGCTGCCGAGCTTGATGTCGGCTTCGTAGCCGCCCAGGGCCAGTGCCCTTGCCGGTTTCACGGCGCGACCGCGACCGTCTGAACGGTAGTAGAGCACGGTCACATCCGTCAACCCGTTCACGGGGTTACCGGTGTCGGGATTGACCATCCTGAACCTGATCGGTTTGCTGGTGCCGACCGGCACATACCTGTCGGTAATATCGAACTCGATCGACATCTTCGCGGTAGCGGTCTTCACGTCGGGATTGGGCGCCACCTCGGCGCTGAAACAGTGCAGGAATCGCGGCGTATCCATCATGAAGGCGATATCATATATACCCTCGATCGGGATCTTCACCCGGCCGACGTAGACACCGGGTTCGAGCTCGCTGAGACTGCGGTCGACGATTTCGATCGCGCGCGCCTGGTGGCCGTAGTTGCGGAACGCACCCATCGGCGCCGCCATGCCTTCCATGTAGTAGTGCACCGTGCCGTCAGCCTGGTTCACGATGTAGGACGCCGCTTGCTTGACCGACGGGATCATCGCATCGGCGATGCTGATCTGGGCGGCGATACCGGGCGGATTCTGACCGGCCTGAATATAGGTGACCGGCGGCTTCTCGGTGCCGTCGAGCTCGGACACCGGAATCAGGGCGACATCCTGGGTGCCCAGCGAGCGCACGTAGCCGAAGCTGCGGGTAAAGATGATCTGGTAGGGCTTGCTGCCAACCTTGAGCGTGTGCGCCAGTCTGTCGGTCGAGGCGTCGATCACGATGACCTCGTCTTCGGCCGGATTGACCACCATGCCCCAGCGACCGTCTTCAGTAAAGCGCATCGGCCCGAGCCCGGGTTTGGACTGGATACGGCTTCTGACTTCGAGACTGTCGACATCGACCACGGTGACCGTGCCGTCCTTGCCGTCGGAGACATACAGGGCCTTGCCCAGCGGCGAGAAGGCCAGTGCAATCGGCACCGGCCCGGTTTCAATGTCCTGGACCTTTTTGAGCGACTGCACATCGATTACGCTGACCGTGCCCGAGTTGCGGTTGCTGATGAAGGCATAGCGGTCGTCGTCGGTGAATGCAATCTCGTGGTGCCCTTTACCCGTTTCGATAAAGCCCAGCTTTTTGTGCTCGACCGTATCGATCACCGTCACGCCACTGTGGTAGGACTCGAGCGTGTTGTTGCCGATCCACAGGTAGCGTTCGTCATTCTGCAGTTCAGCCCGGGCAGGCTGGTAGCCGGCATCGATGTTTTTCACGACCTTGAAGGTCTCGGTGTCGATCAGCGCGACCTGGTCGGCCAGCGGCATGGTCACGAAGAGGTTCTTCTGGTCCGCGGTCTTGGCCCAGTCGGCACCAGGCTGATCGAAACTGATCTGCGCGAACAGGTTGGTGATACCGGTAATACCGACCGCGGGATCGATCACCGAGATCGAGGCATCCGCATTCATCACCAGCAGAAAATGGCTGTTCAGATCGATCATCGGCCGCACGCCGACGATGCCCTGCAGGTAGGTTTTTACCCGATCATCGCAGCTCATCACCTTTTCGCCCCGGGCTTTCCAGGTCTCCGCCAGATCCATCCATGCCGCGGGATAGCGCCCCTTGATCGGCTCGCCGGTGGAGGCATCGGTGATGCGGAAAGTCACGTCCGCCCAGTCCGCTGCCACGACCTTGTCCTTGTCTTCACTCGTCGGCTTGGTCAAGAACTCGACGATCACGCCTTCGCGGGTGATGCGACTCATATTCACCTGTTCGTCGGCGGCAGCCGCTTCAACGGCTTCGGTCTTTGTGGTTTCTGTTACCGGCGGCCTGGCTTCGGTCTTTGCGGTTTCTGTTACCGGCGGCCTGGCGGCGGTCTGGTCGGTATCGGGGCCGCAAGCGGTCAAGAGGCCCATGATGGCGATCAGCGCAACGAGTGTTGCACGCCGGATAAATGCATTCATTGGAATTTGCACAATTTTCTCCACAAATCTTATATCTATGTGTCAGCGATTAACACACCCGATTCGTTCACATCTACTGATCCCAGGACCAGCTGAATATTTCAACCATACAGGATACCGATTCAAAATAATCCCACAACGATCACATTCCGTTCAGGCTTTCCTGATTGCGACCCATCTGCCACCTGAAAAAAAAGGGTGCGGCCTTCCGGCGGCACCCACATGTCAGGTTACGCGGCCCGTCCCTGAGCCGCTTGATCGCAGGTTGTGCGGCGTTACTTCTTTTTGCCCTTGCCGCCCTTGCCGCCACCGCCGCCAGGTTCTTCAGCAGGTGGTGGTTCAGCAGGTCGTCCAGCAGGTGGTGATTCTACCCTGAGGATACCGAACTGTCCGTTGCGGTTGCCGTTGGGCGCGAAGTCGCGGTACAGGTAGTCACCCTCAACAGCGTTGCTGCCACCAGCGGAATCCAGCAGGATCGGCCAGTGCCCGTAGGCGTGGCCCATGCCTTCCTCGGTGGCCATCCACTTGCCCTGCGGATTCAGACCCAGGGCCTGCGATGCAACCACATTCGGATCACAGCGTCCGGGCAACTTCACAACCAGGCCATCCGGGTCAAGACCCTTGTCCTGGTCAGCTCCGGTGCAGACGAACGGATCGCGCTGCCAGAGGTGACCGTGCAGCATCCAGGTGCCGTCGCGGTCCGCCGAGGCGCCGTTGAGCACGTGCATGCGGGCGGGCTCGCCTGCCGGGGCACGGAATACTGGCGTCTGCGGATCACCCGCTTTACTCACGCCGGCTATTTCCGGGATGTAGTTCGGATGATTAGCATTCGCAACCAGCGGATTCGCGTACATCGCATGGGCGTTCTCAATCGCACCGTAGGTGTTCGGTGTACCGGCATTGCCGTTGGGTATATTCGGCGGTACCTGGTAGCGGAACCAGGGCGGCTCCATGCCGTAGTTGAAGCCGGCGTGACCCGAGTCCTCGGCACCCTCGCGACCCAGTTCCTCCTGGTTCACGTTCTTGATCGCCGTGCCGTCGGCCCAGCGCAGGTTGGTGATCTTGTGACCGATCGCCAACGCCTCGCGGTAGATGCCGCCTGATCCGGCATCGCCCTCAGGCGACGTGATCGTTGCCTGGGCGCGGGTCTGGCGCGTGGCCGTTCCCGTTCCCTGGCCGTCAGCTACCAGCGTGGTCTCGTCGTAGGTCGCATCAGCCGGTTCGATCACGAGTGCACCGAACAGGCCCTTCTGCGGCTGCTTCACCCGGTCCGTCGACAGCAGGTTGGTGCCGCCAAACTCAACCGGCGTGGCCACGATCTCGAAGCCCGGCTTGTTGCGACGGCTGCTGGCCTGGAGGCTGAGATCGCCCGCGTACCAGCGGTAGGTCGCCTTGCCGCCCGGATTCGCCAGGCTGTTTCCCTGGGCGTTGCCGCCCACCACGACGCCATCGTGGCGACTCGCGTCGTACTCCACGAGCTGGGCGTGCAGGCCGACCCGGGCGGACGGGCGGATGAGATTGTTGTTGAAGAAGTGCATCTCGTTGCCACGGGCACCCTGCTTGAACAGCTCGCGGTTGACTACCCACATCATGTCCTGCCAGCCGGCGAGATCCGGCACCTGGTCGAAGACGATGCCGTTGAGCGCCACCGGGTTGCCGCCGGCGTCCACCAGCAGCAGGCCTTGATCGAGCGCGTCCTGCGCCTCCTCTGCTTCGAACAGCGGCTCGAGCGTATTCGGCAGGCAGGCACCGGGAGCGTCCACGTCGTTCGTGCAGGTGGACACCGGCGCATTGGCGGCCAACGCCTGGTCGATCAGCTTGTTGTGCAGGTTGACATTCAGGCACTGACCGGCGTTGGCCCGCAGCACCATCGGCTCGACCGGGGCGTTCGCCGCCACCTTCACCGGGCAGCCCGGCAGGCGGAGGTCGAGATCGAAGGGCATATCGGGATCGCCGCTCGGCTCCTGACAACGGTCGTCGATCGCGTCCCCGTTCCCATCGGGCGAGACCCCGGCGATGAAGCGCGGCTCGAGGTCCTCGAGACGGGTATACAGCATGGCCGTCGGGTCGTTCAACGGTCCCGCGCCACCGGCGAAGGTAAGACCCTCTGCAGTGACTGTCGGGACAGTCGTCTGGCGCCGGTTGTAGACCAGCGTGCCGCCACTCGGATTCAGCGGACCACCGGCGTTGCTATTGATTCCGTCAACCGGCAGGTTGTCCGGGATGGTTATGCCGAGGTGGTTCGGCAGCGCCTTGTTCGCCAGCACCGCCACCACGTCGAACGTCTCCACTTCAGCACTCTTCGGGCAGACGCCATTGAACTGGTTCTGGTTGGTGATTTTTATATTGCCCATATTGTCCGGCAGCTCGACCAGGTCGTTCCGAGACGCCCCGTAGCTGCGCAGGATGCCCCAGGTACCAGACCACATGCCATCACGCGTCGCGTCGGAGGCGTAGAGGTAGTCCACCGTGTTGCCACGCTGGTTCGGATCCGGGTTGAGCGGGACCTGCAGGGAGAACTGCTCGGAGATGCCGTGCGACTGGAAATTACGCCAGCCGGAGTTCGGCGAGCGGCCGAAACCGGAGCCGTTGGACAGCCACTTCATGCCGTGCACGGTGACCTGGTGCTGCTCCTCGGTCGCGCCGACCTGGATTTTGACCTTGATCTCGTCACGCTCGTAGGCGCGCATGATCGGGGTGATCGGGTCGCCGGGTTTGCGGTCGCAGTTGATGCCGTCACCGTTATTGCCCTGGCAGTAGGTTGCTGCTGTACGGTAGCTGGCCGGCATATCGCCGAAGCTGGTGTTCAGCTGAGCGATCGAGCGGTCCTTACGGCTTTGCAGTGCCAGCGCGAGATCGCCGGCACGACCGGCCGCCTGGGCGCCCTGGACGCCGTCGGGACCGATGCGGTTCGGATCGAACACGCGCAGGCCCACCGGCTCGTTGCGGTAGTTGGTGACCCACATCGAGCTGTGCGAGATGTTGATCGCCTCGGCGCAGGGGCGCGGGGTGCGTCCTAGCGGATCGTTGACGACCCGCTCGTTGAGCGTACCTGCGTCGAGGACCAGGGCGGCACCATCACCGGGGCAGGCCGGCTCGGCCTTGACCACGTTGGGTCCGCCAAAATCTACTGCACCGTCGGCGGCACCGGCTGCGGGCACTTTCATCGGCGGGTTGACCGCCTGTCGCCAGCTGTTCTCGAGTCCGGGTGCGAACGCCAGGGTTACGTTGAACACGTCGGGCTGGACGATTTCGGCATGCATCGGCACACCGCCGGTATCTGCGCCGAAGAAGACGTCTTTTTCATACGCATGCTGGAAGTCGCTCATCTCGAAGTAGAACTCGCGATGGGACTTGACCGTGTTGGCCTCCCCATAGGCGGGGCTGTTGGTGGTGTCGATGACCGCCTGCCAGGTGGTCGGGCCGCCGTCGTCGCGCGTGTAGAGTGGCACGCCACTTTCGTTGTGCGCCCAGGTCGAACCAGCCGGCTCGGCGAGGATGGTCGAGTACAGGCCGATCTGCTGGAAGGTCGACGGGCCGTAGTGGTCGTGCGAGAAGGTCAGCCCGAGGCCGCGGTCCACGCCGGCCACGTTGACTATCGGGTCCACCAGGATGCGCTGGATCACGGTGCGCGCGCCGAGGTGGTCCTGACCCTGTACACCGGTGACGAAGAACGGGTGCGGCTTGGCGGTCAGGTGGATCAGACCAGGCGCGGTGCCACCCGGGTCACCCGTATCGATGGTCGGCACCGGCAACAGATGATCTGTCACATCCCACTGTGTATCAACGGCTACTACCAAATCGACCACCTGCTGGGGCACCTTGCTGAGAAAGCCGAGCTTGGTGGCTGCAGCAGCCAGGGAAGTGGCGTTACCCGCCTGTTGAAACGTTACCAGATCGTTGAAGTTGTTGATGGCGTGGATGCGTTCCTGCACCATGCCGGGCGACAGCGCGCCGTCCTCGTAGTTCCAGCCGTTGGCCGCGCCGTCGCCGGTGGTCAGGTCCCACTTCGGCAGGTGGATGTGCTGGCCGATGATGTCGGTCGGCGTGCGCACCTGGAAGTCGTCGACCTCGAACTCCTTGGGCACCAGGTTGGCGTGCAGGATCTTGCCGCAGTCGCCGGTGTTGAAGCGCATCACCAGCGGCTCAGGCGGGCGCTGCTTGGAAATCGACGGCGCGACGTCTTCCCACAGCGCGATGATGCGCTCCTGCGGGTAGTGATAGCCGACCTTGTTGAACACCGCGTCGATCTGCACGTTGGCGATCTTGTAGGTGCGCGGATTCTCGCCACCGAAGGCCGAACCGCCCCAGGTGTTAAGCGTCTCTGGATCACCGTCGCCATCGAACCAGTCGTAACTGCCATCCGACGTGAGTGAGTAACCCTTGTCATCGATGCAGGGATCCTGGAAGGGGCCGCCCGGTACCGGCGGGGCGCCGTTCATGACGAAACTGGCTTTACCGGCAACGGTGCCGTTGCCTGTCGTAACGCCATTCAAGTTGTTGGCATAAGTTCCCCTTTCGCGCACGGCGTGGTAAGCCATGCTGACCTTTTCCATCTCGGTGCCGGTCTCGGGGAAGTACACCGGCTGCATGATTTCGACTTCCTTGGCGAAGTCGAGGCGGTTGTTGGTGTCCAGCGTGAAGC
>Ga0255049_10002093_pt1 | contig 10659 bp, 18 predicted proteins | sample JV7_2_3_MG_FD_183615 | JGI IMG/M metagenome (GOLD analysis project Ga0255049, IMG submission 183615) | Seawater microbial communities from Jervis Inlet, British Columbia, Canada - JV7_2_3 | ecosystem: Environmental > Aquatic > Marine > Inlet | place: Canada: British Columbia | collected 2016-10-06
AGCATGTTGCTTTGTCTGGTAGTTCTTAAATGTAGCAAATAAGGAGATAAATAATGGGTTATACAATAACCAACCTCACCCCTCACCCTATAACTATAGGGTGTACGACTATTATGCCTTCGGGCATAGTAGCAAGAGTCTCTGTAGAATTTACAGAGGAAAGAGATGGGTTCTGTACCCAAATCTTTGGGGAAATAGAAGGATTACCTGCCCCACAAGATGGTGTGAGATACGTCGTTAGTGGCATGGTATTAAGTGCCACTGATAGAAAGGATGTCTTCGCTCCGGCATCAGGGCATCCTGATACAAAGCGAAATGACAAGGGACATATCATTAGTGTTCCTTGTCTTGTGCAGTAAGATTGTGGGGAGGCATGGCTTAGGCTGTGTCTCCCTTTTTTATTTGAAAGGAGAAATATATGAGTTATAGACCAGCATTTCGACATTTCGATCCCAGTATTGCTTGGGATCGGTATCTTGATGGTCTTCACCTTCAAGATGTTGAAGAATATGATGCTGAGTATCGTGATTCTGAAGAGAATCATGTTGATCTGGTTGAATGTTCTTTGAAAGAGCTAGAATCCAATGGTTATACATTCATTTATCACTATGACTGTTATTCTACTGGAGGAGATATGATATTTGTAGAGTGCGTGGTGACTTGTGAGTTACTACGTGATGGTATTTAACCAACATGGGGGAGCTTAATTGCTCCCCTTTTTTTATTGACGACTTAATAACATGGTGTTGTTAAGCGTTACTAATGTAGTTTATAGGAGATATATATGAGTACAATGAAACGTTTGCCTTTTGTATCAGGTGAAACTGATGCAGAAACTCGGAATCGCTATATAATTAACAATATTATTGCCCTTCTACGGGAAGGTATGGACGCATACAGGTTGTGTCCTAATGGTGGTAGAGTTAAGAGTGTCAGTGAATCTGAGCTTATTAAAATCTTTGCCCAGCTTGATGGGAAAGGATTTAATGAAGTTATTAAGGCAGTAGGTTACTGTCTTGATAATAGACAGGAGTTTAAATTGAAGAGTGAAGAGACTTTGCAGAGTCTCTTTGATAAAGCTGCGGTTTAATCGAACCGTAGTGTAATTTAGGGGAGTGGCTTAGGCTACTCCCCTTTTTTTTATTGATAGCTGATGACAAACGGTCAATAGCATCATTAACCATAGTTATAGGAGACAAATATGAGTATTAACAAAGCGAATCAGGAACCAACTCATGTTCCTGATGATTATAGGTCCAAAACCTTTACTGAGACTGAGCAAGCTCAGTTGAAGGGTAATGGCTTAGGGTCTAAACCAGAGTTTAGCGCATCTGAGTATGATGAGTTGCGTTCACCTAGTTTTCGTAGATCTGCATCTAGATCTGTGGTAAATAGGCTGAAAGCGGTTGAGCTGCATCACTACAACTGTAAAAGTTGTGCTCAACCGACTTCTGAACCTGTTGATTCGGCTGCTTGTCGGGTACAGAGATGCCAAGAGTGTAATCTTGGTATTACTGTCACCAAACCTGAGTCTAAGCGTGTCTTGAAACCTAAGACACGGAAACCAATCACAAAAAAGGAGGATCTTGAATTTTAGTAGGAAATTGGGGAGATGGGGAAACTCATCTCCCCTTTTTTTGTTAATACAAATAATATTTGGAGGTAAAGTATGGGAAATGTGTTGTTTCGTATCTTAATTAGCACGTTTGTGCTTATGGGATACGTTCTTTATATCAGCACCATTGCTGGTTGCTGATTACACTTGTTTTTATCTAAAGGAGACATTTATGTTTGAAATATACGGCTACTTTGATGGTGCTTGCAAAGGTAACCATCAGAATACAGCCTTTTTACGGTCAATGCGAGTAGGTATATGCCTACAAGCCATAGATGAAACCCAAGTGGTCATCAAGGATAGGAGAATATCCAAGTTGATCACGACGGGTTCAGGATCGGCAAAACCTACCAATAACAGGGCAGAATTACATGCCTTGATCAATTTACTTGATGTATTACGAAGTAATAAGAGTAAATTGAAGGGTGTTGCTGTAAAGATTCACGGAGATTCTGAATACGTGGTTCTCGGCTATAACGAGGGTCGGAAACGTAAGAAGAATCAAGATCTGTGGTTGGTCTTGGACAATTTGATTGAAGTATTGTCCAAGAATGGAGCCAAGTTAAGTTTTAAGCGTATTCCACGTGAACTTAACTTCGTGGCAGACGAACTAAGTTCACGATCTTCTGATGTTGATGAAGTTATAGGTCAATCTTCAGAAGAGGAGGAAATTTGGGCAAACGTAGAGGAGAATTTTCCTGAACGTGCGCCCGATACGGTATCGGACGAGGATGGGTATTACAATCGGTATGATTGGCCCCCTCGTTAAATAATTAGGGGAGCAGTAGTGCGTGGCTGATTGCGTACTGTTGCTCCCCTTTTTTTTTATGCCATGAGGAGACACTCATGTCAAGTTTCAGTATATCACACTTTCTGTTTAGACACAATGTGTGTCTCTTCAGGTGAACCACTTCAACTAAGCAGAGGTGTGTTTATACTGGATAGTTAAAGGAGAATATTATGAAAGAGGAAACAAAACCAACCCTACAAGCAAGGTCTGTACTTCAGAGTAATCTGAAGGTGGAATGCCGAGTAATCGGGATATCCACAGAAGACTTTGATGACTCTGGCAATAGGATTTATACTGACCAGATGCCGTTCGCAGGATGGTATCTTGGACAGCCTATGCCTGAGCATTCTTGTGAGTGGCCTCGTAAAGGGAAGGTTGTTGTGAAACGTTACAGTTATGTTAGGCATGAGGTTCTCTTTACTGTCGGTAAGACAGATAGGAGTGTCTATGACTACAAAACCGTACTCGTACCAGTTAGTACTGAGTATGGTAAAGCTTTGGCGAGACAGCAAGCTCTCCCTTTCGACTATCTTTGGAATGCTGAACCTGAAGAGCGTGAAGTTGGCACTGAAGTGAAGTATTATAAGATGCGTGAGAGTTGGTATGAAAGTGACAACCCTCTCCAAATTCTGACTACCCTAGTAGATGATCGGGGTGACCCGACGTATGCTAGGGACGGGTTTTACGAGGAGTTTACCGTTAACCCCAAGGCTGATCGTGATGTTGAAGTTTCTAACATTGACGATTCAGTCAATGTACAGGGTTTGGATGGAAGGGAAGCCACATATCTTTTGGAGTCTGATGATGTAATTGTCAACTCCAATAGCATATTGGTGAGGCGTCAGGATCATGCTGACAATCAGCCACTAAGAGGATTCTTGCAGAACTTTCGCTTTGTAAAGTCGAATGTCTTTTCTGGTAGTCATATGACTCCAGACAGGCTGGAGGATGCACGTTTGGTAGCAGAAATGCTGGCAGTTGTGAATCCCAGTAATATATCTGAAATAAATCGAGCATTCGTGTTCGGTTCTAAGAAGGAGAGTATAACTGGACTTAAGTGGGATTGGAATAAAGAAGTCGCCCGAATCCGATATACACGGAAGCGTACCAGAAGGCTGGATAAGTGTAGTGAAACATATACTGCACTTGTGAAGCTATCTTCTGGCTTGTCGGAGATTGCTCAGATAACTGTAGCTAGTTTGACGAGTAAATCGAAACACTTGCAAGAGTTGGTAGCGAAGTCTGACATCAACAGTAATCCTTTTGAAACCGAAAGGTTTGGGGTAGCTGATGGTGTAGATGGTAACGCCCTTCCTGTTAATGACAGAGATCGTACCGTGATAAAAAGCGGTCTTATCTATGCCAGTAACACGGAAGAGTGTGAGTCTGGTCGCCCCGCTACTGATTGGTATCTTTTACCAAGCAATGATGTGCCAGAATATCAATTCTCCGAAGGGGAATGGGATAGGTTGGCAGGTCATGGGTTGGTTGATGATCTGATCAGGGAAATGTCGGATAAGAAACTTGGGAAACTCGACAAGATTGTCTATTGCTTGATGAATGATCGTGTACGGAGGGCAACACTCCAAGTCGCTCAAGGTAATTTGGGTGGTAGAGGATTCCGTAATGTGGTTGATCAGGTAAAACAAGCCAATTGGAAGACTATGTTTGCGCCTAGCTTAAGGTTAGGCGAGAAAACAAAAGCTCTGATTGAGAAGGGCGAGTTTAGTCTTGATGAGGTTGAGGCTGTTTATGAGAGTCTTAGTCTCAGCCAACAAATCTCTTGCATGTGGCGAATGTATTATCAATTCGTCAATGGTGTACCTGTTAAGGTAGACCGTAGCAAGAAGAAATCCTAACATAAAAAAGGGGGGATCGGATGAATGAGTCCGGTTCCCCTTTTTTTATTACACATTAACCCATTTTATAGGAGTTGATAATGAGTATGGTATATTTCAGGAAAAAAATATAACAAGTACATATTAACAGAAAGGAAAAGAGGGGTCAAGTTTTTTTCCCTAGGTCTTGACCCTTCTTTTAAAGGAGAGAATAATGATACTCGATTTGAGAGAGAAACATGTTGTCTAAGTTGTTCTGACTTTGACAATACTATTTTAGTATAGGTATTTCTTCTTTGTCAAGATATTCCCCCTCATTTTGTTTTGTGTTTTATATATGTGAGTGTGCCATCCCTTTATGCCAGAAATATTGAAACCTTATTTCTTTTAGAACGCAAGCTACCACTCACTTAACACAACTGAATAATTAACTTTATTATTTGCAATCCCTATAGTCTGTGCTATAATTGTAGTGCCTAAACAACTTATTGTTCTGACTCTTCCTCTGTTTAGGTGCGTTAAAAGATATTGTGATTCTTAATACATCATCATCATCATAAGTATATGTATTATCTACTCTTACATACCTTATGTGCTAGGTGTGTGTTAAGAATTATGATCATGTGTTCAATATATTGTCGTGATATAAAAGAAACAACTCGAACCAAGGCATAAAGGTGAACGCATTTCAAGGTAACGTAAGCCTAAAAACGGGTAATACATCTCCGCTAAGGATAGCTCTATATTTTGTGGCTGATGAACTTAGTTCACGTTCACATGAAATAGTCTTGATTAAGAGGTGTGTTAGGAAACAAATGCGAGGGGGATCTAAGGACGCTTAGGTTAAGAAATAAATCCTCTCGCATCTTTTATTCATCTTGATAAATAGGTGTGTGTTAAGTGTTGTGAACAAAGGGAGGCATAGATGAAAACTAGAAAGCAAATCTTATCTGAATTGGATGAACTCAAAGAGGAACTGGATGAACTGGAGCATCTAGAATGGACAGATACTGTTACTGGGTTGGCACGAACCAAACTTTATCAGGATATCAGGGATACAGAGATCTGGATCAAAGCTTATGAATCCATTATCTATAATGTTCCTAGAGTTAAGGATAAGCGAAAGAGTCCTAACTTAAACAAGGAAATGGAGAAGGTATGAGTGATAAGGATAAGGTAGATTTACAGGTGGATATGGTATTGAGCTTTGTTCCACCTAAACTATTACAAGCCTTGCCTGTATGGAAACATGGTAAGGATGACATTGCGAGGTGTACATGGTATTACAGATGTCCGTGTAAGATGTCAAGTTGTTCTATACACCAATCGCAAATGTCCATGCATCTTCGGGACTTCCATGGCTTGACTAAATCTAAGGTCAAGAAACTATTTGAGCGTAGTCGTAACTATTACTATGCCCATAAATATGATGAGAATTATGAGACACAAGTGGATCAGAAACATAAGGAGATAGCATGAGCAAGGCATTACTTTACAATGTCTCTATTTTAATAGAAGAGACTAAAGAACTAAGTGATAGACTGAAGGCTCTTGAGTCCAAGCAACTCAACACAGAGAGATGGCTGGACTCTATGAGTACTACAGTTGAGGCTATTGAACAACAAATATTGAGTTGGGTATGTCTCTCACCTTTTATAAAGGATGAGGATGATGATGAATCTGTAACTGTATCAGGTCTAGGTGCTTTAGAACGTAAAGTAAAAACAACCCCGACTGAGATAGAGTCTATACCTTACAGGACTTACAAAAAAGATGATGTCTAAGGAGATAGCATGAGTCTAAGTTTTAAACAGGTGGTAAAAAAACTACAAGAGAAGCATGATAAACATTTTAAAACTATTGAATCACCTTCCTTTGCTCTATCAACATATAAAGACGATAGGATTAAGGATCTAGAGAAAGAAATCGTTAGCCTTAACACTTATGTTGGAAAGCTTGAGAATAGGCTGAACAATGAAAAGGTAGAAGACGAATGAGTTGGCTATGTCTCCTTTAACTATGCCAAGATGGTGGTTCGGGTATAGGTATGAATATGACGTACTTATACTCGTACCATTCATCATTCCATAGGGAAAGGTGACCATTGTATACGTTAGAGAAACCCTGTTTCCCTAACCAACCGAATACTGCATACATGCGACCCTTTTTCCAGAGTCGATTGTTAGGATAGTTATTCCATACTTCGACTAGGCTGGCTCGTAAGACTTGCGGTAGTCTAAACCTCTCGCCCTTGAACTTAAGTTGCTTGGGTGGAGGTGTGTTATAAAATTCTTGAATTTGGATTTGTACACGCAGGTCCAAAAAGTTCAGCATGCTCTTAGCCAATTCAGGTACGAACGTGTAATCCTTGTTGGCTATAGCTTTAAATTCGGGAGGTCTTCCTCTCATCACTAATGCACCACAGTTAAATAGGTGTGTTAAAACAATTATAATACAAGGAGGCATTCAATGCTAAAAATTATGGGTGGTGGTATACGTCATGTACAACCTGATGACATATATGCCACTGCAACACCAGCACCAACATCAACACACTTCCCGTTTGCTCATGGGATGTTGTTGAAAGAGACTGAGCGGCTGATCAAGGATATGGATTATGAGATCCTTGAATCAGCACATGCTTTAGGTAAAGAGGATCTTACCTATTTCGGTATGTATAGGCTGAAGTCTCATGTAAAAGATACGGAAACATGGGACCCCTTAGTTGGTATCCGCAATAGCCATGATAAAACTATGGCTGCTGGATTAACTTGTGGCGAACATGTAACTGTCTGTTCCAATCTTATGTTTTCGGGTGCGTTTACATTCACTCGCAAGCATACCCGTCATGGGTTTACTGAAACACTTGACGGGATGGCAGAGACTTTCACTAAGCTCCCTGCTATTGATAAATATATCAGTGAACGGATTGATACCTTCAAGACCATACCTGTAGAGGATGACCGTGACGTTTCTAAATTTATTTTAGAATGCGCTGGTCGTAACCTCATTGCACCCAATACAACAGTGGGCGTATGGAATGAATGGTTAGATCCAACACATGACGACTTCAAGGATCGTACCTTATGGTCGTTAGTTAATTCTTTCACCACTGTTCATGGTGATAAAAACTATAGTCCGTTCCGTATTGCCAGAGATACGCTCAAGTTAAATGAATTCATTACAGAGACTTGGGCAGAAGAACTGGTCGAACTGGATAGTCCTCTATTGAAATCAGAAGATCGTGAGGACTACACGGAATAGACTTCAAGGCGTGTACAGGGTAGGAATGTCAGCGAAAAAGTGTAGACACTGGTTGGCAGGATCAGTATAGACGCTAAGGGGTGGATTGATGAGTGAAACGTCATGCCTAGGTGCGGCAACATTGCATAGCTCATCTATGAATCTCCAAGTTAATACCTACCCTTAACACGATTTTAAGTTGAGGTGTGTGATAAGTCAAGTAATAAAGAGGAGACACTTATGGAAAATCAATTACTGTCACCCGGACAGTATGTAGTACCGGTAACACAGGATCATCTTGATGAAGGCAAAGGCAACTGCACACAGTTATGTGTTGTGGCCTTAGCCATTAAAGATCAGGAGTTCTTTAACAGGACTCCTGAATATGTAGATTATATCTCGGTCATGCCTTCGTTAGTTCAGATGACATTGAACGGAAGGCGTGGTCATTCATATATCGAGGAACGGTATATGATAATGATGACAGGGCTTTGTCAGGATTTCATCAGAACCTTTGATGATTTCCATAGAGGCATATCTAATATAGATCTGCCTGACCCATGCACATTGAAGCTGTTTGTGCTTGGTGATGAGTTCTGTTATGTAGCAGAACAAACTAAATACAATATCATCCACGATTACTGTGTAGATGATGATTGGGGTGTCAATGAGAGAAAGATAGTCATGGCTATGATGACTAAAGATAAAGCTGATAATGCCTACCAGATCAAAGAGATATCTGATTCACTAGGCGTAACAGATGTCACGTCAGACCTACTACTAATACAGGAGAATGTATGAGCAAGAAGTATACAGCAAGAATTGAAGTTGTTCTTGATAAAGAGTTCGACTTCAATGCAAAGGATTTAACAGAAGCCTATCGTGAGGCTGGAAAGATTGTTGGGTCCACACAATGGAAAAACTTCTTCCTAAGTTTCAACTTAAAAAACGTTACTGTGACGAGAGTCAATGAGGAAGAAGGTGTGTTAGAAGAGAAGTAATAAGTAGAAAGTAGTATATGAGGAGACACTTATGACAACAACACGGGAAGCTAGCGAGCATGTTCTGTTCCATGTTCTGCAGTATAGACAACAAGATATACAAAGCCTATTAAGTAGGGTTCAATCATCTATGAATATAGGTGAGCCTATTTATAAAGGTGAGTTGTCTAATTTGGTGTATTGGGATGTAGAAGGTATGTCTGGTGTGTATCGTGTAATAACGAATGACTCGAGTTACCCTACATGTACGTGTCCTGATTGGCAATACAGATTTAGGACATCAACAATTAAAGAAGAAGTATTTCCTACCCCTTGCAAGCATGGGTTGAGAGTACTCTTGCGAAGTTATGGAGAGATATATGTTAGCAAAAGCGCATCCGAGAACGGAAGCTCCCTTCACACTTGAGTTGATGGGGACAATCTTGAGTGAGTATGTGGATTACAGTCAGGAATGTATGTATATATTTTTGCTGGATAGTGTTGATCTTATCATTGATCAACACGAACTCTATCGTGGCACTCACAACAATATGAACGTGAGTGCTAGGGATGTTTGTCGATTTGCTGTCTGTCAAGGAGCAGATCAGGTAGTACTTGTACACAATCATCCTGATGGTAGCGTAAGTCCTTCACCTCACGATATATATGTGACGGCTTTATTGAGCATAGCACTAGATGTGGTGGATATAAAGCTAAAAGAACACTATATCATAGGTGATATCAATATTAATAAAGAAGAAGGGTGTCGTGGTATTAAGGATAAATATCCTGATCATATTCAAGATGCCTTGAAAGATATTGGACTGTCAATTGACATGTCCACATTATGTGAAACATCTCTAGGAGGTTTGATTAATGAGTGAAGATAGAATTAACTTTACATTATTTGAGTTGGCAGATGAAATCAGCTCGATCTTACAGGACGACACACTCGAAGATGAGGTGCGTTGGGAGAAGATTGAACAATTGCCAATGGACATTAATGATAAAGTTAGCAACTGCATTAAATGGATAAAGAATCTTGAGTCAGCTCAACAAGCTGCGCGAGAACATAAGCGATACTTTGACGATAAGATACGTGCTACTCAAAAGGAGATTGATTGGATGAGAGATGGTATCGCTCATGTAATGAATAGACTTGGGATGCAAAAGGCAGGTGATGTTTTCTACAAGTGTTCATTCAGGAAAGCATCTAAGCCACAAGTACGTATTCTGGATGAGGCATCTGTACCTAAGATGTTTCGTATGGATGAAGTAATAAGATTTAATAAGCAGCTGATACTTGATATGGCAAACAATAATAAAGGAGGTCAGAAAGTTACTGAATCAGATGCACCACCCGGGGTTCAGTTTGTGTTTACTGAATCACTATATATTAATAGTACTAAACGTAAAGAAGGAGACAATGATGTCAGACCTGAATAAGGTTATTCTTACTGGTCGGTTAACTAGAGATCCTGAACTCAAGACACTTAATAGTGGTGTCGGGTTAGCGGAATTCTCATTAGCCGTTAATAGAACTTATACCTCTAATGATGAGAAGGTCGAAGAGGTTAACTTCATAGATTGTACAGCATGGGGTAAGACAGGTGACTTTATCTGTAACTACTTTATGAAAGGTAAGCCTATGATAGCAGAAGGACGGCTCAAGCATGATACTTGGGAGAACGAAGAGGGTCAGAAACGATCCAAGTTATCAGTTGTAGTCGAGCGTGCTAACTTTGTGCCTACTGATGCTACTCGTAACGGTAACGGAGGAGGTGTAGATACCGATTTTGAGGCTCCGTTTTAATCATCATCAACATCAGCAAGGTTGTTAACTCAGCAACCTTGCTGAACTTTTAAGGAGATATACATGACGAATAAAGAACTAGCTGATACCTATGGCTTACAGGCTGGTGAAAAGGCTGGACATTTTTGGGAGATGAAACGTGGCAGTAAATCCATATGGATTGTCACTAATCCCGGATGTAAATTGATTCAAGCTAAGGAAGGAATTGTATTCCACTCTATGGAATGGATCAATACTGGCGAAAAGGTAGGGTCTTATAACTATTGCTGGACAGTTATGGTTAAAGCATCACGTATAGGAGAGGAAGATCGTGCAACCTATACTACAGGTGAGGTCAATGATTCAAATTGCAGGATGAATTATCCTGTTAGCATGGCAGA
>Ga0255049_10002094_pt1 | contig 10658 bp, 7 predicted proteins | sample JV7_2_3_MG_FD_183615 | JGI IMG/M metagenome (GOLD analysis project Ga0255049, IMG submission 183615) | Seawater microbial communities from Jervis Inlet, British Columbia, Canada - JV7_2_3 | ecosystem: Environmental > Aquatic > Marine > Inlet | place: Canada: British Columbia | collected 2016-10-06
CCGGATTCGTTGCCGTAAATATCGATTATCCGTCCCGCGAGTACCCCATCGAAGTGCTCGCACCGATGGCGATCGGCAAAGGACTGGTGCTATGTGAGGCCGCTGGTGCGGCCGACCGGATTCACTTTGTGGCGCATTCCCTGGGTGGGATTCTCGTTCGTAAGTACCTGACTGAAAAGGAAATTATGAACCTCGGCCGGGTCGTCATGCTGGGCCCGCCAAACCAGGGCAGCAAGGCTGTCGACGAGCTTGGCGATGTACCGGGCATCGACTGGATCAACGGTCCGGCCGGACGGCAGCTAGGCAAAGGTGCCGACAGCGTGCCGCTAACACTCGGACCAGCCGATTTCGATTTAGGTATAATCGCCGGCAACCGAACCATCGACCCCATCACGTCAGCAGTGTTAGACGATCCTGATGATGGAAAAGTATCGGTCGAAGATACCAAACTCGAAGGCATGAACGACTTTGTGGTCGTCGAACATTCGCATGCGTTCATGATGCGGCTTGAGCAACCGATTGCGCTGACAATCCGGTTTCTGAAAACAGGCAGTTTTAATTGATGATGAAAAATATGCTTTGCAGGTCCCTTCTCCTCATCGCAGTCGCACTTATCGTTGCGGGCTGCGGCGGTTCATCTGAAGGCGTGCGAGTAACGATGCTGACATCGCTCGGCGAAATTGAACTGGAGCTGTACCCGGAAAAGGCACCTGTCACGGTCGCGAATTTCCTGCAGCTAATTGACGGCGGACATCTTGCAGGCGGTACCTTCTATCGAACCGTCTCTCCCGAAAATGACAACGGCAGTCCGGTGATCGCCGTGATCCAGGGTGGCATCGGTGATGCGGAAAGCCCGTTCACGCCGATTGCACACGAGACGACGGCGGATACGGGCTTGCCACACCTGGATGGCAGTATTTCAATGGCGCGCGCCGAAGTGGGCACCGCGACGACGGAGTTCTTTATTTGCGTTGGCGATCAACCGGCGCTCGACTTCGGTGCGACACGCAATGTTGATGGCCAGGGCTTCGCCGTATTCGGGCGGGTTGTTGCTGGCATGGACGTTGTGCATGCGATCCATCAAGCGCCGGCCGATGCGCCGACTGAATTCGAGTACTTCCAGAACCAGCTGATCAACGAACCGGTTGAGATTATTTCACTGCGGCGACTGTAGGAGGGTCTTCAGGCCCGATCGCGGCCGTAGCAGCGGCTCTAGCCGCGACTTTTCTCGGGCCTGAAGGCCCTCCTACAGGTGGTTTTCCCACATCGACCAGTGGCTGCAGATACGCTCCTGTAAACGACGCCTTGTTGACGGCAATATCTTCCGGGGTGCCGATCGCAATGATTTCACCGCCCCCGTCGCCGCCTTCCGGGCCAAGGTCAATGACCCAATCCGCCGTCTTGATGACGTCGAGATTGTGCTCGATGACAACCACGGTGTTGCCGCGGTCGCGTAGGCGATGCAATACGCCTAACAACTGCTCGATATCGTGGAAGTGCAGCCCGGTCGTCGGCTCGTCCAGGATGTATAGCGTATTGCCGGTGTCCCGTTTGGAGAGTTCTTTGGCCAGTTTCACGCGCTGTGCTTCGCCGCCCGACAAGGTCGTGGCGTTTTGCCCAAGCCGTACATAGGTCAGACCAACGTCCATAAGCGTCTGCAGTTTCTTCGACACGACGGGTACGTTCTGGAAAAACACGGCCGCATCCTCGACCGTCATGTCGAGCACTTCGTGAATGTTCTTGCCCTTGTAACGAATCTCGAGCGTTTCGCGGTTGTAGCGCTTGGCGCGGCAAACATCGCACGGCACGTAAACGTCGGGCAGGAAATGCATCTCGACTTTAATTACGCCATCGCCCTGACAGGCCTCGCAGCGACCGCCCTTGACGTTGAAGCTGAAGCGACCGGGCATGTAGCCGCGCGAGCGTGCTTCCTGCGTGCCCGCAAACAATTCACGTATAGGCGTAAACAAACCGCTGTAGGTAGCCGGGTTGGAACGTGGTGTGCGACCGATCGGACTCTGACTGATATCGATTACGCGATCGACTTGCTCCAGACCCAAAATTTCCTTGTGTGGCGCGGGGTTACGGTTGCTTCGATTCAGCAGGTCGGCAACCGCTTTATATAAAGTGTCGTTGATCAGGGTGGATTTGCCGGACCCGGATACACCGGTGACACAGGTCATCAGACCAACCGGAATCGTTGCATCAATTTCCTTGAGGTTATTGCCGCTGGCACCAATGATGGAAATCGTGCGCAGCTCATCGTAACTGGCGCGCCGCTCGGGAATTGCGATGGATTTCTTGCCGGACAGATATTGACCCGTTAGTGACTCGGCATGGTCTTGCACCTCCTCCGGTGTGCCGGCCACCACGACTTTGCCGCCGTGAACTCCGGCGCCCGGTCCAAGGTCGACCACGTGATCTGCGGCGAGAATGGCCTCTTCATCGTGCTCGACAACAATCACCGTATTGCCGATGTCGCGCAAATGCGTCAGCGTGCCAAGCAAGCGCTGATTGTCTCGTTGGTGCAGTCCAATCGACGGCTCATCGAGAATATACATCACGCCAACCAGTCCGGAACCGATCTGGCTGGCGAGACGAATACGCTGTGCCTCGCCACCGGATAATGTGTCCGCGCTGCGATCCAGCGACAGGTAATCAAGACCCACATCGCTCAGAAAACCCAATCGAGCACCGATCTCCTTGACGACCTTCTCTGCGATCGTCGCGCGCCAACCCTCAAGTGCGAGGTCCGCGAAAAACGCGCGCGCATGACCGACCGACATGTTTGAAATTTCGGGAAGCGACAAATCGGTAATGAAGACGTGGCGCGCCGCTTTGTTGAGCCGGGTGCCCGCGCAATCGGGACAGCGCTGGCTGTTGAGAAACCTGGCAAGCTCCTCGCGCACGGCGCCTGACTCGGTTTCATGGTAACGACGCTCGAGGTTCGGAATTACGCCTTCGAAGCGATGCCGTTTCTTGATCTGCATACCGCGCGAGTTTTCGTAGAAGAAATCGATCTTCTCACCGCCGCTGCCGTATAACACGACATCCTGCAGTTTCCGGGTCAGGTCCGAAAACGGCGTTTCGAGGTCAAATTCGTAGTGCGATGCAAGGCTTTGTACCATCTGGTAGTAATAAGTCGTCTTGCGGTCCCAACCACGAATGGCACCACCGGCCAATGACAGATCGGGATTTACGACGACGCGCGTCGGATCGAAAAACTGTTTGACGCCCAGGCCATCACAGGTCGGACAGGCACCGGATGGATTGTTGAACGAGAACAGGCGTGGCTCGAGTTCGGTCAGGCTGTAGCCGCAAATATTGCACGCAAAACGATCGGAGAAGACGATTTCCTCGTTCTGCGAGTCGTCCATGAATGCGATACGTGCGACGCCGTCCGCGAGTTGCAGCGCTGTTTCAAACGATTCGGCGAGCCGCAGGCGAATATCGTCCTTGACTTTGAAGCGGTCGACGATCGCATCGATGCGATGCTTTTTGCGCAGGTCGAGCGATGGCGGCTGGTCCAGTTCGTATACCTCGCCATTGACGCGTGCACGAATAAAACCCTGCGCCATCAGGTCAGACATGAGCTGCACGTGTTCGCCCTTGCGATCGCTGACTACAGGCGCAAGTAACATCAGGCGCGTGCCTGCGGGCAGCGCGAGAACCTGATCGACCATCTGACTGACGGTTTGTGCCTCGAGGTCAGTGTCGTGATCCGGGCATTTGGGGATGCCGGCGCGCGCATAGAGAAGACGAAGGTAGTCGTAAATCTCGGTGACCGTGCCGACCGTCGAGCGCGGGTTATGCGATGTCGATTTTTGTTCGATCGATATGGCCGGTGACAGACCGTCGATGTGATCGACGTCGGGTTTCTCCATCATGGACAGGAACTGGCGCGCATAAGCGGACAGCGATTCGACGTAGCGACGCTGACCTTCTGCATAAATCGTGTCAAACGCGAGCGAGGACTTGCCCGACCCGGACAGCCCCGTAAACACGATCAATTTGTCGCGCGGCAAGCACAGATCGAGGTTGCAGAGGTTGTGCGTTCTTGCACCGCGGATGTCGATGAACTTCATAGTCTGATTCAGTAATCGCCGACCAACCTGCTAATATACGCCGCCCTGTAACTCCGGCGCAAAGAGTGCCTGCCATGCAAACGACTTCGGCCAATGAAATGGCCACAATGCTGCCCGCCGAAAAACGCACCGTTGGTGTCGTTGCGCTAATCGCGATGCTGCGCATGTTCGGCTTGTTTGCGTTGCTGCCGGTGTTATCTCTGTACGCGGCGGACCTCGAGGGCATGACACCGATGCTGGTCGGCCTGGCCGTCGGCGCATACGGTCTGACCCAGGCCGGACTGCAAATTCCGCTCGGCATGTTGTCGGACAAGATCGGACGGCGGCCCGTAATCATTGGCGGGCTGATCGTATTCGCGCTGGGCAGCATCGTAGCGGCCATGGCCGACACGATATTCGTGGTCATCGCCGGGCGCCTGTTGCAGGGCGCAGGCGCAATATCGGCCACGCTGGCTGCCCTGATAGCAGATGCCACCCGTGAGCAGGTCAGAACCCGCTCGATGGCCGTATTTGGCATCGGCATTGGCTTCTCATTCGTCGTCGCGCTGATCGCGGGTCCGGCGATCGCGGCCTATGCAGGGGTGCCCGTGTTGTTCTGGATTGCCGCGTTGCTGGCAGTTGCTGGCATTGCCCTGCTGCGCCTGGTTCCCGGTGATATCGAGCGACCGATTGATAATCACACCTGGAATCTTCGGCCTGCGTTGCGTCCGGACCTGCTGCGCCTGGATTTCTATATATTTCTACTGCACGCGATCATGACCGCGTGCTTCGTCGCACTGCCGTTTCTGCTCACGAACAGACTCGAATTGCCGATAACCGGGCACTGGAAGATCTACGTGGGCGCGCTGCTTGTCTCGCTGCTCGGCACGGTGCCATTAATTGTGCGCGATGAACGGCAGGGCAAGCAGTCGACAACCGGCGTCGCCGTGTTGTTGATCCTGGCGGGATTGTTGTTGCTGTCATTCGGGGCGTTTGGTTTGCTGCCGGTATTTATCGCGCTGGCGATGTTTTTCGCGGGATTCAACTTTCTTGAGGCAGGCTTGCCGGCGCGGCTGTCCATTTTGGCCGATGGCGATGTGCGCGGCGCCTCATTGGGCGTATTCTCGAGCTCGCAGTTTCTTGGTGCCTTCGTTGGCGGCCTCATTGGCGGTCGCTTCCTTGGGGCAGGGCAACCGGCGGACGTGTTCTTCGTCTGCGCGTTGCTGGCCGCCATCTGGCTGGCCGCTTCGGGGATGTTCAGGAAATAGGAGCGCCTCTTGAGGCGGCCATCTGAGGGGGCCATGCCCGCGATTGTAGGAGGCAGGCCTGTAGGAGGCGGCCATGCCGGCGACAAAACCGGGGTAAATCCGGGTAAATCCGGGTGTAGGAGGCGGCCATGCCGGCGACCAGCCTGGGGACAGTTACCAAAAACCGGAAACTGTCCCCCAAACCTAGAAAGTGTCCCCTAAACCTAAAAAGTGGGCTGGTAAATCGTGCATCAGGCTCTACAATAGGCGACCCTCATCGGCCCAGCGGCTGAGAGGACCCACCAAAAACATCAGACAGGGGACCTGCTATGGCCCGCGGAATTAACAAAGTTATCCTCGTCGGCAACCTCGGGGCTGATCCCGAGACACGCTACATGCCAAGCGGCTCGGCGGTGACCAATATCACAGTGGCGACCAACGAGAGCTGGAAGGACAAACAGACGGGCGAGCAAAAAGATCGCACCGAGTGGCACAAGGTCGCCATGTTTAATCGACTTGCAGAAATCGCTGCGGAATATCTTCGCAAGGGATCGCAGGTTTACATCGAAGGCAAGCTGCGCACGCGCAAATGGCAGGACAAAAGTGGCCAGGATCGCTGGACGACGGAAATCATCGCTGACGAGATGCAAATGCTCGGTGGTCGTGGCGGTAGCGGCGGCGGATCGGCGCCAATGAGCTCGCCATCAGATTCGGCTCCTTCGAGTGCACCGCCACAGCCAGGCCCCGATGACTTCGACGACGATATTCCTTTTTAGTCTGCCTGGCAGCCATTTCGGTATTTCCAAGCGGCGCGGCTAGTCATTAGCCTGCGCCGCAATCATTTGATCAGGACACAATAAACAATGGGTGCATTTAAAGAGCCGCATGGTGGAGAACTGAAAAACCTGTACTTGTCAGCTGACAAGGCGGCAGCCGAGAAAGTAGCGGCAGGATCGTATGCTTCCTGGGATCTGACCGAACGGCAGCTTTGTGATATCGAGTTGTTGCTAAATGGTGCGTTCTCGCCACTGGAAGGATTCCTAAACCAGGACGACTACGATTCAGTCGTTAAGTCAATGCGCCTCAAGAGCGGCGTATTGTGGCCGATACCCATTACTCTCGACGTTACTGAAGAATTTGCAGCCGATGTGAAGTCCGGCGACAAGCTTGCGTTGCGCGACCTGGAGGGCGTCATTCTTGCCACGCTCGAAGTTGGCGACGTCTGGACACCAGACCTCGCTGCGGAAGCGATGGGCGTTTACGGAACGACCGACGTAAAACATCCGGCCGTAAACTTTCTCAACCATATTGGCAATACTGTGTACATCGGCGGCACCTTACGAGGCCTCGAAACACCGACGCATTACGATTACAGGCATTTGCGCGATTCACCGGCGGAAGTTCGTGCTCGCTTCCAAAAACTCGGCTGGCGGAGAGTTGTGGCGTTCCAGACACGTAATCCAATGCATCGCGCGCACCAGGAGTTGACGCTTCGTGCTGCACTTGATGTTGAAGCGAACCTCCTGATTCAACCAGTAGTTGGTATGACAAAGCCGGGTGATGTCGATCACTTTACGCGTGTTCGTTGTTACGAGCAGTTACTGAACCGATACCCGGAACGCACGACGATGCTCAGCCTGTTGCCACTGGCCATGCGCATGGGCGGGCCACGTGAGGCGATGTGGCATGCAATCATTCGCAAGAATTATGGCTGTACGCACATCATCATCGGTCGGGATCACGCCGGCCCGGGCCAGGACAGCAAGGGTGAGGACTTCTACGGCCCATACGATGCTCAGGATTTGCTCAAAGAGCACGCCGACGAGCTCGACATCTCCATGGTGCCATTCCAGCTCATGGTGTTCGCCGAAAATCGTGCGCAATACATTCCGATTAGCGAGGCAACCGACGACGACAATGTCCTGAACATTTCGGGAACCGAATTGCGGCGGCGGTTGCAGGAAGGTCTCGATATACCCGACTGGTTTTCGTTCCCGGACGTTGTAGCCGAGCTTCGCAAGACACACCCACCGCGACACAAGCAGGGCCTTACCGTATTTTTCACAGGACTTTCGGGCTCCGGCAAGTCGACGATTGCCAACGCGCTCATGGTCAAGCTCATGGAAATGGGCGGCCGACCGGTCAGCCTGCTCGACGGTGACCACGTTCGTAAGAACCTGTCCAGCGAACTGGGCTTCTCGAAAGAACATCGTGACCTGAATATTCGCCGCATCGGCTATGTTGCCAGCGAAATAACGAAGAATGGCGGTATCGCGATCTGCGCACCCATTGCTCCGTACACGGCAACTCGACGGGCTGTACGTGAGTCGATTGAAGCGGTTGGTGGATTTGTTGAGATTCACGTTTCAACCTCGGTCGAGGTGTGCGAGCAGCGCGATCGAAAAGGTATGTATGCACTCGCACGCGCCGGCAAGATCAAAGAGTTCACTGGTATCAGCGATCCGTACGAGTTGCCGGAGAATGCAGAGGTGACTGTTGACACGAAGGACATTACGCCTGATTACGCCGCGCATCGCATTCTTGTCAAACTCGAAAGCATGGGTTTTATCAAATAGGCGAATTGTTGGAGCGCTCCAACAGAAAGTAATTGTGACCAAGAAACTATTCATCAAGACAATGGGCTGCCAGATGAACGAGTATGACTCGGACAAGATGGTGGACGTCTTGCGTGAGTCGCATGGTTATGAACTAACCGGCAATGCCGACGAAGCTGATTTGTTACTCGTTAACACCTGCTCGATTCGCGAAAAAGCACAGGAGAAGGTTTTCTCTGAGCTCGGACGCTGGCGGTCGCTGAAGGAAAAGCGTCCCGGCGTGATGATCGGCGTGGGTGGTTGCGTAGCCAGCCAGGAAGGCGAAGGTATTACCAAGCGAGCACCATTTGTTGATATCGTGTTCGGCCCGCAGACACTGCATCGCCTTCCGGAGCTCATCGAAAACGCGCGTGCGACGAACGGTGCCGTCGTCGACATCTCTTTTCCTGAAATCGAGAAATTCGATCGCCTGCCGAAACCGCGAGCGGAAGGGCCCACTGCGTTCGTTTCCGTGATGGAAGGCTGCAGCAAGTACTGCAGCTTCTGCGTCGTACCGTACACGCGCGGGGAGGAAATCAGCCGGCCTTTTGACGATGTAATTGTCGAATGCGCCAGCCTTGCGGAGCAAGGTGTGCGCGAGATCAATTTGCTCGGCCAGAATGTCAATGCGTATCGTGGCCCCATGCACGACGGTCAGACGGCGGACCTGGCGACGCTTATCTATTACGTCGCTGCGATTGAAAGCATTGAGCGGATTCGATTCACCACCTCGCACCCGGTCGAATTCACCGACAGCCTCATTCAGGCGTATGCCGAAGTGCCGAAGTTAGCCAGCTACCTGCACCTGCCTGTGCAGCACGGCTCCGATCGCATCCTGTCCCTTATGAAGCGTGGCCACACGGTGCTTGAGTACAAGCAGAAAATTCGTAAGCTGCGGCAGGTTCGGCCCGACATCTCGCTGTCGTCGGATTTCATCATTGGCTTCCCCGGCGAAACGGATGACGACTTCGAAGCACTAATGAATCTCGTTGCCGATATTGGTTTCGACCAGTCTTTCAGCTTTGTCTATAGCGCGCGCCCCGGGACTCCGGCGGCAGGTCTTGCCGATGACACGCCTATGGATGTGAAAAAACAACGACTGCAGATTTTGCAGGCACGCATCAATCAGCAGGCGTTCGAGATCAGTCAGGGCATGATCGGTACGACGCAACGTGTGCTGGTGGAAAAAACATCGAAGAAAGATGCTAACCAGGTGGCGGGTAGAACCGCAAACATGCGCTGGGTCAATTTTTCTGCCGGTCCGTCGTGCATCGGTCAGTTCGTCGATGTCGTTATTACCGAAGCACTGCCAAACTCGCTACGTGGGCGGCTCACTGATAATCAGGCCGCCGCCTGATATTAAGTCGTGTTGATGCTTCCAAAGCCGTGTTCATCGCGGTAATCTTTGACGTACTTTGAATGCTGTTCAGATATCTCGGGACCTGGTTCTCGAGCCCGCCGACAATAGTCGCCTGGCCAACCTTTGCGGCCAGTTTGATGAACACCTGCGACAAATAGAACGCCGCCTAAACGTCGACATAGCCAGTCGCGGCAATCGATTTCGCGTAACCGGTAGCGCCGATGCCGCGGAGGCGGGTGGCGATGTATTGCTGTCGCTGTTTGCAATGACTGATACCGAACGCCTGGATCCGGAACGTGTGCACATGATGTTGCAGGAGTCTCAAATGAACGATGGCGAACTTGCGCCGGCAAATTCTGATGCGATACAAGATAACGAGGTAAGGATCCAGACGCAGCGCAAGATGATTCGCCCGCGCGGTGCCAATCAAACTGCCTATGTGCAAAGTATTCGCAAACATGATCTTGCATTCGGTATCGGACCGGCCGGCACCGGCAAAACCTACCTGGCTGTTGCCTGCGCGATAGAGGCGTTGAGCAATGAGGAAGTACGACGCATTGTACTGGTGCGCCCGGCCGTCGAAGCAGGCGAGCGACTCGGGTTCTTGCCGGGCGACATGTCGCAGAAAATCGATCCGTACTTGCGGCCGATGTATGACGCCTTGTACGACATGGTTGGTGCTGAACACGTGACGCGCCTCATTGAGCGCAACGTGATCGAAATTGCACCGCTGGCATTCATGCGCGGCCGTTCATTGAATGAGTCGTTCGTGATTCTCGACGAAGCGCAAAATACGAGTGTCGAGCAAATGAAGATGTTCCTCACGCGAATTGGTTTCGGCTCGCATGCCGTTGTGACGGGCGATATCACACAGATCGACTTGCCGGATAGCCAGCTGTCCGGCCTCAAGAACGCCATGAGTATCCTCGAAGATGTCGAGGGGATTGGCTTTACCCTGTTTTCACCGAAGGACGTCGTTCGCCACCCGTTGGTGCGACGAATCGTTGAGGCGTACGAAGCGGATGGCAATGGCGGTTGATGTGCAATTTGCCTGCGAGGATGCAGGCGTTCCAGACGAAGGTGATATTCAAAGCTGGGTTGAACACGCGGCAGTCCAGTCCGGTCGCCTGACGGATAGTGATACCGAGATTGCAGTACGGATTGTAGGTACAGCGGAAATCCAGACTTTGAATCAGCTATATCGCAACAAGGACGCGGCAACCAACGTACTGTCGTTTCCTGCCGGAGATATCGAGGGTTTGCCGAAGACCGCAGCGCGGCAATTAGGCGATATCGTAATCTGTGCGTCGGTCGTTCGCGACGAAGCGGTGCGGCAGGAAAAACTGCTCGCCGATCACTGGGCACACATGCTCGTGCATGGAGTGCTGCATTT
>Ga0255049_10002100_pt1 | contig 10631 bp, 8 predicted proteins | sample JV7_2_3_MG_FD_183615 | JGI IMG/M metagenome (GOLD analysis project Ga0255049, IMG submission 183615) | Seawater microbial communities from Jervis Inlet, British Columbia, Canada - JV7_2_3 | ecosystem: Environmental > Aquatic > Marine > Inlet | place: Canada: British Columbia | collected 2016-10-06
CGCCGGTGCGGCATATTGCCGCAGTTTTGTGTTACCCTGGGTCCGCGCCGAAGCGAGGGGTACTGCATAAGACGCTGATTCTAAAGGGCTTAGAAAAATACGAGCGCACCGTCTCAATTAGGCACGCTTCTTGCTCCTATTCCTTTGCACGAGATTCCGAAAGGAGGGCCTCAGTGAGTAGAAGTGATCGCAACCACGGAAAAGCGCTCGTCGCGCTGATTGTCTTGATTGTCACCAGCGCTTGCGCGAGCACCAGCGGCGGGCCGGCGGTGGAGCCGACGGCCGCCGCCGGGCCGGCATGGCCGCCGCCGCCGCTGGAGGCACGCATTCTGTACACGCGGACACTGGTATCCGAGGAGAGCCTCGACTCCGACACGAGCTTCGGCGAATCCATGTTCGCGCTTCTGACCGGCACGCCGCCGCCGAAATACCACGTCTACCAGCCGATGGATCTGGCGGTCTCGGCAGACGGTCAGCGGCTGTACGTTTCGGACTTCGGCCAATTGATCGTGTTCATGTTCGACCTCGAGAATCGGACGGTAACCACGATCACTCCGGGTGAACGAGCCTTTGCCAGGCCCTTCGGCATCGCCCTGGACGAGGAGGAAAACCTCTACGTCGTCGAGCAGGGCAGCGCCCAGATCACCGTGCTGGATCGCGAGCACAACGTGATCAGCAGCTTCTCGGACCCGAGCCTGGTGCGACCGGCGGATATCGCCGTGGACACCGCGCGGGGACGTATCTACGTGGCTGATCCTGCTCGACAGCACTCGGAGGTCCACAACGTCAAGGTCTTCGACACTGCCGGGAACCTAGTCGACACCGTGGGCAAGGGTCGCGGTACATGCGCGGGATGCTTGCTGTTTCCGACCTACGTCGAGGTTGACGGCGACGGCCAGCTCTTCGTTACGAACACCCTCAACGCCCGCATCGATATCTTCGACGCTAACGGCGAGTACGTCCGTCTTGTCGGCGAGCGCGGCAACGGGTTCGGCATGTTCGACAAGCCCAAGGGCGTAGCGGTCGACAGTTTCGGCAACACCTACGTCGTCGACTCCGGCTGGTCCAACGTGCAGATCTTCAACGATGCCGGAGAGGTATTGCTGTTCTTCGGTGGTCGCGGCTCCGGGCCGGGTTACATGCACAACCCGACGGGCATCGCCATCGGTCCGCAGAACCGCATCTATGTGGCCGACTTCTTGAACAACCGGGTGGTGGCTTATCAACTCGTCAACACCAACGCCACAGACAGTTTCCTGGATCCCAACGCAACAGAACAGGAGAACGACGGCGATCAAGAGAGGACCGTGACCGGGGAGAATGACTCCAGGCAAGAGAGCGCAACGACCAAGCAGAGCTCCGACCAGCGGAGCACAACCTCATCACAAGGAGCACAACGATGAGACGGTATCTCAGATTCACTATTCCGATCGCGACGTTGGCGATCCTCATGCTGGCGGGGCCTGTCGCCGCGCAGTCTGCAGCCCCAGGCGCGGGCATCTATGACTCGGCGCACGACTTCACGCGTTTCAACACTGTTGGTGGTGACGGCACCAACGTGGAGGATGTCGGCTTGTGCACGTTCTGTCATACACCGCACAAGGCCATCGAGACGCAGCTCCTGTGGAACCACAAGCTGTCCATTAACTCGTTCGACTGGAGCGACTCGACCACGACGCAGGGCGGGTCCGACCGCGCTGTCATCGCTACCACCTGGGCGGGCCCGACTAAGTTCTGCCTCAGTTGCCACGACGGCACGGTCGCCATCGGCGATATCAACTGGTTCGATAAGGCGACCTGGACCGGCGCCGGCTCAGTCAACACTACGACGCACGACGCCCCGGATCCCTACAACATCGCCGATGGTGGTGAGTTGCTGGGGAATCACCCCGTCGCGCACCCGTTCCCGTTCGGCGGAGTAGCGAGCACGTACAACACCTCGACCAACGGAGCCCTGGCGGTCGCGTCAGGTTGGATCTCCGATCCCCAGACACTGGGGATCCGTCTGTTCACCAATACCGCTGGTAGCCAAGTCAAGGCTGGGGTGGACGCCGGGTCTACGACCGCCGGGATCGAATGCTCCTCCTGCCACGACCCGCACAACGGCAACGGCAAGGTATTTGACAAGTACCTCCTGCGCGGAATGCTGACTGGCAACCAGTCTGGCGCTGGCGCCGCGGGCTACATCTGCCTGAAGTGTCACGTCAAGTAACCCCCCGATAACAAGTAACCCCCGATGAAATCGAAGTCGGTTGTCCGGGAATCGCTGGCGCGAGTAGGTCTCTCCCAGCCTTCCCGGGCGACCAACTTCGTAGCGCTCAAGGAGAGACCTATGAGGTCCTTTTTCACTACTAGCAATAGGTGGATGCTCGTCATCCTGGCTGTCGCCGCCCTCACCACCGCAACGGAAGTTGCCGCCAGCGATGGTGGCACCATCACCGGCAAGGTGGTTCTGGACGGCGATGCCCCCGCCGTCACTGCACTCGAGATCACGGTCGATCCCGATATCTGTGGCACCGAGAAGCAAGCGGAAGAACTCGTGGTTGGCGCCGGCAACGGCGTTCGCTGGGCCGTGGTTGAGCTCGTAGGCGTTCCCGGTGAGCGCGCGGCCGCCGCGGAGCCGCCGATCTTCGACCAGAACGGCTGCAGGTTCGCGCCGCACGTCGTCATCGTTGGCGCCGGCGAGCAGATGAACGTGCTCAACAACGACGGCGTCCTGCACAACGTGCATTCGTACTCCGAAGCCAATCCGGCGATGAACGTCGCCCAGCCCGGCTTCCGCAAGTCGATGTCCGTGACCTTCGAATCGCCCGAGGCCGTTGGCGTTCGCTGCGATGTCCACTCGTGGATGTCCGGATGGATCTACGTGACCGACTCGCCGTACGCGATGGTCACCGATGCCGACGGCTCGTTCAGTCTTTCAGGTGTGCCCGCAGGGACTTACGAGCTCAAGGTCTGGCACGAGACCCTGGGCGTACAGACCCAGCAAGTCACTGTTACCGACGGCGGTACTGTCGAGGCCGGCTTCACGCTGGCTTTGGAGAGCGCAGCCCACTAGGAGCACTTTCACAATCCGACCCGGCCAACGGCCGGGCGACAACTCAACCGAAACAAACTGATGAAGGGCAGAGCTAGCGGGATACTCGCTCTGCTGGTTCTGGTGCCGGCGACTACCGTGGCCTGCTCCAGCACCGGCAAACATCAAGTTCTCTCGGTGTTCTTGGACGGGGTGCCCGATCCCGCTGAGGCCAAAGCCGCAGAACTACAAGAGCTGTCTGACGCCGCGCAGGTCGCGGTTGTCGAAGAGTCATCGAATGATGGCCCGACGGCGGTCAGGCAGATCGGGTTCATACCCGGGGTAGTTGCGGAAGCGGATCTCGCGGGCACCCCGCCTCCTTTCGACGCGCTCGAAACCTGGGACGCGGTGCTCAAGGCGCTGCCGCTCGACGACACCGGTGGTGTCGACTGGGTGGCAGCGCTGAACGCCGGCATGATGAAGCCGCGCGACCCCTTCGTGACCAACGCCCCACTCGTGGCGCCGCTGACGCTGAACGCGCTCGGACGGCTACCCACCGGCGACCCACGGAGTCCGGTTCTGGACTTCGATGTCGAGATGGTCCAGGACGAGCCTTTCTTCAACGCTCGCTTCCCACACTCGAGCCACACGCAGGTGTTGGCCTGCAACAGCTGCCATCCGGGCTTCGTGAACCGCGAGGTGCCGATGGAGAAGATCCTCGGCGGCGAGTACTGCGGGACTTGCCACGGCAAGGTCTCCTTCGAGCCCGAGACAGCCTGCGCCCGGTGCCACCCCAACCTCGGCTTTCCCAGCGACGAGGTGGTGGTCGAGCAGGTTGCGCGATCCCACAGCGCTCCTCTGCCCGCGACCGACGAGACGCTTGCCCAGGGCAAGGAACTCTACGGCCGTCTCTGTGCTCTCTGCCATGGGGATGACGGCGGCGGCAGCGGGCGGCTAGCGCCGGAACTGGCGCCCAAACCACGCGATTTCACGGCGGGTAAGTACAAGTTTCGCACCACGCTGTCGACCCAGCTACCGCTCGACTCGGACATCTTCCGCACCATCACTCGCGGCGTACCCGGCACTTCCATGCCGGCCTGGGCCGTGCTCTCGTACGAGGAGCGCTGGGCGCTGGTGCATTACGTCAAGAGCTTCTCACCCAAATTCGACGGCGCCGAGCCGGTGGACCCGATTCCGATGCCCGCGTCGCCCCCGGTCGACGACGAGCTGATGGCGCTGGGCGAGGAGTACTTCATGGCCGCCGGCTGCAACGCCTGCCACGGGGATGAGGGACGCGGCGACGGGCCGTCGGCGGATTCGCTGAAGGACGACTGGGGCCAGCCGTTACCGCCCTTCAACTTCGCCAGTGGGCGGCCGATCAAGGGTGGCTCCAAGCCCGAGGACATCTACCGGACGGTGATGACCGGACTCACGGGCACGCCGATGCCTGGCTTCGGCGAGTTCCTGCCGGAGCGCGAGGGCTGGGCGATCGCCCAGTACGTGATGAAGTTCATCGGCTCCGACCCGGACCCGTTCGCGGTGACCGGCGATATCCACTTCGAGCGCACGGCCAACAGCATGATCGTGATGGGCGAAGCGGCGGAGCTCCAGGCCGTGGCCGCCGCCGATGTTGCCGCTGCCGCGGATGACGCCGAACCGACGTTCGCCGATGCCAATCTGGCGCTGATGACGGGCGACTACCCGCCAGTGGTGTTCCCGCACTGGAAGCACCGCATCCGCTTCAAGTGCTCGGCGTGTCACCCGCAGATCTTCGAGATGAAGAAGGGTGCCAACGAGATCAGCATGGACACGATTCGGCAGGGGAGATTCTGCGCCGAGTGTCACAACGGCGACGTTGCCTTCGAGGTCACTTTCCAGAGCTGTTATCGCTGCCACGAACCACAATGAACACCAACGCTACCCAACCCAACGTGCCGCGAGGCGCCGGGCGCCGGTGGCTGATTGCTGCGTTCGTCGGGCTCGTCCTGGCCGCACCGACTCCGGCGTTGGCACAGGAGGCGCCCATCCGGCTGGGCAGGTGGGACGCTCGCTTGGAACTCAAAGCGGACTTCGACCGCGACAACGCGGAGGCCGCCTCGGGGCCGTTCAGTCTGCGAAGTCGCCGACTGAGCCAGCGCTTCGAGTTACGAAACACCGGCCTCATCGTCGGCCGCCGTCTCCTGGTGCTGCGGGGCGGCGCTTCGATCCTCACACAGCAGACCAGCGCAGCCAATATTGTCAGCATCAACGCGCCGAGCGGCACGGTCGAGCGCACAACCACAAACTCCGTACGCGGCAGGGCACTGAACTACGACATCGGCCTCAACGTGAGGCCATCTGCCGCTTATCAGCTGGACGTCAACGCGTCGCGGAGCAACAGTGACGTCAACATGGAGTTCGGCACTTCAACCGTCATCAACAACGACATCCAGACCGCGACGTTGAGATTCGGCAAGTTGCCGATGTCACCCGCGATCATAGCCAGGCGCTATCACATCGACCGGGCCTCGTGGTCGGGAACCCGGGTGACTCGATCGGTCGAGACGCGCCGCGCGCTCGAGTTCACCGCTTTCGAGAGGTGGGACTTGCAGTCGCTGAACCTGTCATGGGCTTTTGACGATCTGCGCAACGATCTGCTGCCCGGTCTTAGCAATCCAACCCATAGAGCCGGCCTGGTGCACACGGTGCGGTTGCCGTTTCTCGCAAACGAAGAGTTGCGTACGAGCGTGCAAGGGTTCAGTCGCGGCGGGCCCAGGCCGCTCAAGCGATTCAATATCAGCGAGAGCCTTGGCGTTCAAATCCTGCCTAGCCTGTCGACAGCGCTGAGCTATAACTTCAACGAGCGACATGTGGGGGAGCAGGTCTACGTGGGCACCGGCGCCGGGATCAACCTGTCACATCAGTTGTATAGGAGCCTGTCCACCACCGTGAGCGTCGGCGCAAGTCGAAATCGGATGCCGGCTGGCGGGAAGAAGACCACTTACACGATGGCTGTGAACCTGGGCTATCGCAAGGAGATTATCGGTGGGGGGCGCTTCATCGGTCGCTACAGGCGCGCCTATCGGCTGCAGAACAATGCTTTCGGCGAGAGCGAACTGGAGATCGTCGACGAGCGCCATGTCGGTCGCATCGGAGCGCCGTTCACCTTGCTGGAGCCTCATGTCGTAGTCGGGAGTGTACTGGTCACCGACCAGTCGCAGGTGGTGGTCTACGAGGAGAACGTAGATTATCTAGTGGAGTACATTGGCGACCTGGCCGAGATCATCATCACTCCGGAGGGGCGGATCGCGGACGGCCAACCCCTGCTGGTCAGTTATAGAGTGCTGGCACCGGCGCACACTCGCGTCGGCCACCACACGCAGGCCTGGTCGGTCGGCCTTGACTACGGCTGGATCTCACCGTTCTTCGAGCGCAGCAGCGCGCACCAGGACCTTCTGGCAGGCGACGATCAGGGGTTACTGTCGCCCACCGACAGCAGCACCGTCGGACTGAAGCTGCGGCTGAGCGGCGGGCGCTTCCGCACGATCTCCTCCGGAGAATATGAGACGTTTCGTTCACGCAGTTCGGCGTACAGGCGGCTGAACTTCAACGAGTTCTTCGGCTACCAGTTCGACAACGGCGCCACGATCAGCGTGAATCTGAGCCAGTCAAAGCAGATCGCCAGCATTCCCGAACGCACGACACGAAGGGCTCTGGGCAGGGTCACGGCCAGCTGGCGGCTGCTGCCACCGCTGAGCGTCAATGTGCTGGCAAACGCCCGATTGTGGGACGACTCCACCGGGCGGGGAGAGACCTACTACGAAGCGGGTTTCGGCGTACGTTTCGACTACGGCAGGTTCCTGTTCAACTCGAGCCTGCGGCACTACTGGACCGTCCGAGACGGCCTCGACAAACGAGGGATACGCGCGATGCTGGGGCTTACGCGATTGTTCTGAGCCAACCGGGATCCCGACCCGGACGAGCTGAATCTGGCTCGGACCGTGGCGCCGCCGGGATCCGGCCGCCGGATGAGCTGCCTCGCACTCTCACAGCTGTCCCCGTTGACGCGAGTGCCATGGCTTCCTACAGTGCGGGCACCTTCCCACCCAGCCGCTCGCGAGGACCCATGCACAAATGCCTTTGGGCGCGTATCGTCGCCACGATTGGTCTCGGATTCCTGCTCGGCGCGTGTGCCGCGGACACGGCGCCGGCGCCGGCCGCGTCGGCTCCCGAAACGACCGCGGCGGCTCCGGTCGAACGACCGGTCCTGCTCGACGGCAACGCGAAGTCCTTCATCCTGGTCGGATACTCGACTTCGTACGTGTGGCCGCAACTGGTGCAGGACATGCTCGATGAGCACGCCGGCGAACGTACCTACCATGTGCTCAACGCCGTGATCGGGGGCTCGCCCGTAGGACGCTGGATCGCCGACCCGTCGAGTGAGGACTACCAGGCAACCTACGGGGCGATGCTGACCGACTTCTTCGGCGACACACCGCGGCTCCGGGGCGAGGCTCCCGCGGCGACGATCGCGCTCCTGCAGCAGTCCCTGCAGCGCACCCCGACACCGGAGACACGCCTCGGGCCGGTGACCTCGGCGGACGACGAGCACGGCATCCGCATAGGTGCCGATGCGCTCGAGAAACTGGCGATGCAGTTGCGCTCCGACGGCATCGAGCACGTGATCATCGGCATGCATATCTACAAGGAAGGCTACGAGCCCGAAGTCGGCAACGAGCGGTTCGCCCTCGACGAGTTGCTGCGTCGTGAACACCCCTTCGTACACGCGGGCCCCGATGTCTGGTCACTGACCATCGCCGAGCATCCCGATGCGTTCACCGACGACCGGCTGCACCCGAACGCGCGCGGATCCAAGCTGATGGCCGAGGCCTGGTACCGATCGATCGCCGGCGCCAGCGCGCGGCAGGACATTATCGACACGATGCGCGCGCGCGAGATCGATGACGACGCGATGATGCGCGAGTACCTGGATTGGCGGCGCGCCCAGTGACCCGGGCCAGCGCGTCGCTCGTTGCGTTTCTGGGCCTTCTCGCGGCCGGCACCACTGCCGCCCGGCAGGCCCCCGAGGCGGTGTCCTTTCCAACCCCGGATGGCGGCACGATCCACGCCGACCTGTACGGAAAAGGAACCCACGCGGTACTGCTGGCGCACGGCCGGATCTTCGACAAGGAGAGCTGGGCACCGCTGGCCCGGCGCTTGGAGGCCGACGGATACCAGGTGCTGGCGATCGACTTCCGCGGCTATGGCGACTCCAGCGGCGGCACTGGCGGGCTCGAGCAGGATGTCCTGGGTGGAATCCGTTACCTCCGCGAGGAACAGCAGGCCACGGCGGTCTCGGTAATCGGCGGCAGTATGGGAAGCGGCGCTGCGGCGCAGGCGGCGGTCCTCGCCGCTCCCGGACAGATCGATGCACTGGTGCTGCTCTCGGGTGGGTGGGTCGAGACTCCGGAACAGCTGCATGCTGCCCGGATCCTGTACATCGCCAGCGAAGCCGAGCCCATGACGCCGGGGATTCGAGAGCAGTACGAGCGCGCGCCGCAGCCCAGGAAGCTCGTGCTGCTGCCGGGCGACGCGCACGCCCAGCACATCTTCAAGACCGATCAGGCCGAACGGCTCACCGAGGAGATCCTCGACTTTCTGGCCGCCCACTGAGCGCCAGGCGCCCCCTTCCTGTCAGGACCCGACGACCCCTTTACGGATCTCCCCGGACTGCGGGACTGCGGCAGAGGCCGGCTGTTCTCTCGGTCCGGTCGCGGGGTCGACGTCCGCCCAACCGCGATTCCCGGGACGTGCTCAGCGGAAGCGGCCGCCGCGCTCGAGAACCTCGATTCGATAACCGTCCGGATCGCTAACGAAGAAGTACCGCCCCAGTAACTCGCCGTCGTGGTGCAGCTCCTTCACCTCTTCCGGGGCGAGCCCGGCTGCGACGAGACGCCCCCGCTCCGCACGCGCATCGTCCACGCTGACCGCGAGATGGCCGTAGGCCGTGCCGTGATCGTAGGGCTCCGTCGTGCCCTTGTTGAGGGTCAGCTCGAGTTCGAACTCCGACTCGTCGTTGCGCAGGTACACGAGCGTGAAGTGGTCGAACTCGACTCGATCGGCGACTTCGAGCCCCAGCGCCTGGCGGTAGAAGGCGATGGAACGACCCAGATCGAGCACCCGGATCATGCTGTGAATGACCCTACTCATGAATCCTCCTGCCACTGACACGGTCGCGCCCGGCCGCCTGCAGTGCGTCGGTTCGCACTGCTGCCGTTACCGAGAGCATAGCCAGACCCGACACCTGCGCGCCGACAAATCTTCGGTGGCTCCCGGGATACGCGGCAACGCCGACGTCGGATTCAGCCCGCCGGCACGTCCCTCGTGCTGGCCGCCCTCTACTCGTAGCGCAGTGCCGAAACCGGATCGATCCGCGTTGCCCGGCGAGCGGGCAACCAGGCGGCGAGGGCCCCGACCAGCACGGCGGCCACGACCACCACGCCGTACGTGACGAGGTCGGTTGGCGCCACCTCGAACAGCAGTCGAGTCAGGAACCGGGTAGCGCCGATCGCACCCAGGACGCCGAGAGATGCGCCGACCAGAACGATCCGGAGTGCCTGGCGCACGATCATCGCGACCGTCGACGCGGCGCTCGCTCCCAGTGCCATGCGCACGCCGATTTCACTCGTCCGCTGGGCTACCGAGTAACTGACGATGCCGTAGGTGCCGACGATGGCGAGGATGGAGGCGCACAGCGCGAGAGCGCTCAACAGGGCGGTGTTGAATCGCGGCTGCGCGGCAGATTCCCACAGCAGTTCGGAAACGGCGACGACCTCGGAAGGCGCCAGCTGCGGATCGATGTCCGCCAGGACGTCCCCGACGGCTCTCGCCACCGCAGCCGTCTCCAGATCGGAGTGCGCCACGACATGCATCTGCAGGGTTGCGAGGCGGCCGTACGGCAGGAAGATCTCGGACTCGTACTTGGACTGCAGCCCGCCGTGGCGGATATTCGCGGCCACGCCGATGATCTCGATCTCGCCGATCGCTGTCACATCCACGGATCGCCCGATCGGATCGAGATCCGGGAAGTAGCGATCTACGACGGTCTCGTTGACTATCCCGACGAGGGTGTCGCTGCTGGAGTCGAACTGGTCGAAAGAGCGTCCGCGGACGAGCTCCATGCCCATCGCATCGAAGTAGCCGGGAACGACCAGGCGAAACTCGGCATTCGGCCTTGCCGTCGGTAAGGCTGCATCGAGGCCGAGTACCGTGAACTCGAGTTCCAGGTCCAACCCCACGTTGCTCATCGGCAGATCCGAGACGGCGCCCGCCGCCTTGACCCCGGGTAGCTGACCGACGCGCTCGACGAACTGCTCGAAGAAGAGACGGTATTCGCTGCGGGCGTATCGCGACGTGGGCAGTTGCACGCCTACCGAGACCACGCCGTCCTGGCGGAATCCCGGATCCACCTGGCTGAGCCGCGCGAAGCTCCGCACCATGAGGCCGGCACCAACCAGCAGCACGATCGCCAATGCAACCTCCACGACTACCATCATCTCGCGCAGGCGCTGCCCCCCTCCGGTTGCCGCACCGGACGCACCCGCGGGCGTGAGCAATTCGTGCAGGTCGGGCGCCA
>Ga0255049_10002102_pt1 | contig 10627 bp, 10 predicted proteins | sample JV7_2_3_MG_FD_183615 | JGI IMG/M metagenome (GOLD analysis project Ga0255049, IMG submission 183615) | Seawater microbial communities from Jervis Inlet, British Columbia, Canada - JV7_2_3 | ecosystem: Environmental > Aquatic > Marine > Inlet | place: Canada: British Columbia | collected 2016-10-06
GTATCGGATCGTCGGGCAGGCGTGGAATCGATGCGCTGCCTCCGCTTGGCGACCCATCCCTGATCTCGGTAGAGCTACAACTTGTCAATAAACCCAGAATCACAAACGCGACCAGGTATTGCGCGGCGTTACGACTCGTCATGCACAATCTCGAGCGCTATTTCCTGGCCTAGCTGGTGTACGGCGAGCGCATACATGACGCTGTGGTTGTAGCGTGTAATGACGAAGAAGTTGTGAAAGCCAATCCAATGTTCGGTGCCGTTGGCGCCTTCGAGAGTGACAAGCTGGCCCTTGCTGTCGCTCGATAAACTGGTTGAGAACATGACGCCGGACTGGCTGAGCGAGCTGACGGTTTCGTTGGCGGCCAGCGTATTGTCGGGTGGCGGCCCGCGAAAACGGCTGCTCAAGGTTGCCTGCGTCGTGACTTCCTCGCCGGTGGTCCAGCCGTGTCGAACAAAATAATTAGCGACGCTGCCTGCAACATCCGTCCAATTATTCCAGATGTCTCTTTTTCCGTCCCCGGTGGAGTCAACTGCGTAAGCGCGATAGCTTGAGGGCATGAACTGGGGCCGACCCATCGCGCCGGCGTATGAACCGAATGCGTCAGTGGCCTGCATTTCTTCTTCGCGAACCAGTAACAGGAATTCTTCGAGTTCGCGCCGAAAAAACTTTGCGCGCGGCGGATAGTGAAACGCGAGCGTCGCAAGGGCGTCGAGTACCCTGTGTCCGCCCGTAATTCGACCGTAATAGGTCTCGACTCCAATAATGCCAACAATAATTTCGGAAGGAACGCCCGTGCTGGAACTGATGTTTTCCAGCGATTCCTGATTTTCCCGCCAGAATTTTGCGCCGGCCTGAACGCGCTCCGACGTCATGAATATCGGCCGGTACTCGGCCCAGGTCAGCGTCTTTTCCGCCGGCTTGCTGATTTTTTCGAGAATCGAATCCTTAACCTCGGCCTGGCCGAGGATACGAACCAGGTCGTCACGGTCGAAGTCGTGTTCATTCACCATTGATTCAATGAATGCGTCGACATCGGGTTGATCGATATCGATAGCGTAGGCTGTTGGCGCAATGATCAGGAAAAGAGCAATGCCCGCGAAGAATCGGTAATACATTAGTGAGGCAACAGTTTTCGGTGCGAGTGAATTGACATCAGAATACCGAAACCGGCCATCAGCGTCACCATGGACGTTCCGCCAAAGCTGACCAGCGGTAACGGGACGCCCACCACTGGCACGAGACCGGTGACCATCGCCGTATTGACCAGTACGTAAACGAAAAACGTCAGGCTAATCGAGCCCGCGAGCAGCCGCGAGTAGGTGTCAGGCGCCTGCACAGCGATGTACAGCCCGCGACCGACGACAAACATGTACAAACACAGCAGCGATAACAGGCCAAGAAGACCAAGTTCCTCGCCCATCACGGCAAAAATGAAATCGGTCTCGCGTTCCGGCAGGTACTCAAGTTGTGCCTGCGAGCCGTTAGTCCAGCCCTTGCCGAACAAACCGCCTGAGCCAATGGCTATTTTCGACTGAATAATGTTGTAACCGGCGCCGAGCGGGTCGCTGTTGGGATCTAAAAGTGTCAGTACGCGTTGCTTCTGGTAGTCCTCCATCAATTGCCAAAGACCGTAGGCGCCTGGCACTGACAAGACCGCAAGCGAGATCATCAGCCGGAACGGCAGGCCGGCGAGAATAACGACAATCATGCCTGACGTGGCCACGAGCAGGGCAGTGCCAAGATCGGGCTGCTGTGAGATCAAAGCCGTCGGGACGATAATCATCACGGCGAGCATCAACAATGGCCCGGCTCTGGGTGGGATCTGCCGATCGTGCAGGTACCACGCGGCCATCATCGGCACGGCCAGCTTCATTATCTCTGAGGGTTGAAAGCGAATGCCAAGGTCAAGCCAACGCCTTGCACCTTGACTGACTTCACCCGTCGTCAAGACCAGGACAAGCAATACCAAACCGGCAGCGAACCCCCACGGCGTCCAGCGGCGCAAGAAGTCGGGAGATAGTTGCGCAACGATAAACATCACGACGAGCGCAACCCCAAATCTCGCGAGCTGGTTGAGCCACAAACGCATGTTCTCGCCGACCGCGCTGTACAAGACGACCAGGCCCAGCGCACAAATCAGTAACAGGCCGCCGAGCAACGGGCCGTCGATGTTGAGGCGCCGCATGCCGCGGCCAACGCCCCCCAAAGGCACCGTGGTGTTGTCGATCAGTCTTCGATTGTCACTGATTCGCATGATTGCCGAACCCGAGGTACTCATCCATTATCTGGCGTGCGATCGGCGCTGCAACCCGGCTGCCGCTCGATCCATTTTCGACAATCACTGCGACTGCGATACGCGGATTTTCGACCGGCGCAAACGAAACGAACAGCGCGTGATCGCGCAGCCGTTCGTCGATTTCCTCTTCGTCGTATTCCTCTTCTTGCGATAGCGAAAACACCTGCACGGTGCCGCTCTTGCCGGCCATCTCGTACTCCGCGTTCAGGCCTGTCGCTCGAGCTGTCCCCCGCAAGCCGTGCATCACTTCCCGCATTGCGGTAATTACGGTATCCCAATTCGTCTCTTCATTGAGGGTGATGCTATCGAGAGGTTGCGTCGTGGACAGAGTGCGCTCGCCCGACAACGTATTCTCCGCGGCCGCGACGATACGTGGTTGGTATCGGGCACCGCGCGTTGCTATTGCGGCAATGGCGTTTGCGAGCTGTAACGGCGTCGCCAGCATATAACCCTGGCCGATGGATGCGATGACCGTTTCACCGTGAAACCAGCGTTGATCGGCTGGGTCGCGAAACGCGTTTCTCTTCCATTCGCGTGAAGGCACCAGGCCCTCATGTTCGCCGCCGATGTCGATGCCGCTGGCACGTCCGAGGCCGAATCTATCCAGGTAGTCGTGCATGTTGTCGATGCCAATGTCGACACTGATCTCGTAAAAATAGACGTCGCAGGATTGCGAGATCGCCTCGTGAATATCGACTTCACCATGGCCTTCGGGTTTCCAGTCACGATAGCGATGCGTTGTGCCGGGCAATATGAAATAGCCAACGCACATGGTTTTGCGGGTCAGGTTGGTTGCTCCCGTTTCGAGGGCGGCGATAGACAGCATGGGTTTGATGGTTGAGCCCGGTGGATATGCTCCGCGAATAGCTCGGTTGAACAAAGGTTGATCCGGATCGTTTTGCAATGCCGAGAACTCGGAGGTCGTCATGCCGACGGCAAACATGTTGGGGTCGAACGTCGGTGCGCTGACGAGCGCGAGAATCTCGCCAGTCCAGGGGTCGACGGCAACGACGGCACCGCGCCGCCCTTCGAGGGCCTTGGTCGCGATTATTTGTAGATCCAGGTCCAGGCTTAGGTAAACGTCGGCGCCCGGCGACGGCGATTCATTGCCGGGCAACGCACCCGACAAGTCACTGGAATCTGCAGGTACCCGACGCCCAAGTGCATTGGTCATCACATTGTTGTGGCCGACATCGCCGTGCAGGTCCGATTCGTAGCTGCTCTCGACGCCGGTTTTACCCGTATGTGCGGTACCGGCGTACTGCGAACGGTCCAGTCTCTGCAGATCGCTCTTCGACAACGCCGCGATGTAACCGACTGCGTGCGCGACGGCCTCGCCATTTGGGTAGTTGCGGATAAGCCGCGGATGGAAGTCGACACCCGGGAAGCGCGGACGTTGGACTGCAAATCTGGCAATTTCCTCATCGGTCAGACGCAAGTTCAGTGAGACTGCTTTGAATCTCGGCCCGCTCCGGGACATCTCCTTGAAGTGCGGAATATCTTCAGCTTCGATCAGCTCGAGTTCGGCCAGGCGTTGCAGCGTGTCATCGAGATCGTTGACTTGTTCGGGAATCAACTCGAGTTGATAGGCGGGCAGATTTTCCGCCAGGACTCGACCGCGTCGATCGAAGATAAGGCCCCGAGTTGGCGGAACGGCCTCAATGCGATATCGATTGCCCTGGGACTGCTCTGCGAACAATTCATAGTCGTACACCTGCAGTTGTACGAGCCGGGCAACTACGATACCGATCAATACAAACCCGATTGTCGCTGTTAGTGCGACGCGTGAAATAAAAAGGCGCCGCTCGGAATGGTGGTCTTTGATTGGTGAAAGCAGATCCACTTACTGAGCCCGCATGCGCGTACCGTTCAGGGCCATCGAAACGATCGGCCACATTATTGTGCCGCCGATAACCGGCGCCCAGTAGCTGATTGCCGGCGAGGGATAGCCGGCGACGCCGTTGACCCAGAATAAAATAAACTGGTAGAGCGCGAGCAGCGCGAAAACCGTCGCGGTCATCTGCGATATCGGAAATACGCGCATCAGTAAATGAACCCGAACTGTGACAAACACAATCAGGCAGAGCGCAAGCGCGTGCTGTCCGAGGATTGTGCCTTGCGCCACGTCAAGTATGAGTCCCGTGACCCACGCCGAGCCGACACTCCACGTGCGCGGCAACATCATGGCCCAGTAAATCAGGACCAATGCGATCCAGTCGGGCCGAAAGGCCTCCGCCCAATCAGGCATTGGCGCCACCATGAGCATCAAAGCGACAATAATCGTGACAATGACAGGCAGGCGGCGAATGACGCGACGGCTAATCATTGACCACCGGGGTATTTTCGGTTGACCAGATCACCATGACCTCTCGGACCTGGTCGAGTGCCGACGACGGCCTGGCCGAAACGTCGGCAAATGGTGCTTGTGGAATCCGGTTGATACTGCCGATTACAGCGACCGGGTAACCCGCCGGGAAAGCGCCGCCCAGTCCTGACGTGACCAGCAAATCACCCTCGCGTATGTCTGCATTGTTGGGCAGGAATGGCAGGTCGAGGCGATCGAATTCGCCGGTGCCGTAGGCGGTCGTCCGCAAACCGTTTCGGTTAACTTCGACGGGCAGCGCATGGCTGGGATCACTTATCAGTATGGCTTGCGATGTCATCAGGCCTGTCTGGAGCACCTGGCCGACGATGCCGTTGGCGTCAATGATGGCCTGGCCATCGTAAATGCCATCACTGCTGCCGATGTCGATAACGACTATATGCCGATACGGATTTGGATCGACCGCCATGATCTGGGCGACGCGTATTTCGTCGCGAACGCGAGTGCGTGCCTCGAGCAGGTCGCGAAGCCGGGCATTTTCGGCCCGCAACGCGGTTAGTTGCTGCAGCTGGGCACTGGTCAGTAGCCGTTCGGCCTGTAGCCGGCCGACTTCGAGCTGTAGCTGGTTTCGATCGGCCACACTCTCGGCCAACCATTCCCACAAGCGAAACGGGGACTCGACGATCACCTGGATTGGGTATACCGCGACCTCTACGACCCTGCGTACGGTCTTGAGGTGATCTTGTTTATGGTCGAGCACCATGAGCAGGATGCTCAGGGCCATCAAAGTCAGCACGCGCACACCCAGCGCCGGGATTCTTGCCAGGGTGTTGTTACTGCCTCGGGTGGAGATCATTGCGAGCTAGCCTAGTTTATTGCAAATCGTCAACCGGGCCCTGATTACGACTTACTCCAGACCGAAGACAGAGGGCCCATGTTCGTCCATGAGTTCAATGACGCGCCCACCGCCTCGTGCGACACAGGTCATTGGATCGTCGGCGATCACAACGGGCAGCCCGGTTTCTTCCATGAGCAGCTTGTCGAGATCGCGCAACATCGCGCCACCGCCCGTCAATACTATGCCGCGCTCTGCAACATCGGCGCCGAGCTCCGGTGGTGTTTGTTCGAGCGCCTCTTTAACGGCGCCAACAATGCCCTGCAGCGGTTCCTGCAAGGCTTCGAGAATTTCATTGCTGTTGAGCGTGAAACTTCGTGGCACGCCCTCGGACAGATTGCGGCCCTTGACCGAGATCTCGAGCACTTCCTGGCCAGGAAAGGCCGACCCGATCTCGAGCTTGATGCGCTCGGCAGTGGCTTCACCAATCAGGATGCCGTAATTACGCCGCACGTAGTTCGTTATTGCCTCATCGAAGCGGTCGCCGCCGATTCTGACTGACGCCGCATACACAATGCCGTTCAGCGATATGACCGCGACTTCCGACGTGCCGCCGCCGATATCGAGCACCATAGAGCCACGTGCCTCGTGAACCGGCATACCGGCACCGATCGCGGCAGCCATGGGCTCTTCTATAAGGAATACCTTACGCGCACCGGCACCTTCAGCGGATTCTCGAATGGCGCGACGCTCGACCTGCGTTGAGCCATAAGGCACACAGATCAGAACCCGGGGACTCGGCCGGAAATAGCGCGTGTCGAAAGCCTTGCGGATGAAATGTTGCAGCATCTTCTCCGTGACCGTGAAGTCAGCGATGACGCCGTCCTTCAGAGGCCGGATTGCCGTAATGTTTCCGGGGGTCCGACCCAGCATATTCTTCGCTTCAGCGCCGACGGCCTCAACGGTACGGCCACCGCGGCCACTATCTTCGCGAATCGCGACGACGGATGGCTCATCGAGCACAATGCCGTGGCCGCGCGAGTAAATCAGCGTGTTGGCGGTGCCAAGGTCGATCGACAGGTCATTGGAAAAATAACCCAGAATGTTCTTGAACATGTGCGGGTAAGGTCCCGAAATTGAAATTAACGCGTTAATCTAACAACGCGCACGACTTTGCACAAGGCAGTGTGTATCATTGCGGTCGCGCGCGCCAGATGGCGAGCCACGCGCACTTTAAAGCAGGATTCCTCCCGTGTCACTCGATAAAGATCAGGTTCAGCACATCGCGATGCTGGCGAGACTCAAGCTAGACGACGACGCGTTCGATGAAACCGTCGACAAGCTGTCGCGGATCGTCGATTTTGTCGATCAGCTCAGCCAGGCCGAGACCAAAGACGTGGTGCCGATGGCGCACCCACTCGATGAGGCGCAGCGGCTGCGCGCAGACGAGGTGACCGAGAGCGACGAGCGAGCGGATTTGCAAAAAAATGCTTTTTCGATCGAGAACGGGCTGTACCTGGTGCCCAAAGTCATCGAGTGACCCGTGAGCGACGACCTTCACACGCTGACGTTGACGCAAATCGCCGCAGGCCTGGAAGCCGGGGACTTTTCGGCAGTTGAACTGACCACGTCGTTGCTCGGCCGCATCGATTCATTCAACGAACCGCTCAATGCCTTTATAACGGTTACCGCAGAACAGGCACTCGCGGCCGCGAGCCAGGCCGATGAGGCGCGGGCTGCTGGCAATGCGGGCGCATTGAACGGGCTGCCGCTGGTTCACAAGGACATATTCTGCACAAAGGGCGTGTTGACGACCTGCGGGTCGCACATGCTCGACAATTTTATGTCGCCGTATGACGCGACGATTGTCGAGCGCATTAAACAGGCCGGTGCAGTCATGCTTGGGAAGACCAACATGGATGAGTTCGCGATGGGCTCGTCCAATGAAACGAGCTTTTTCGGGCCCGTCAGGAACCCCTGGAATCTCGACTGCTCGCCAGGCGGATCATCGGGCGGGTCGGCCGCCGTGGTTGCCGCGAGGCTTGCGCCGGCCGGGACCGGCACCGACACGGGCGGCTCGATTCGCCAGCCAGCCGCGTTAACCGGCACAGTCGGACTCAAGCCAACTTACGGGCGCGTGTCGCGGTACGGCATGATCGCATTCGCATCGAGTCTCGACCAGGCGGGTGTCATCACGCGTTCCGCTGCCGATGCTGCTCTGCTGCTTGGTGTCATGGCGGGCTTCGATGAGCGCGACTCAACCTGTATCGACCACCCGGTGCCGGACTATGTCGCAGGCCTGTCCGGATCACTCAAGGGATTACGCGTCGGTATAGTGCGGCAGCATTTTGACGAAGGGCTGGACGAGCAGACGGGAAATGCGGTCAAGGAGTCATTGGCGGTGCTCGAATCGCAGGGCGCGATATTGACTGAGGTCGATCTGCCTAATATCGATTTGTCGGTCCCGACGTACTACGTCGTCGCACCGGCCGAGTGTTCATCAAACCTGTCGCGCTTTGACGGCGTCCGGTTCGGCCACCGCGCCAACGATCCCAAAGACCTGTTCGATCTCTATTGCCGGAGTCGCGGCGAGGGCTTTGGCGAAGAGGTCAAACGCCGCATTATGACGGGTACCTACGTTCTGTCCGCAGGATATTACGACGCTTATTATCTGAAAGCACAACAGGTCCGGCATCTCATTGCGGACGATTTCAAAAAAGCGTTCGCGAATGTCGACGTCATCGCGGGACCGACAGCGCCAACGCCCGCATTCAAGCTCGGTGATAAGACCGACGACCCGATCACGATGTATTTGAACGACATCTACACGATCGGCGCCAACCTCGCCGGACTGCCCGGTATTTCGACACCGTGCGGACTGGTCGACGGATTGCCCGTGGGTCTGCACCTCGTGGGCCCGCACTGGGGCGAGGAAGCCGTCTTGCGTTGTGCACACCAGTACCAGCAACAGACTGACTGGCATCAGACCTGCCCGGAGGGCTACGAATGAGCGCCGCGTGGGAAGTCGTAATCGGGCTGGAAATTCACACGCAGCTTGCGACGAACAGCAAGATTTTCTCGGGCGCATCGACTGCCTATGGTGCCCCGCCCAACACCCAGGCCTGCCTGGTCGATCTCGGATACCCGGGCGTCCTGCCGGTACTCAACGAAGAAGTGGTACGCATGGCCTGCAAATTCGGCCTTGCCGTGAACGCGACGGTGGCCAGGCGCTCGGTGTTTGCACGCAAGAATTATTTCTACCCGGACCTGCCCAAGGGTTACCAGATCAGCCAGTACGAGTTACCGATCGTCGAGCACGGCGAACTGCATATTAAGGATGCCGACGGCAACGACAAACGCATCGGCATTACGCGCGCCCATCTGGAAGAGGACGCGGGCAAATCGATTCACGAGGGCCTCGACCAATCTTCGGGCATCGATCTCAACCGGGCCGGCACGCCGTTGCTCGAAATCGTCTCTGAGCCCGACCTGAGTTCGGCCAAAGAGGCGATCGCGTACATGCGCAAGATTCACACGATCGTCCGCTATCTCGGTATCTCTGACGGCAACATGGCTGAAGGATCGTTTCGCTGTGACGCGAACGTGTCCGTGCGGCCGCGCGGGCAAAAGGAACTTGGCACGCGAAGCGAACTCAAGAACCTGAACTCGTTTCGCTTCATCGAAAAAGCGATCAACTTTGAAATCGAACGACAGATCGAGCTGATCGAAAATGGTGGCAAAGTCGTACAGGAAACGCGCCTGTACGATTCCGACAAGGACGAAACACGATCCATGCGGGTCAAGGAAGAAGCGAACGATTACCGTTACTTCCCGGACCCGGACCTGTTGCCCGTAGAGATTGATGAGTCTTACATCGACAAAGTGCGGGACACACTTCCGGAATTGCCCGATGCGAAGCAGCAACGCTTTATCGATGAGTATGGCCTCAAAAATGACGACGCGAGCATTCTGACGATGAACTTGGCGCTTGCCGATTATTTCGAAGAAGCAGCGGCAGCATCTGATGCTAAAGCACAGGTAGTCGCAAATTGGGTAATCGGTGATCTGTCCGGGGCGCTTAACCGTGGTGGCGTCGAAGTCGAGTCGAGTCGTGTAAGTGCTGAAGCACTTGCCGGCTTACTCAACCGCATCCACGACAACACGATCAACGTACCTAGCGCGAAAAAAGTATTTGCAGAGATGTGGTCGGGGTCCAAAGTTATTTCCGTTCCAACAGGTGACTTAAAGCTTGCTGGTCAGATCATCAAAGACCTCAAAATCGAGCAGATAACGGACACTTCCGCCATCGAAGCCGTTGTCGATGCGGTCATCGCCGCCAATCCGCCACAAGTCGCCGAGTACCAGTCTGGCAAGGACAAACTGATCGGCTTTTTCGTCGGCCAGGTGATGAAAGAAACCGACGGGAAGGCCAACCCCGGCCAGGTCAACGCGATCCTCAAGAAAAAGCTCGTTTTGTAGGAGCGCCGCTCGCATCGCTAAAGTCATCGGAAACATTTTTAAGGTGGCGTTGCTGGGTGTCTGCATCTATGCGTTTGTAAAATGGGACTTCGATTCACCAAGCGATAGGGGCGGCAGCGAATTTGCGGAGCAAGCTTGCGTCGACGCGATCCGCGATCGCTTCGACACGACATCGATACGGCCGTACGCAGTGAAAAAAAACAATAAAGGCTATGTTGTACGTGCATCAGTTATCTTAGCTAACGGCAAACCGGCAAAGACCTATTGTCTGACCAATGAGCACGGTGGGGTCAAGGAAGTCGGAATAGAGGCGCACTAGTCCCGCAACCCCTTTACGCTCGACAATATTCCCGGCTTGCTCCATTATCTGGCCTGCCACTGGGGTCATAACAAAGACAATGTCATTCTTCGACGAACTCAAGCGCCGCAACGTTTTCAGAGTGGCGATCGCCTACGTCATCGTGGCGTGGCTGACGATGCAGATCGTTGATGTGGTCCTGAACAACATCACGGCCCCGGATTGGGTATTTCAGGTCCTGATGCTGTTTCTTGCCATTGGCCTGCCGTTTGCGTTGATATTCGCCTGGGCCTTTGAACTCACACCCGAAGGTCTCAAGCTCGAAAAGGACGTCGACCGATCTCAGTCGGTCACCCAAAAGACCGGGCGCCGTATCGACTTGAGACCTTCGGG